>Ga0325414_1006038_pt1 | contig 12816 bp, 12 predicted proteins | sample PopdelMetagenome_8_FD_206183 | JGI IMG/M metagenome (GOLD analysis project Ga0325414, IMG submission 206183) | Populus deltoides microbial communities from Bellville, Georgia, United States - Leaf-PdKOR-R3 | ecosystem: Host-associated > Plants > Phyllosphere > Phylloplane/Leaf | place: USA... | reverse complement strand
AGACTTATGGTGCTAAAATAATTAGAAAGAATAAATACGAAGGAGATAAATAAAAGAAAAACAATCATATACAATTCTATAAAAAAATAATTCCCCTGTTTTATTTCTCTATTATTATTATATCTATCTCTTCTCAATAACACCATAAAATCTCTCATTTTTCACCCCATTAATATATTATGAAAATAAATTATTTTAAATATCAATCCTAAGATTTAAGTTCAATAAAAATGGAAATATAATAAGAATATAATTGAATTTATTTTATGATTTTTTTTAGTAAATAAAACAACATAGCTAATTAATATGTATTTTATAAGTTGGTTCGTTTCCAAAAAAAGAAGAAGAAGGATTAGTACAGTACATTTTGAATTTTCTTTATTAAATTTATTTAGGAAATGAGAAACAAAAGGGTTTCATTGTAAATTAAAGGAAAAAACATGGGCATTCCTGGAAAGCAGGAAATTCAAGGAGCCGGCATCGTAAGTGGGTGGCCAAAAGAGATTTCTACCTGTGTTTTTGACTTTTCTTTAGAAACAATGATTAATTTAATTAATTAACAACACATCTCTTCCTAAAACTTCCTCGAAAGGGAAAAAAGAAGAAGAAGAAAACTAATACAGAATTGGGGCTTGTCAGATTCCTGGAATCCATGGCTTCTCGCAGACGCATGCTCTTGAAGGTTATAATTCTCGGTGACAGCGGGTACACTCTATCACTTACCTCTCCCATTCTCAATTTTATGTTTTCAATTTGGCTAATGTGATTGTTGTTTTGATAAATTATGCAGGGTAGGCAAGACGTCGCTGATGAATCAGTAATTACTCTCCTGAACCTACATAGATCCTTTTTTAAAAAAAAAATTACCTTCTTTTTTAAATAGTTTTGTTTTTTGGTATGGATTTTTAGGTATGTGAATCGAAAGTTCAGTAATCAATACAAGGCAACAATAGGAGCTGACTTTTTAACCAAAGAAGTCCAGTTTGAGGATAGAATGTTCACATTACAGGTCCCAAACACAATTTCTTTTTTATTTATTTAATTTGATATCTGTATATATAATAATTTTTTGTTCTTTATTTATTTATTTATTTTCTGTTAGATCATTAGTTTTAATGAATCAAATTTATAGTAGATCCAAAATTGTGTTATTAAGTTGAAGTTAATTGTGGTTAACTCGTAGCTATTGTTAATTGTTTCCAGCTAATTTGTTAAGGATATATAATTTTAAAATACTAGAGATAGAAAAAGCGAACAGAAGGAGTTAGCTACTAGGAATGGAAGCATAAGATTTGAAGGGCATTGCCTCTAGGTGGATGTGATTTGCATGCAACTATTTCGGTTTCATGGGTAATTGCAATTTCAATTACTTATAGTGGGTCAAAGCCTGTATTCAGAAAGGAGGAGGAGAAGACTCCAAGAAGAGGGTGTTTGATGTATTAGGAGACTGAGAATAATTTATTAGGTTGCATCCTGTATTTAGATGCTTGATGGACGATGTATAAACAAGCTATCCTATAGTATGTTGGCTATAATTGTGCTTTTGGATATCCCAGACCAGATTTTCTGTTGATGTGTGCTTAAATGAATTCATGATTCCAAGTTCTGGTCCAAACTCTTAGTTGTGTGGTTGTCCTACTGATGGTAGGAGGTAGGAAACGAATATAAGAAAGTTAATTTGAAAGGGAATTTTACAAAAAAACCATAAGGTTCTTTTGACCTCAGATGATAATTAATATTGCCTTATCTTAATTCTGTCGAATGAACAAAAATTAGCTTGAATACGCAGGATCATGATATGTAACTTCAAGCCCTCCCATAAGTCAGTCATGGCATGACTTTATGTAGTTTTTAAACCACAAATACAGAAGTGTGAAGGCATATCAGTTGAGTTTATATGTTATTTTCCATTCTTGAGCGGAAATGCTGGTTGTGTAAACTTTGTTCTCTGCCTTGATATCTATATGTGCAGATATGGGATACTGCAGGACAGGAGAGGTTTCAAAGTCTTGGAGTGGCTTTCTATCGTGGCGCGGACTGCTGTGTTCTTGTTTATGATGTGAATGTCATGAAGTCATTTGACAATCTTAACAATTGGAGAGAGGAGTTTCTGATTCAGGTAACCATTTGCTAATGGGCTAGACAGATCTTTTGATAGTTTGTAGATAATTACTGGAGATTATATCTTGTGTACTAATTTGCAGGCAAGTCCATCTGACCCTGAAAACTTCCCATTTGTTGTGTTGGGGAACAAGATAGATGTTGATGGAGGCAATAGTCGAGTGGTAGGATGATTTTTCCCTTTTCATGACGTGCATTTTCCTTACATTTGAACACATTTCATAAAATGTGCACCTTCCGAAATGTTGAGGGGGAAATGTACCACTCTCATGTTGATCTCTTGAGTAAAAGATTCCCCATTGACGTCATTTTATCAACTTTAGGTTTCTGAGAAGAAAGCAAAGGCATGGTGTGCTGCTAAGGGAAACATACCCTACTTTGAGACTTCTGCAAAAGAAGGTTTCAATGTGGATGCTGCATTTCAGTGTATAGCCAAAAATGCGCTTAAGAATGAACCTGAAGAAGAAATGTAAGCGTAAAAAATCCCTCTGCATTCTTGTCACGTTGGGAAAATCCAAGGAATTAGATTTCAAATTTTATCAACTTAACCAAGCATTAATGTCATGAAATGCAAACTGATTGTTTTGTTCTTGCTTGTTGGTGATGACAGATACCTTCCTGACACCATTGATGTTGGGGGTGGAGGGCGACAACAAACATCCACCGGTTGCGAATGTTGAAAGAACTTGCTGCCCAGCTGTGTTTTTCAATTATAGCAATACGAGTTTCATCACTATGTTTTGATTTGGTTTCTAAAAATCTTCATCTTTGTATCTTATAAGTGGCGCCAAAAGCAAAACTGGATTTCATCTTGTTGTGCTCCCCTTGAAAAGTTTGTATCTGTATTCTGTCATGTAATCATGATTCATTTCGATCACTATATATTACTTGTAATGGCTGTCGAGTTTGTTTGAAATGAATCGCTGTCAACAGATGTAGATCAAGCTTTTCCTTTCAATACAAAATTGAAGATCACAATATCTTGAATCTAATTATAATTTGCTCACTTGTAATCATAGGTGGTTAGTTTTTTTTTCTTTTTTTTTGAAAGAAAACGAAGAAATTAGTAATGGTTTTATTTTTTTCTATTTGCTTTTCTGCTCTTTGTATTTTTAGGGGGTGCTTTATTTTATGAAGTAAAGGTAACTTTTCACCTTTTGGCTCATGTTTAGGATGATTTTTAAGGAGGGGAAACTTTTAAAGGAGGTCAACTCCTTTTAACATTTAACTTTATATAAAAATATTTTTAAAAAAATTAAAAATTTTTATTTTTTTTATTTTAAATTAATATTTTTTTTGATTATTTTGATGTGATGATATTAAAAATAATTTTTAAAAAATAAAAAATATATTATTTTAATATATTTTTAAATAAAAAATATTTTAAAAAATATCACAATTACACTTTAAAAAATATTAAATTAAGTGAAAATCTTTGGTATTTGCAAGCTTCTCTCTTTTAAATTTAAACTTATTTTAGTCTGTTTGTTTTTTAATTTCTATTTTAAACTATAAATATGTATTTTATAGTATTTTTGTAATCATATATAAAATATAAAATTAATTTAATTTATATTATGGTCTGCTATTTTTTTCAATTTTTATCAAATATTCTTAAAATTTATCTCTTTAATATTTTTTACATTCTTAATCTCATCTTATTTTTCCTTAATATTTATATTTGGCTGGAAAAGTCGGTAAAGCTAGCAAGGCAAAAAGAAAAAAGAAAAAAGGCCAACATTTTAAGAGATTGCGGTTGAGTGGTAGTCCAGGATTGATTCTATTTCATGGAGGCAACAAAAGAAGGCACTGGATTACTTGACCAGATCGTGCCTCCTCGCCTGGAAGACGCGGGCCTCGAGGACTGTGCCCTTCCGCCTGACTTAATCAAAGAAGCCTTCCTCAAAGCAGCCTCTGCTGTCAAGTCACGTGCGACCTCCATCTTTTCAGACGAAGATGAATCCGCTGAATGCGTCCAAGACCCTTGGCCGGAGGGGGCTAAGTTCGCTTCTGACAAGCTGGTCGGTGTGCCGCCGGTCCCGGGAGCGTCAGATGCGTTGGTGGGAATAGAGATGGGAAAGGAGACGCCGGGATCATGTGTGGCTGAGAAAGGCGGTGGAGTGGTTGAGGAGGACGGGGATAAGGTAGTCGTGGTTGGTGGTGACGTGGAGGAGAAAGAGAATGAGAGAGGTGGTTGTTTGGGTGATGGGCTGAAGAAGAAAGAAGAGAATGGTAGTGAGGAGGAGGGGAAGAGAGAAGAAAGTGAGAGGCCAACTTTGACTGAATGTTTTATTTAAAAGAAAAAAAAAAAACCAAGTGTTTTTGTTTGTTTAGTTTGGATTTTGCTTGAAGTTCAGTCTTGTAAGAAACTAGATGTTGTGTTGGGTGATTTGTATTTTGTAAAATCTAACGTTAATCATCAAGTTTCTTGAGTTTTTGAACTTACTCTTTATTTCTGTTCATCAACTGCGTCAACACTATATTCCAAATAAATGTATGGCTTGAGTGGACAGCATTCTCGTGTTTCTTTAGTGTAAAATTTCTGAATGTTTAAATTGCCTACTGTATGATCTTGGGCTCTTTTTATCATTATCTTGTGTCGTTTGCGATTTGACTCCATTCAATTTTGCCGAGCTTCATCACCTCACGAATGATTTATGGTAGAGTTTTTTTATATTTGCATGATCTGGTTCCTCATAATTTGCTGGTGACAAAATTCACTTTTATGGAAAGTTGTGCTACAAGGATATATCCTGCAAAATGCTGTGTACTATGCCTGATATAATGAGACAACTATAGAGTATCATATGGATTATGTTTATGTCCCTTTCAAGACCTAGTTGTAATGCCTCGAGTTGCGAAGTGCTCGACAGCATCTGCTAGAGGATCATTCAAAGCTGTAGCTCCAATTAGACACAAAGGAAAGAAGGGGCTTCGCTTAGATCAATGGCAGAGGAGTGATCAAGAATTAGAAATGAAGGTGGGTGTGGTTTTTATAAGGTTCATCTTTTGGAAATTTGCATTTTGTGATGATGACGCTGATAGTATATTTGCCATTTTTCTACCATGTCACTACTTAAGTGTGGTTCACTAAATGCTAAATTGAGCTGTTCTTAGATGATAATGACAGGTTATTCCCTGGAGAAGACTTGCATTTGTTGTTAGCAATATAATATGGATGCAAAGGGAAGTCTTAATGGCAGCAGAGCAGGGAGTCTTCATCTGAGCAGAGTGACAAAATGTGGCTGAAAACAAGTCTTAGAATATTTTAATTGAGAAGATATCTGGTTCACTGTCAGGTTTGCTTGTTATTTGAAGATTTGGAATGGATGATGTCTGTTCTTGATTGTTTTGAGTGTATAATTGTGTGAAATAGGCGAGGTCAATTCTTGATTACTAGAATTTACTTGCGTGTTGTTAGTGTGATTTGGGTTGGCTTTGGATTTTGATGCTAACACTGGTTTTCTGGGAAACCACATTGGTGATTCAATGTGCTTTTGGATGTGCAAATATTTTAAGCTATTTATTGAAGTAAGTCCAAAATCTAGAGATGATAAGGTGTGAACTGCAGCTAGCCAGGAGATAGATAAAGCTATATTACCTCAGGTGCAAAGATATTTCAAATAACAGTGTACTGCACCTACTAGGAATGTGAAGGAGAGAGATAAAGGCAAACTTATTTGGTTCTTTTATCATTAGAATGCATAATTCATACCTTTGGTTGAGCAAGCCTTCCTTTATTTTTTTTTATTGGTTACATGCAATGTTTTGGAAGATAGTATGTCCGTCACATGAGCCTCCTCTGGAGGCAGGAAGTGGAATTCTATACTTTCAATTTGTCAAACATGTCAATTTTACGTTGACATTTTATGTTAGATGCCACTGGTTTGTATTTCACTGGTATTCAACTTCTTTTGTGTTTTGCCCTGGTTTAGAAAACATTCCATTGAATTTTGTGCTGCTTTGGTTTTCTACTGGGAATCAGCTCTAGGAGCCAAAGGCTATGAAATCATAGCATAACTAAAGCATATTGTGAAAAGTTGAAAAGGCAATGATTTTAGTGGCTCGTTTCTACTTTTGCTAGATATAGCAACCCTGCCTGAGAAGCTTTCTATAAAGGGATATCCAGCATATTTGTTTGGCATTTTGCTTTGTTATGGAGCCTTCAATAGGTCCTCTAGAAAATGGCTGGGCCATCTGGAATCTTGGATTAATTAAATTTCCTATCTATTTGAAAATTTTCAACTTCAAAAACCAGAAACGACAAGCTGTAAATTCCCTATAACCTTTTTCATTACTGAAAAAAGTTACGTTAAGCCCTTGTAGAGATGGGAGCAGAACAAGATCTATGAAAGCCATTAATGCGCTCATCTTCTTTGGTTCAGTATGATTGGTGGTGATGGATTTCTTGTCTCATCCCTGGACCACATTATTCATGTAGGTAACCAAGAATCCTTGAAACAGGGATAGTGCTTGTATGACATCCTTGTGTGAATAATTAGAATATACTGTATGCCTCAATCATGATCTGATGTTATTTTCATTGTAAAACATTACTTTTAGCTCTCATCTTGCCTTTATATATATTTGGTGCTCATTAGGTCCATTTGAATGTCTTCCCGGACTATTGAAGCAATTTTCACCATCAGCAAGATGGCAACCGATGAATAGCATTGCTCTAACAGTTCCTAACATTAGTGAGATTCATAAGATTGTGTTGCAGAAGTCTACCTGAACACAAAAATTCAACACTTGCAATTTTAGATCTGAATTGAAAATTTTATGTATCTGAAGGCATCTCTTAGGAAGCAGAAAGTTACAAGATCAGAAACAAAGTGGGAAAAAGACTTTGGACATTTGAGCCTAGGTGAAATTACTAGGCTTGTTCAGGTTCTCTTCTAACAATCAAACAACGTAAATTTGTTGATTGCATTCTTTTATCTTTTTGGAAATGAAAACAAATGACCGAGCCCCTTTTCTTCACGATGACATTAGCATAGTATATACTGCATGCCCTTCTTTTATAGTCAGTGCCGATTGTGACTTGTGAGATGTACAAAGACAATTGATAGAGCATGTTAATAGCTGGAGGCATCTCCGTTTCCAAAATTTGCCGTGACTTACTATGATAGTAGAATTCACTATTCTGATTTTGGTGTGTGAATGCGTCTCGGGTACATGTGCGGCTGCGTCCTATTTGCAATTGTTGCCCATATGTGATTGCATGACTAACAGGATTCCTCAACACTAGAAACTGTTCATGGAAAGATATTGTTCTTGGATTTTTCTTGATGATCTTTCAATAAAAATAGTTTCTTCAAGTTTGCAGATTAACTTTCAGTCAACCAGGACAGAGGAGTGATTTCTGATAAATTCATTTATTTACTTATTATGTATTTGCAGAAATCTTATGAAGTTAGAAAATCGTTTTTGGACAATTCAGATAGACCAGATGCGTACAATTGGTTTGTTATGCAGCAATTACCCTACCAAATCATCGCAAGAATGCAGCTCTCATGACTTTTGTTCTGCCCTGGGATTGAGGTATGATCCCATGCTTCTTGTTCTTATGACAGACAGTTATCTATGAGTGGATGAAAAGGCTATTTATGTGAGTGTGCTGTGTGAGAGAAGTAATGATGCGAGTTAATGAAGCAAGGAAATATTTACTTCTGTATTTTATTGAATTGAAAGTACTCCATGGGCTCCTTATCAATGGAACACTGCAAGTTTGGATGAGGGATGTTATTGCTGTCCTCGACTCTTCCAGTATCGAGTTGCATGGACTTCCAAGGTAAAGTGATGCAGTTTAATTGATAGAGTAGTAAATGACCTAAATTAGGGAGAGAGTTTCATCTTCTGATTTACGAGTAAAATTAAATTTATAAGCAGCTGAATGATGGACTTGTGCCATTCTTAAAGAAGCTAACTTGGGTAAGCTAAACAAGGTTGCATCAGAAGAAAGCTCAGCTCGCATTCCTCAAGGGCATGGATACATGTTTGTATTGAGTCCGCATCTGGCCAAGCAAAATTTACATCCCATGTGAAATCTTGATCAATTTACACCTAGTAATTGCATGCACAATAGCAATTACCAATCAATGGTGGTTAAGTGGCCTGTCTAGGTCTTGAGATCGAGTCTCTATCTCTTACAAAATTAACCCGACTCGACCGGACCGGATTAGTTGAGGTTTAATAAATTTCTAAATACCGTATTTAAACTTGAAAAAACAAGAGAAAGGATCATGCTATTAATAGTAGGTTGGTGGCAGGGTTGTCACTTGGGCAACTGTGAGAAAGTGACTGCTCTGCAGCTCTGCATGAAAATGTAAATGCACCTTATCTTGCTATTAGCTGGGTGTTGGTCCCTAGGCACCAACCTCACAGCACATTTAGGGTCCACGCATCTCACACATATAAATGCAAGGAGGGATGATTCCATGGAGGATTTAATTGCATCACGAGAATATCATTCATTTCTTTCTATTTACGTATAAATTCTTTGTTCTAGATTGAAATCCAAACAATCTCAAAATATTAAACAAGACAGGGCTTATTTCTGATCTAGGATGCATGGCAAGAATCTGTGGCAAAAGCTCAAGATATTTTGTCCATTGATATAACTCAAGCAACGAGGACCGTTGGCTTCAAGGGTCCAAAATTCAAAGGAAAAAAAAGGCTAACTGCTATTAAGTGGTGGTTGAGTAACATGGATAATAGGAATAATTAGCCTTTTCCACCAACCACGCTACCTTTAGCTTTGCACGTAATCAAATAGAACTGCACTTTAGACTACAAAGAGTCAAAATATATAAAGCGTTCATGATCACTGGGAAGGAAGGGAGGAAGGATTCCCTAGTCTTCTTCTCTCTTGCTCTTTATTTATTAATCATCTTTTGCTGCTCAAGTGGCATGTCTTTTCTTTTCATGGTAGAGGCATAAATTAGATCTCTATTCACACCAATATCTACCACTGATCTATCATCTGAAAATCCTGTGGTTGCTGTGGCTTCTAATTACTTGTTTCTTGAAGATAGAGACGAAAAGAAAAGGCACTGTGTGTAACTTTGCCTTCAGCTCTACTGTCTTTATCTCTTGTCAACCTTGAGTAACCTTCAGCTGTCTTTTTCTTCCCTATCTGTACTTGTAAGACACTTTTAGGGAAGAAAAGAAACCAAACAGAATAGAGCTTTGTCTGTTCTTGCAGTCAGGGTCACTAAGAGATAAACAAGACTTTTTCTCTGCAATACAATACTAAAGCAGCAGCCAATGCAGCTAAGAGAATCCATTCATAACACCAAGAAGTTCCTTCACAATACCATCCAAAACCTCAAGTCTATCCTCTTTGGTGGGTACCACAAGCTAACCAAGCACGGTTCTTTCAACCCCTTCTCGTGCGGCGGCGGCGGCAATGTGAAGAATTACCAGACAGATCAGTACTATGAAGATTTTTGCAACGAATGGGAGTGTGATCTGGAAAAGGCAATGAAGAGAAAGGGCAATAGTTTAATGGCGTCAAAAGAGCCTATGAGAGATGAAGATGTGAGTAATGAAACTAGCAGGAACCTTGCCAATGGTCCGCAGAGGAAGAAACAAGGAAAGGAAGAGAAGAATAAGAAGATTTTTCGTCCAAAAAAAGCAGAAGAAAAAAGCTCAAAGAACATTAATGAAAGCGGTTACGTCTTAGCACAGAAGATGAAGGAATTGGAAATGATGGATGTCAGTAATGTAGAACATGTTTTGGATGTAGAGGAGGCACTCCACTACTATTCTCGTCTCAAAAGTCCTGTGTACCAAGACATTGTCGACAAATTTTTCACCAACTTGTATACAGAATTTTCTGTACCACAGGCGTCTGCCAGCATCAACAGTTCAAAGCGAAGAATCGAATCAATTAGGCTATAGATTCCAATGTTCGTGAGTTATTTCTTGTGCATATGGATTATATTTTCTTGTTTGTATTCTTCTGAGTGTGCCTTGTTTACAAAATGATTTTGATAGTCATCTTTGTAGAATATTGTTTACCTGGATTGCTATACTTGAGCCTGTTTTTTACTCAAGGATCCAAAATATGTTTCAGAACTTGGGTTTGAGAATTAACCTGCCTTAAAGGGCAAGTGTATTGTTAATTTAAATATCTAGCCATGAATGTTCTTAACAATATATAAGCAAAACAAAGTCAGAGATCATAAGAATTATATTCTTCAGGCTCAAGTTTTCATTTTTACCTCTGCATTAAAGGCCTGGCTTTCGTTTAATCAATAGAATATCACACGCCATATGGCTATAATGGCCTCAATTAAAGGCCTGTTAGTATGGTGATGAATTAAACCATCAATAACCAAGAAAAGATTCACTTCCATTTACAGCATCTGTTCAACAATTAACCAACAGCGGGTTTCTCATAGTTCGGATACAAAAATTAAATGGCAACACAAATCAATCCAAGTTTCAGAGCATTTGAAACTAGTTCAAAGGCCGGGATTCTATGATGTAGATTCAATTTGAAAGAGCGCAAAAGCCAAAAAAGTAGGCTAGACAACTAAATACACTCTCCTTCACTTCTTACTATTCTCTCATGCCAGCTTTGAACAATGGAGCCGGACTTGGCCTGTTGATCCTGTCAGAACTCTGAGATTTGAGAGCTTCATCATTGCTAGCGCATAGTCTCGGCGGAACAAGGAGATGTCAGAAGCATATGCTCGTACCCAAATCCTCGTTTCTACCCCAGCCATTAGCTGCTGATCAGCATAAAGGATTCCTTTACCTTGCAAAAGACCGTGGTAGTGCAATGTGCCAAAATCTACTCCTGGTCCCTCATAGGCCATATTCATTCCTGGCTCCTCCAGTGTAGAAAGCAGTGAATCTTCGAAGGAAGCTGATGAGGGTGCTGATGATGAGGGCGGGGAAGATATTGAGCCTTTCAAGGAAGGTGATGGTGCTGTCGATGATGATGGGGAGCCCCTCATTTCTGATGTGCTGGATGATGAAGATGGCGATCCACTACAAGAAAGTGACGGTGCTGTTGATGATGACTTGGTCCCATCAAAGGAAGTCGACGGTGCAGATGATGATGGTGGGGCTTTGAAGGAAGGCGAAGGTGAAGGTGGAGCTTCCTTTGATGAGTTATTGTTGTTGCATCTTGATCTCAATAGGCTAAGAAATCCAGCATCCAGAGATGGATCGGGCTTATTAGTCCAACTGAAGTTGTAGAGGCGGTTTGGAAGAATTTGCAGTGGATTACTCCTATGCTGTGACCACCTGCAAGAAAGGCAAGGATGCAGCTAGAAGCTTTCAGATTCTGAGCTGTTACTTGTATTTTTTCAGCAAGAATGCCAGAGATAGCAATAACCAAACTATAGAGGAGAGATTGGTACCCAGGAGACTGACAGTTTCTCTTTCATCAAAACCCCTAGAGGCGAAAGATGCAAGGGTTTCAGATAGATCAGCATTGGGTGAAGGAAGTTGATGTGTTGCAACATCTAGGAAAGAAAGAGTGCCATCCCTCCTGCCAGTATAGAGTGGATAGAATGGACCACCAGCATGAGATTTGCAAACTCCATGGATTATTATCAAATTAGTGAGCAGGAAATCAGTAGGGGACAGAATGATGTATATACCAGAACAACACCTTCTCTGGCTGCTAAAGCAACAACATCAGCACAGGAAACAACTCCTGGGCACACCTTTTCAATCTCTAATTTGATTTTGTCAATTATATCAAATCCCTTCAAATTTTGATTGGGAGGAGAGTCCTCCGAATCAATGCCTATAGCAGCATCCAAGAAAACAGACGCATCACAGCCCTGAAAAGAACGATTCACAGAAGAAGTCAGGTCTACTTGCAATAAGATGAAGACCATAGATGAACTTTCTTGCATATTTAGAATCACATCAAGATCACAGATGTAACAAGGCACGTGTAAAACTAATCAGCAAGAAATAAGAACAAATGGAAAATTGAAAAACCCTCGAATGATTCTCTCGGTCAATAATTTGTAATTTACAAATTACAAATAAGAAATCTTCAATCAATAATTGTAAACAAATGGAAAATTGCCAACCAAAACTGAAAAATTGAAACCCTCAAACTAGATGAGCAATGCTTTAGATAGAAATCAAGAACTAAGCAATAACATCTCAGTACAACAAAAACCCTCGTCAGGGAATCAACAAAAAGAAAGATCAAGATCAAGATCATCAACCTCAATGAAACAATCATGGAACATAAGCATTAGAAGAGCAGGAGCTACTCTGGTGTTGACTTTGTTAAGCTCCTGAACCACCCTGAGAATGATTGTCTCTGCCTGTGGGCACGAATCACGATAGAAATTATACTCAAGTGACCGATTTGAATGCCCTACTTCTTCTTCTTCTTCTTCTTCCATAAACGACAAAGGAGACAAGAATATGGAAGGAAAGGAATCCCACGATGAATATGGCCATGAGTTCTTCTTGATCTCTGCATTTTGGTTCTTGACAGAGATCAAAACTCAAATAACGAATACAAGAAAGCTCAGTTTTCTCATGTTTCCGATTCCAAAGATCGATGTTAACATCTTCTCTTCTTCTTTCTTCAATTTCTCTCTGGTTATTGTTTCTGAGGGCAGAAGAGAAGAATGGGTTGCACAGTTCACTTTTAACAGAAAAAGGATGGGAAATGGCGGGAAAGAGAGTCTGGTATGACTATTATAA
>Ga0325414_1006037_pt1 | contig 12818 bp, 3 predicted proteins | sample PopdelMetagenome_8_FD_206183 | JGI IMG/M metagenome (GOLD analysis project Ga0325414, IMG submission 206183) | Populus deltoides microbial communities from Bellville, Georgia, United States - Leaf-PdKOR-R3 | ecosystem: Host-associated > Plants > Phyllosphere > Phylloplane/Leaf | place: USA... | reverse complement strand
AATATAATAAGCGTATATATCTCATAAATAAGTGAATAGTATTTCATGAGTATTATATATATAAACTCGTCATGCATTGTTTAAAAATTATAAATCATTCAGTATACAATGGTAATGCTAGCTAGTAGCTAGTATTGATTGAAGTTTTGACCATTGATTAGTTCTCAAGGTTTTTGATGCGGCCCCACGTCTGTGTCCACTTGATTCGGTGTGAAGGAATTTTAAAGAAAATTCTCGGGATGGTTTTGGCGTGGCGTTGCTGTTGATGGTTGTGGCTTCCTGTTGTGGATTTACTTAATTTCCGATTTAAGATATTAAAGAAAAAGGAGGAGGAGGTTGGTTGGAAGACTCAAGATCTTAAACTTATGATGATTATCAACTGGTTATTCTTTTTGTTTTTCGTTTTTTCTTTTATTATTCATCAAGCAATCACGAGCTATTATAAGACGATATGGAAGATGCAGGAGATTCGCTTAGGAAACCTTTGCTCCATACAGGTGGTGTAAACTGAGCTCTACGCAGTCAAGCATAGCGAGCTCCTCTGCTCAGATGCTCCGTGATGGTGCTTTTCATGGGATTGGACTAAATTTCAAACTTTCAATGCTGAATCTTGACTTCTTTCTTCTCGCCCGTCTTCTCTTGATTTAATTTGTCCTGGGCGGAAAGGTTAGAACAGGACCTAATTAATGACGATAGAAGATGACGATTTTACCCTACTTCGTCCAATACTACAACTTGGATGGATTCAAGACCTAGCTAGCCATTCCTGATGATCGATTTGCTTGTATGGGGGCTAGCGAGGGGGAAAGGGCCAAAAAGAGAGAGACCCCATTTTACCATGGGAGGAAGACAGATGTTATAAATGCAAATGTCCTCTCATTTGGCCTTGGATGGTCTCTCGCGAGTGATGACTTTCACACGATCAAGAGTGGATGATAGATCTTCATCATTCTTCTTTGCCGCCCACACCGAGCATGTTTGAATCTGTCATTTAATTGCCGGCTGTACTTACGGACGTTGTACTCCATGTAAGGACTCTTGGCTACAAACTGCAATTTGGTTATTAAATTGCAATAGAGAGATGGAGAAATAGATTTTTTTAAAAAAAGAACTTTTTTAAAAATTAATAATTTTATTTTAAAAAAAATAATGGGATCAGGCGTTTTAGGCCTGGCACATAGAGTTCAAACCTACACACGTTGACTTCTTTTTTTTCAAGTCAATGGAAAGGATGATATATTTTTTGTCTCAACAATAAACGAAAAAATATTTAATTTATTTTTTATTCAAAACACTTAGAAAAGACATATGAAATCTTATTTAATTAATTTATAGTCTTAAAAAATACAAAAAACCACCCCAAAATCCATATTCAACTCAAAAACAAAAAAAAAAATATTCTAGAGCTCAAATCTTGTTTTTTGTGTTTTCAATGTAAGAACACATTTAATATCAACTTTCATCATCATATAAAAACATTTAACATAAAAATATTGATTGTTTTAGTGTAGAATTGTTACCAAAAGCAACTTTCTCTTTCTAAACTTTAATCTGGTGACCCACCTCTTTTCCTTACTGGAAAATGACTAAAAAAAAGAAGAAAAATGAAGTATGGTATCAAAATAAAATGTTTAAAAATTATAGGGATCGGTTAAAAAAAAATGAAATAATTTCTTATATGATGTATAATAAAGAAATAAGGATGGTTATTATATAAAAAAAAAACATTAAAACATTTAAGGTGGAAAACATTGTCCCCACCTTAACTTTATTTTTTATTCAAATTCTTCTTTTATTATTGAATTTTTTTTTATTCAAGTTCTTTTTTTTTAATTGGTCCTTTTTTCTTCTCATTTAACAAATCTCAATTATTTTTTTTTCATTCGCGTCATTTTTTATTGGGTCTTTTTATTTAGCAATTGTAGTGTAGTTTTGCAAAATCAATATCTGATAAACCATGAAACGATATTTAAAATTATTAACGCGCGAGGCAATATAAGATGAAATAAACAATTTCTTATACATTGCAATATTCATCCACAAGATTTTTATTTGCTTGACTGTGTTTTATTCACAACTTAATTCTCTCATGTTAAGTTGATTTCGAGTTGTGTTTGATGTTTTGTTTCAGTTAGTTTTATATAAATATCCTGCAATGTTAATAGTAAGTTTTGATGTCAATTTAACGCTCAATATAGCAAAATAAAATTTATTTTTATTGATTCAAACTAATTAAAGACATAATTTCAAACTAAAGCAAATGTTTTTTAATTTAAATCTTTAAATTCTCATAATAATCATGCATCTTCTAGAAATAACATAGTTGTTATTCAACCTTTATTCTATCTCCAAACTTGTCTTTACAATTTTTATGTTGACATCCCCACTGAAAATCTTCGACTACATACCCACATAATTGCTGAATCCACTGGTTTTGTTTATCTAAATCAGAACAAATCATTAATAAAACCCTTCAAGTATAATGCATGTTGTGCTAGATAAAAGAGAGAGAAGGAAATAAAGCTTTTTGAATGCAGGGGTGGCTGGCAGAGGCCCGGCCCCTGCAAATTTTTTTCCCGTTTTCCCCTTGAATATTTATAAATTTTAGTTATAAAATTAGTAAATTTTAACTGTTAATCTTCTCTTGTTTTTTTTTTTTTTTTTAATTTGGCCCCTCGGACTTAATATTCTGGCTCCGACCCTGCATGTATGATGAGTGACATGATGGTTTGCTCCTCGGGGATAAGAAACAACAGAATATTTGTTCATGGACGTGCCATCATCATAGTCTCATCTGGAACATCACTTGCCCACGTGGCTTTGTCTAAAAGGTTCCACCTCATCTATGCATCATAAAATAGTGCATTTTTCCACATTGCACAATCTTTAGACTATGCTTGGCAACGCGGTTTACGTGTTTTTTTTATTTTTTTTTGTTAAAAATTATAATTTTTTATGTTTTTAGATTGTTTGAATGTGCTGATATTAAAAATAATTTTTTTAAAATAAAAAAATTATTATTTTGATGTATTTCTAAACGAAAAACACTTTGAATCACTACCAGAATCTCAAACACACCCTAACTTCTCTCCTTCTCGACCATGGTTATATAACTTGTGGTGTTGATGGGGTGATTTTCTAACATAAAATCTAATATGGGGTTGTTTTTTTTAAAAAAAAATCTAGTTAGATGTTGAAAGTACTTTGAACTACAACTAGTATCAAAATCTCAAACACACCCTAACTTCTCTCCTTCTCAACCATGGTTATATAACTTGTGGTGTTGATGGGGTGATTTTCTAATCGAAAATCTAATATGAGGTTGTTTTTTTTTAAAAAAAAATTCAAGTTAAATGTTGACTCGGATAAATTTGGATAACTTGATAGTTTAATTCATGATCCGATTAAATATAGATGATCTAGCAGGTTAACTCATAATCTAATTGACTTAGTTAAACCTAAGTAAGACTTGACTAGATTAACTTTAATATTTTAAAAAAAAATTGAATTCACTCGGCTAAACTGTTATTCAAGCCCTGAACACACAAGTCATTACTATGATTTTAACCTTAAAACTCACTAAGACTTGTGTCAGCGACCATGTGTAAACAAATTATAACAAAAGTTAAATAGTGTGGGAAAATTATTATGGATCTAGAGATATTTTACTGTGAATTGTAATAGTAATTTCACTTTCAACAACTCCAGAACCAAGTAGGAGGATTAGAGATGAGTAACAGAAAGTTTGATCAACAAATTAATAGGCAGAATATGAGAACTTTGAGTACGTTGAATCGACATTTTATTGGAGTACAATAAGTATATCCCTACGTTGTTAACAGAAGAAGCTTGCAAGAATAGTTTTTCTTTGTTCTTGATCAGAATTTTTTAAAGTTGCAAGAGCACGGACATATATCTAACAATTGGCATCAACATAGCAGATTTTAGCTCAAATTCTATATTTATTTATTGAAATTTAGCAGTGTTTGACAGAGGTATTTGTTGTTTTTTTTTTCTTAACAATACACCAGAAGTTCACAAGGAATTATTAGTTAGATGTTCTAAGACCATTCAACACATTTGTATAAACATTTTGGCTCTCAACAAAACCATTATCTTTATCCGGCTCACGAAAATTATACAAATCCTAGACACCAGACTCAAGCTACTTGGGTCTGGCAACCATGTCATGCCCAAGAGCCATGAGTTTGGAACTACGCTAAACCTAAGCGACATGAGTTTGGGAACCACACCAGACTCAAGCTACTTGAATCCAGCATCTTAAGTCTGGCAAGCATACTAAACTCATCTTATGTGGACTTGACAAAAATTGTAATGGATAAGTTTTGATATTTATTTGGATTTTATTCTCGCTGTCTTGGTTGTGTATTAACTCCAGTACATTTTAAAATCTCTTTATTTATATTATTGTTTATGATTTGTGTTAATTTTTCATTATATTATTAGCCGTTAAAGTTTATATTCTCTTATATATTTAGCATAAACATGAACTATACAGTGGAGGGCGGCGAGGATCTAGTGTTTACATATTTTTCTATCTAGTGTTTACAATAGGTTTTTAGTTAAAATGCAATTCAATTAATATTGTTGTTCTAATTTATTTGAAAAGATTACCCTTCTCAGAGCATAAAAAATCCAATAATTTATTGAAATCAGTGCACAATATTGTTATATACCTACCCATCATACTTTACATTAAATTCAACCCCTTTTTATATATTTTTTAAAAATCGATCCGGTCATGTGGAGGAGCGCGGGGCAATAGAAAAGCTTTCTTTATGATGATTGACATGATAGTTTGCTCCTTAGGGACAAGAAGCCACAGAAATATTTGTTCATGGTCTCATCTGGAACATCACTTGCCCACGTGGCTTTGTCTAAAAGGTTCCACCTCATCCAGGCATCATAAAAGAGTGCATTTTCACATAACACACACAATCTTTATCCTCTCCTTCTCAACCGTAGTTACGGGGTGATTTGCTAACCTAAAATCCAGTATGGGTCGGGTTTTTTTTAAAAGAAAATTAAGTTAATATTTACTCGTTAAATTTGAATGACCTGAGAAATTAACTTAAAATTCTGTTAAATTTAGTTGATTCAGTAGAATTTTACTAGATCAATTTCAATAATTAAAAAAAAACATTTATTTAAAATAATGTTATTTCAATTAAAAAATTAAAAATATATATTTTGAATTTACTTCACTAATTACTTGAACACATGGTTATAATAAACATAGTTTTTAGGCCTGGGTTCCGGATTTTGACCAGGTCACCTACTCGTCTGAGTTAATTTTTTTTTTTTAAATCAAAACGACATTGTTTTAGTAAAAAAACAAAAAGTCAACGGGTTGTAACCGAGTTTTTTACTGGGTTTTGCTGGGTCAGCTAAGTCACATTGGGTTTTTCTTCTCATATTTTTTTTTAACCCGGTCCAATTCCAACCCTGAATCGATCAAGTTTCAAGTTGATTCATCGGCCAAACTAGATTTTAAAACTTTAATAATAACTATATTTTTAATTGCAAAACTCACCGAGACTTGTGTGAGCCACAAGGATATAAACAAATTGGTGTTCCGATTTATTTTAAAAGATTACCCTTCTTAGAATAAAAAAAAAATCCAATAATTTATTGAAAACAGTGCACTGTATTGTTCTAAACTTACCCATCTTATTTTACATTAAATTTAACCCCTTTTAAAGTTTTGAATGCATAAAATTTGACCGAGTCAATAGGAACAGGTCAAATTAAGATCTCTCTAACCCTGTTTACCCCTTTACAGATATTTCCATCGGTTTCAATGTCGAATTAAAAAAATAATTTGCTCTTATTGTATCGGTCCGACTCCAACAAAGGACAATAAAATACACCATGATTATTATAAATTCTTAGCCATGATTACTAAAGATTAATGACAGTACGGCCAAAAATAATCATAACTGTATTCAGACATATATTATAAATTCCACCCTGATTATTATAATATCTTAGCCAAAGCCAGCTCTCACCCCGTCCGTATTTGACAGGCCGGGTGATACCTAACCTCGGTTACAGGTTTAGATTCTGTTTGATTTTATATTTTAAAAAAATTATTTTTTTATTTTAAATTATTTTTTAAATTATCTTGATATATGAATATTAAAAATAATATTTTATTTTTTTCTTGGGTGGAAATTTTTTTTAGAAGTTATAAAAAAATAAAAAATATTTTTTTATTTATTAATTATATAAAATTTGATCATCGATTTTTTTATTGCTATATATTTTATTTTTATTTTTTTAATTTCATATCTTATAATTTGATTTTTATATCAACTTTTATCCTTACTCTTTTGATTGTTACTTGTTTTTTTCTTATTCTTTTTCTTCATTGAAATTTTTTATATATCAGATTTGATTCTTATTCTTTTTATTGCTATTTATTTTATTTAAAATAACTTATAAAATTGAAATTTTTTCAATTTTATCCCATTTTGATTTTTTTATCTGTCATATTTGGTTTTTATTTTTTTATTATTTGTTTTATTCAAAATAATTTATGAAATTAGATTTTTTTTCTTCAATTTCATCATCTTTCAACTTTTTTATCTGTCAAATTTGATCCTTGTTATTATAATAAACTTGAAAAAAAAACATTAATAAGTTATTTTTTTAACTCATTTACCATGACACAGTCAAATTTTTGATCAATATAAAAAAATTCTCAATTACAAATCAAAATGTTTATACACGTATCTAATTAATTAAATCGGTATTTGATCAAGAAATATTTAAGATTAAGATATTTAATCTCACAACATAAATCATGTACTTAGTTGTGTTTAACAACCATGTTCCTTATAATATTACTTTCATGTAGTGAAACAACCATGTATGTCTATTAAAAGTAAAAAAAAAAGGTTATAATCCAATCTTGAATGAAAATGATGAAAAAATAACATTAATTAAAAAGGAAAAAAAGACTTGGGTCTACCTGCGTAGACGCGTTAACCCCGCGACCATAAACACATAATTGGAATAATCTCATAGAAAGAAAAATAAGAACAAAAAACACAAAGACCAATTCTATAAAAAATTAAATGTTGAAAGATGAAATTGAAAAATTATTAGGATATTTTATTGTGCAACATGAGTCTTGTACTAAGTCATTTTAATAACTATATTTCTTAAAATATGTATATATTTTTATATAATCAAGCGATTATCTGCGCAATAAAAACAAATTACCAACAAAAACAAATTGAATGAAACCATAAAACTCAACTATAAAACAATTCAATGTTTAATAATAAAACAACAAAAAATAAAAAATAAAAAAGATTTGGGTCAACTCGTGTTAACCTGTTAACCTTATGACCACGGGTACATGATTAAGATAACCCCAAATAACGAAAAGAGAGAGAAGAAAAGCACGGGGACCAACTCCCAAAAAATTAATTGTTGAAAGATGAAATTAAAAAAATAATAATTAAAAAAGATCTAAAAAGATAAAAATCAACTTGTGTTAACTTTCAAAAACTGTAACTGGATTATGAGACCAATACTTAACAAGTACAAGGCAAACAAAAAAAAAAAAACAAAGAAAAATTCTCAATAAAAAAATATTGAGACATGGAACTTTAAAAAATATATTCTAAAAATAAAACCAATAGAAAAAAAATTGAGTTAACCAGGGTTAACCTGCTAACCTCGTGACCATGGAGACAAGATCGAAATAACTCTATAAAAAGAAAAGAGAGAAAAAAAAGGCACAAATATCAACTCTTAAAAAAATAAATGTTGAAGGATGAAATTGATTTTTTAATAAAAAAATGTAAAAATAGACTGAAGTTAATTAGTGTTAACCTTAAAAAATCATGATCGTGGTCATGACACCGAGGCTGACCGTGTAGAAGGCATGCTCAAAAAACCAATGAAGCTAAATTATCAATAAAAAAAGTTGAGGAATGAAACTAAAAGCAACAAAAAATATGAGTTAGTACGGGTTAACCCGCTAACCCTGCGACCAATGGGCATAGGATTTGGATAATCCTATAAAACGGAAAGCAAAACAAGAAAAAGCTTGAAGACCAACTCCATATAAATAAAATATTGAAGGATAAAAATGATTTTTTTTTTACAAAAGGACCTAATAAAAACCAAAATCAACCCGTGTTAACCCTCGAAACTTGTGTCTCAATAAAAAAATATATCGAGGAATGAAATCTAAAAAAAAGCAAAAAAAAAAAGATCCAGAACAAAATAAACATCATTAAAAAAATTGGCCAAATTCAACATGAAAAAAATTAAAATAAAATGATGAGGGGTGAAAATAAAAAAATAATCAGTTAAAGGATATAAAAAACGTCAAAAGAATAAGAACCATATTTAATATAAAAATCAAATAAAACCTAATGATTATGAATGAAATTAAAGGGAAAAAATCAAAAGAATAAAAAAAATAAAAATTAGATTAGATATAAAGTATAAATGATAGGATATTCTCATCCTTTGATTAACAACTTTCTATTTTTATTAATTTTTATATATGTGAAAGATAAAATTATTTTCAAGTCAACTTTATTATAATAAACAAAACAAAGATAAAAAGATGAAAAAACCCCTATGAAAAAAGCTTTATGTTTATCTTTACCTATACGAGTAATTTAATTGTGCATAGAAAATCAAAACAAAGATGTAATTTATTTTTTTGGCTTATAAGACTCATCAAGTCATTTATTAATAATAGAAGTCAAAAGTTAGGTTTGTTCCTAATTAATTTGTCGATGAATAATGTATTTTTATGAAAAGACTGAATTACCTTTCATTTGTTAGGTTACTAAACTTTTTTTTGAAGGGCTAGGGAAAGCACTGTTCATTTCTACATTACTTTGCCCATGTAGTTTAAGTTTTTGTTATTTTATCTTTTCATTGATAACATCCCTTTAAAATTGTTATTATGATCTTTTGGTTTTTTTATATGAAATTTTGCTATTTTTTATTATTGTTTTTGTTGTTATTTATTGAAGAATTGTTAAATTCAATTCAAGGAGTTGATTTAAAAATAGATTTCAAGTTAAATTAGTTTGGATATTAACATGAGTTTTTAATAACTTGATTAATTCCATTAAATCCAATTTAAACTTATATGAAACAACATAAAAAAAAATTATTTTAATAAAAAATAGTTTATCGAGATAAATATAAATTGCCTTGACAACCTCGTAACCTAAGCTCTTTCCGAATCGGTTGCCGATAGGTTCCGACAACTATGATTTATTGGTTTGAGGTGAATTATTGCTGTCTTTTAACTATAAGTTTTAGTCAATTTATCCATGTTTGTTTTACGTGATTTGTGAATCTCATTCTCATACGATTGTGCGTGGTTTCGCGTGATAATTACCATATCAACCATTTAGCTTACCTTTAATATAAATATATATAAAATCTATTGAAAAATACTCAACTCAAGTTTTAAAAAAAAAGCTGTGAGAGATGAACATGAGATTTTTTAGCCTGATTTCATTTCATTTCAAAGGTTGATTCTTGACATGTTTTTTTCTAATTTACACGTGATTTTAGTTATGAATTTTATCAATTCATAATTTTCTCGAGTGTATTTAAGTAAAGCTCTCGAATGATTTAAATAAAATTAAAAAGCTTTCAATTATTGAATAAATATATTACATTATAAAATAGAGCTGTTCTAGTCAGTTCTTTTATACCAACTTTCACTATGTATTTAGTGTTCCATACTTGGTATTCCGCAAGACAATAACATGTAGATTTCATATCCATTAACAATTATTATTTTTTTAATATAATAATTAATGATATATACGTGTACTATTCCTATGTGCTATTTGGTATGATGCCAAACATTAACGGTCTGTTTAGCATTGTGTTTATAACTGCGTTTCATCAAATTTTGAATTTTTTTTTGCTAAAATTGAGTGTGGTTTGTACTTTTTGGATCGTTTTGATGTGCTGATGTCAAAAATGATTTTTAAAAAATAAAAAAACATCATTGGCATGTATTTCGGCACGAAAAGCTATTTGAAAAGCAACCGCAACCACACTGCCAAACACGCTCTAATTTGTACATTTCATATTGTGTTATTAGTTGTTTAATTATTAACAACTTAAGAAATATAGATTATACACTAAATCCTTAGCAGGCATTCATGTGTAGCGAGTTAGATATTTTTTTAATATAAAAAGAAATATTAAGGTGTTTTTAATGTTTTTATAATATAAAAAAATTAAATTGTACGAGAGTTACTCCCAATGTAATTCGATTTATTTGACAGGTCTAGAGACAAACCATATTACTAATAAAAATATAGTTTGATTAAAAAAAATTAAAGACAATATTTTTTTAAATCGATCCGAGTTCATCTACAAAATCTACGCTTCGAGTCATGAGATCACAATAACCTTATATAAAACAAATTAAAATAAATTACGAAACTCAGTTTCCAATCAACTCAATATTGGAGGATTTTTTTTAAAAAATAAATTAAAAAGAAGAAACCATAACAAATAATCTAAGAAACATGGATTTAGAAAAACAAAAAAACCAAGGAAAAAAAAACTATTACATAGTAGTGTTTTGTGAGAATTTAGTTTTTTTCTTTTAATAATAATAATAATAATTAATGGGCATGGAGTCACCTACTAGAAATCTAGTTAAAGTAGATTTTTTAAGCTAATGTTTGTTTCACTCAATTCTTCTGCAAATAGAAAAAACTCCACGATGAACTCTATAAGTGTAGCTCAATTCTGTGAATTTTAAACTCAATTCTGTGAATTTTAAACAGATAATATTAATTTGAGTATAAGTTTTGATAAATCTTTTTAATCGATTTAACATTCTTTTATCTCCAAGACATTTTTCCTTGCAGATAAATGATATCTAGCCTACGGCTCTATGCACTGGCACTAATATCATAAAAAATTCAACATATCATGATGTATCATAGTTCTTAAATTTGGTTTAATTTAATTTGTTGCATTAATTTAAAAAACTTAGATTTAAAACTTGACTCGAATTAAATTTTTAATTGACTACACAAAATAATAATTTAACGAAACTTTATTAACCTAACTAGTTTTTTTTAAAGATAAAGCCACCTTGATTAAATTTGATATAAACTCGAGGTTTTAAACATCAAGAAAAAAAAATTGAACTTGCGATTGTTTTAATAAAAATAATTTAAGTAATTTAATGATTCAAAGTTTTTTTTTTTTTACTAATCTTTAATTGATTCAACCCATGACAATCTAAACTTTTTTTTAAAATTAGAGAATTATTTTTTTGAAAAATATTAAACAAGTTATTAAGATAATATTCGGGTTTACTAGATCATCGGGTGAACATTAATTTTTAAGCAGATTAACAAAGTTTTTTGTTTTTTTTTTTTCCCTTCAACCTGAATAAGTTCATGCCTCACACTAACTGATCTCATGTTGACGTACGAGGTTTTGGGTTTTAAAACAATAGAATCTCGAAGTTGTCCGTGACAATTATCATATTTAGATCGGAGCGCAATTATAGAAACTAGCACATGCATGTCGCAACTTAAACATTCCATAGCTAAGATGTACAAATGGCATGCATAATCTAACGTGCGCGTGATCACGTGCTTTACTCTCTAGTGTGATTCTTTTGTTACTCCCACAATTAGATGGCAACCAAAGCGAAACTCCTTGCAAATAGGAACCGGTTATTGCCGTTAATAGTTAAATCCTCTCCCTGTTACTTCGGTAACTCCGTCCCTTTCTCCGCTGTCAACCCCCTATCCGACGGCGCTCCTCCTCCTTTCCGTACACACCTTAACAGGTTGATAACGGTAACAGACACCAGAGTCAATCACCTCTCCCGTCATTTTCCAGATAAAATAAATCCCGAAACAGAAATAAACTAATCATTATTTTTAACGAATCATTAAATAAACTAATATAAAAGGAGTAAATTATTCTTCAGTCCTTGTTGTTTGAAATCAATACAATTTAGTCCTTCATATTGAAAACCTATAATTCAACCCCTTTACTCATGCTGACCGTTGTCCGGCCATAAAATGCTTGTTTTGTAAATTTAAAATATACCCTTTTGAATTTCTTTTTTATAAACAACAAATAATAATAATAAAAAACCTTTTGCAATATGTCGACATTATAATTTTTTTACTGTTAAAAAGTACTATTTTTTATAAATATTTTTGATTGTTTTTATGTAAAGACATTATAATTATTAGAAAAATCTAAAAAAGAATCGATTTAGGGAAAACACTTTCAATTAAATTATCAAACATATATTAACACGTTTTTAACAAATTATTACTTCCTCAAGTGGTGGATTGTACTCCTATTCATGTAAAATATAAAATTCATTATGAATAATTATTATCTAAGTAAGTAAAAAAGCAATATAATAATTTATAATTATTATCTTTTAAAGGATTGTACATTTATAGTTACGCTTGTATTTTCAAATAAAAAATATTAAAATTGATATTTTTAATTTAGAAATAAAGGTATGATACCAGCCGTGCTTGCATTTTCAAACGGGATTAAAGTAATTTCTTCATATTTTTAATAATTAATAAACAAGAACTAAAACCAAGAGACAAATTATAGATTTTAAAAATAAAGGATTAAATTATAATATTGTTCAGACAATAGGGACTACATAAACAATTTACTCAAAGCAACAACAAGCATTTGTTTCTGATCGAGAGGGAAACGAAGATAGATGCCATCACACGTACATACAATTTTTAGAGAGAGAGAGAGAGTGAACTGTTTCCGTTCCGTTT
>Ga0325414_1006036_pt1 | contig 12819 bp, 8 predicted proteins | sample PopdelMetagenome_8_FD_206183 | JGI IMG/M metagenome (GOLD analysis project Ga0325414, IMG submission 206183) | Populus deltoides microbial communities from Bellville, Georgia, United States - Leaf-PdKOR-R3 | ecosystem: Host-associated > Plants > Phyllosphere > Phylloplane/Leaf | place: USA... | reverse complement strand
ATCTAGACTAAACTAAGAAACTTAACCCGACCAACATGTGCTCCAAGATATGAGATGGGATAACCCGACAAAAAAAAAGCTTAACAAATCACAAAACTCATAGCCCAATAATTCAATGTCAAGTGATAAAAATGAAAAAAAAAGAAGTAAATTCTAAAAATGATTTTTAAAAAAAATATCAAACTCAAACTAGTTAAATCATTGAAATTGGTGAACCGGTTCATATTTCAAAAATAATTGAAAGAAACTAATTAGAGACAAAATGAAAACAAAATAAATGAAGTAAAGGATAGCAAAAAAGTAAAGAAAAAATTGAGGACCAAAATTTAAAAAAATAAAATAAAATTCTAAAGGACAAGATAAAAAAAATAAACTAAATGCAACGGATGAAAAAACAACAATAAAAAAAATGAGGACCAGATTGTAAATAAATTAAATTAAATGTAGAGATTGATGAAATTAAAAAAAATATAACAAAAGCTAAATGGTGTGGGGAAATCACTATAAATCAAAAGACATTTCACTATGGATTGTAATAGTAATTTCGCTTTTAATCTCTCATCTTTTCACGAGATGTTTATTTGACTTTCTTTTTTCTTCTTATTCATTGCTTCTTCTCTGCCACTTTATAATATATAATCTAGTATTGTTAAAATATATATATATAAATTAATGTTCATCGGTGAAAAATCACAAAGAACCACCCATCAAATAAACCTTTTTCTGCTTAAGTTTCATTAAAAATATTTAAAAAATAAAATTCATAAAAAAAGAGGGAAAAAAAAGAGAAAAGAGAACAAAAAAGAGAAGATAGAATTTCTATTTAAGGAATAAAAAATTCATAAAAAACAATTAACTATTTCAATAAGAAGAGATCATTTGAATTTTTAGATCTAAAACGTTAAATTAGATTTTTGTGATGATTTGTTATTTATAAATAATTTCTGAACTTGAATTTCTATTTAGGATACTTCAATGATAGTTTAAATATTTTTTATAAAAAATAAAAAAAATTATAAGTATCAACATTTTAATTATCACCTGCTCAGACTCAAGTCGCTTGGGTGTGACATGGTTGTCTGGCCTAAGCACCTGAATTATGTCAGACCCCAGCATTGAGTTAAAAAAAAAGAAAAAAGAAAAGAAAAGATAGAAAATTTCTATCGAAGAAATAACATATTTATAAACATAAAAAATAAATTATTTCAATAGAAAGATTTGATTTGAATTTTTAGACATAAGACGTTAAATTAGATTTTTGTGATGATTTATTGTTTATAAATAATTTCTGAACTTAAATTTCTATTTAGGATATTTCAAGAATAATTTAAATATTTTTTCTTATAAAAAAATCATAAGTCTCAACATTTTAATTATCACATACTCAGACTTGAATCTGGCATGACCGCCAAACTCAAGATGCTTAAAATATTCTCTATACTCTTAGGCCTTGTTTGTTTGGCGAAAAGTGGTTTTCTGGAATCACTTTCCAAACTTTCATGTATTTGTTTGCCATTAGAAAAATTGATCAACGAAAAACACTTTTTAGTCAAAGAAAAATTTGGCTTGATTTCCATGAAAGTGTTTTCCTTTTATTTTGGACGGAAAACACTTTTCAGAACTTGTGAAAGAATTAGAAATATCATATTATTTGCTGATTATAACAAATTTAGTCCTCAAACTTTTGATTGCTATATATTTTGTTTTGAATATTTTTTTTTTCAATTTCACCCCTTAGAATTTCATTTAATTTGATTTTTATATTAACTTTAGTCCTCATTTTTATGATTGTTATTTGTTTTTCTCTTATTATTTTTTTAATTGAAATTTTTTATCTATCAAATTTGGTCCTTATTATTTTGATTGTTACTTATTTTATTTGAAATAATTTATGAAATTGTAATTATTATTATTTTAATTTCATCATCTTTCAATTTTTTTATCTGTTAGATTTGATCTCAATTATTTTGATTGTTATTTATTTTATTTGAGATAGTTTATGAAATTAGATTTTTTTTCAATTTCATTCTCATTCAACTTTTTAATTTGTAAGATTTGTTCCTCATTATTTTAATAAACTTGAAAAAATATATTAATAAGTTATTTTCCAGCTTATTTTCCATGGCATAACCAAATATTGGAAAATGTTTTCCAACTTATTTTCCATGACACTACAAAACATCGAAAAACAATTCACTTTCTAGGAAACCACTTTTGAAAAGAAAACTACTTTCTAGCAAACAAACGAGACCTTAATATTTTTCTTACATTTAAAAAAATTGATATTGACTCACTACGGAGCGGGAGCCAATATACTAATAAACTTCAAAAAGCATTAAAATTAAAGCAAATAAAAATCAAAAGAATGAGGACCAAACCCAAAACAGATACAAAATGGAGGACAAAACTAAATTTTTCAAGGTCTGACATGAAAACCAAGACCCAGGAGAGAGAAATAAAAGGCAGGAGAAAAAATCCAATCGCAGACAAACCACCGTCTGCCTTGGAGCATGCGTCACTCTAATAACTGCGCCACATCCTTGCGTATCGTATGAAAATAGCGATCGGGTTTTTTTAGCCACTGTAATTGGCCACATGCACCTCTTGAATAGCACGAGGGGTCCTGATGCGTGTCACACATGCGTCAACATATTTTATCAATTTAATAATATTTTAACAAAACAAATTACAGAAAAAAGGTCCTAAGACATACCATTATTACAAAACAACATAGCGCACAGACCAAAACTTCCTCGGAAGCCAAAGATCAACAATGTAATTTTACTGTACAAAAATAGAGGCTTTGAAGTCATTATTCACACAAAACAAACTAAAAGTCTAAAGAGATATACATGGTGGTAAGTTTTCGTTTACAGAGAGCATAAAACCAACAAAATGAGCAAACGACGACCTTCGTAGATCCAGTCTTGTAGACTTTGCTCTCTGCCCTCCCCAAATAAATAAATAAAAAAAGAAGCCTCCATTCTTGTTCTTGAACCCGGCCCTTTCTCCTTCATTAGAGACACGATCTAGAAAACGAACGTGCGTGTGAAAAGATTTGGCAGACCGTAGCAGCAAGAAAAAATTTGAATAACAAACAACAGTAGCAGCTGAATTGAAGACGAGAAAGGGGAAAAAGATAGATGCAAATGCAACTCTTTTTCCATATCCTTTGAACGCTTTTAATCAATTCATTGTCCTACGTACGTGGTTTACATCTTGAAGTCTTTCCTCGATGATATTAACTCCTTTTTTAAGTTTTTACTTCCTCCGTTTCAAAAGTCTAGCTGGGTAGTTTTGGTAACCTTTGGCTACCAGTCATCCTCCCTGTGTTGCCTTCATGTCTCAATTCCTGCAAGTGTTTGCAGAATTCAACACCAAAACTCGATCGTGATTCCTATCTCTTCGTCCAGCGCCATGCATGAGAATTCATCAATTTCTCTCTAGTCGGTTCCACCGTCTTTCATGATGACTAATTCATCAATGCACATGCCAGATTTCTTTGAATTTGTTATGAAAATATATAGAAGGAAAAAGGTCTGCACCAAATTTAAACGAAGGCTGGCAGTGCTGTATCAGAAGCTTTTCAAGTTTTACAGACTTAGTAAAATTTTAAAAGTGATGAAAAAATATTGCATCTAAACAATAAATTTCAGTTTTTATTTTTTTATACTACTCTATTTGCCACTTTCCTTTTCTGTTTTCTCACTGTTAAATTTCATATATAGAATCAAATATGAAGACATGCCCGGGGTTTCATTTCTCAGACTAAAAGCTTTTTTTACTGTGATAATAGTTGGTTTTTTATAGTATTTTTTACTTGAAAATATAATAAAATAATATTTTTTTATTTTTAAACATAAAAATAAACAAAATCCAAGTAAGTATTAGCGTAAATTATTTGTATTAGATAGGCTATATACAAAGCAGAAAACAAGGCACACCCACTTCTACTTAAGGCCATTTTGGAAACCCAAATGACAGACATTATGACCTAATGGCCAAGAATGAACAAATTACCGGGATATATTGGAGCTTTATTTTCAACATATTCAATATTATTAAAAAAAATTTAATGATATACTTTTAACCAAGCCCTAAAAAATCATAAAAAATAGTTTTAATTTGCTAGGGGTTTTATTTAGGATTAATTTAAGGTTGATTATGATCTTATTTAGTGGTCTTTCAAGAAATAGTTAAAATCATCTCGTCGAGATCTTTTTTACAATATCTAGTGTGTCAAAAACGGATCTCCGATGTCCCCACAGTTATCCATTTTTTCTTTCTATTTTTTCTTTAGCTTTTTCTTTTATACCACAACACCTTATCTTCTTAGCTATTAAATCTTTAAACCTTATCTTTTAGCCATTAAATTTCAATAAAATTTTGGGTTGATTTTGACAAGTTAATTATTTTGAAAAACATCTTAATACAACCACTATTCTCAACAACAGTTGTGTATATAATTGATATTACAAAATGCGATTGTGTTTGACCGTTATTTTTAATAGCAGTTTTGTATAGAATCTATACTGAAAAACATAGTTGTGTTCAAACTGTTTTATTTTCCAAATACTTTTTAAATCTACATCATTTTTTTTATCAAACTATGTCATTTTTTAAAAAATCTAATATTTAAAAAGTGTTTGTTACCGTAATGTAACCTTATCTTTTTTTTATTATTATTAATGTGGGTGTTCAGGTTAGCTTGTGCGTATCTTGACTAATCTTACAGTCCCTTAAGTTAATGATCATGTAAACATCCAATGGTCATAAGGGGACTCAAACTCATGACCATTGAAGAACAAATCCAAGACCTAACCAGTTGAGCTACTCCTCCAGTAACTTTATTAAATTACCCTGTTTGGGATTGTGGTTACGGTTCAAAGTGTTTTTGCTTAGAAATGCATTAAAATGATGTTTTTTTATTTTTTAAAAAATAACTTTTTAGATCAACACGTCAAAAAGATCCGAAAATATAAAAAAAATTATGATAGCCACTGGAGGTTTACATGGTCGTTAAATTTAGGACCCGTAGGATTAGTCGAGGTGCGCCCAAACTTGTCCGAACACTCACGTTAATAAAAAAAACATAAAAACAATAATTTTTAATAACAAAAATAAATAATTTTTGAATTTTTAAAAAACTTGGGTTGTACTACGCTGTTCTCTTAAATAGCTTTATATTGATATTTTAAAAAAAAAATAAAAAATGAACCGTTACACAATTACAAAAACTACCTTGGAAGGAATCTTAAAACACAAAATTAGACGTGTGGTATTATATCTGTTTAAGGTAACTCATGTTGTTCTCTTCTGTCAAAGAAACTAACAAAACCGAGAGAGAGAGAGAGAGAGGGAGAGATATTTTTTTCATAAATACCTTGCCAAAAGCACACAAATGTTTTCAGTATTAGCTGATAAGGCTAAAAAGAGCATTCAAGATTTAGGGTTTCTTTGTTATGTTTGTTTCTTTGCTGCATAGGACTACAAGAATCACTAGACAGCAAATTTCACCACCTCCTCCTCCTCCTGGTTTTGTTGCTCAGCCATTCCTTCCTTTGCATTACTGGTAAGTTTCTATCTTTTTTTTATGTTTTTTCCTTTTTGCTGTTAATTTTTTAATTTTTTTAAGTTATGGTTAAATGGGGACTGAAAATAAAATTAGGGTTAGCAACCACCCTTACCTGTAGATGTAACGATTTTAAATTTTGTTTATGAGTGTGTGTGGTTTTTGCATGTGGGTTGTTAAGAGGGGAACTAAGGGAAAAAGATAAAATTAGGGTTTGAAATTTGGAAGAATGGAGAAAATGTAGGTTAGGGTGTTTGAAATTTGTGATTTTGAGTTATAAAGCACCACTCTTACTCTTTTCATTGTGAATTTGAACTTGTTGGCTCTTTAAAAAGGTGGGGTCTTTTTGTTAGGATTTTATTTGGGAACGGGAGTCTTATGGTTTTTTTTTAGGTATGCTGTATGTGTTGTGTGTAGAATCAGAGATGAGTAATAACAAGGTCAATGAGGTTGGATCAGCAAGGGAAGTGCCTGGTACTTTAGAGACAGAGCAGCTGGTTGATGCACAAGAAGCCCCCGTGGAACAAGCTGATAATCCTTCTCCTTCTAATGCTGACGCTGTTGATATCCCTTTGGAGTTGAATTCCCGTCTACAGCAACCCCACCAAGATTCTGCTCTGCCAACCCCATTAGATGATAAAAGAAGCTTAGTCATGCCTAAAGTTGAATCTGTGAAAGATGTCAAAGCCAATGGAACATATAATTCGGAACCTGAAACATGTGCTGGAGACGGCATTGCTATTTCAAGTAGTCATGTTGAAACTTCTAAACCCACTGTAGATGCTGAAATAAAGCCCTCTGACATACAGGGTGCAACTGGTCATGATACTTGGGCAGTTGTTAAGTTGAGTAACGAACCAGCTGAGCCTCAGGCTGGATCTTCAGACGATGAGGCTAAAGGTGATAACAAGAGAGGATCCGATGATGCAAAGAACAATATAGATACGCCTAGTCCCAAAAGTAATGGAAACTCTACACCTAGGCGTACATTTCTTTTGGATGAAAATAGTGGTGGTAGTGAATCGGGTACAGAAGAGGAGCAAAATGATTTTCTGAGTGAGCTTCATAGTTTCTTTAGCGAGAAGAGCATGGAGTTTAAACCTCCTAAGTTCTACGGAGATCTCCTAAACTGTCTTAAGTAAGTTTTTAATGACTAACAGTACCAAATTTCATGCTTTTCATTTGAGAATAATGACTTTTTCAGAGATGCATTTTCTAATATGTACCTTCTTATGGTAATAAGGCTGTGGAGATCTGTGATGAGATTGGGTGGTTATGACAAGGTACGCATTGTCTTAATCCATGATTCAAAACCATTTCCATTTTTGTGTGCATCTTAAAATAACTTCTTTGTTAGTTATTAGTTGCACTTGGTTTTTGTTGGTGAACTTAATAAACTCAATTATAGTAGGGCTAGGGCTAAGCACAATAACCCACGCAGCCATGAAAACACATTTCTGTGCTTTTGTGTACACATAAATTTGGAAGTTAATTTTATGGAAGCGGAGTAATGCTTTGATGTTACATAGACAGGAAATTTAAAAAATTGTTGCCAGCTACTGGGTGAATCTTACTTATAAGCAAGTGGTGTTTCTCATTCATATATTTTATCAGAATATCTTACTTAAAAGCAATTTTGATAGGTTTTTTCATGAGATTTTAGCTGATCTCTATCGTTATAATGTATCTGGCTTCTTTCTGATTGGCAGGTGACCTCATGTAAGCTGTGGAGGCAAGTAGGAGAATCCTTTAATCCCCCAAAGTAAGGAACAATATATGTTGCCATATGTAAATATAATAGTTCAAGCTAGTTATCTATTGTTGCAATATCAAGCATTTTTCATGTGTTTTTCCAGAGTATCTTGCATTTATTTTCTAGCAGCTTTCTTAAACTAGCATGTGGAGAAAAGTCATGAAAACGTGGATTCGAAAAGGTATGGCACATGTGCACTGTCATCAGTGATAGTGAGGAACCTATCCAATTCCATGAAACAGTTATTCGGATTTGAAGATCTAACAATAATAGATCCTGTTAGCTAAGTGCAGACATTAAAATAACTATTAAAGAATACTTGGTGCTTTCCAACCGACATATTATCTTTATTGTGAGTTGTAAGAAAAAAGTTCATGGGGGCTTCTAAATATAAGATTAGAAGATCAAAATCATTGTTTGCACACTTGTTTTGTTAACTTAAGCCAATTTAAATTTGTTTTAATTAGTAAGCAATCAGATAGTACTTGTATGAAAAATGATTGGATATAATTGTTAAGACAGAGTATGTCTGAGGCCATTGCCCAGTAAGTGTGATGTGAGGGATAATCTAGGACATATGAGCAAGAATTTCAGGGAATAGATAAATGATGGCGGGAGAAAAACCAGATGAATTATCTGTATAAACAAATGCCTTGGTGTATCTTAGGTACAAAACTCTTCACATGAAAAGGTATTAGCTATATTGACATGTTGCAGAAAGTAAGGAATTCTGGAAACTCAGATTGATTTTCATGATATTGCTTTATATGACCTCCATAAGACTTGCGATTTAACCATGTATCAAATGACATCCCCACATGCTTATCATGTTCCCTTTGTTTCCAGAACAAGTGTTCCTTATATTGTTTGTCTATATTTTAATGTCTTCCCATCCTTTTTTCTGCTGCTTTTGCAGGACATGCACTACAATTTCGTGGACATTTCGAGGGTTTTATGAGAAGGTGATTATATGGTGATAAAATGTACATATATCACTGAACCTTGTCATTCTTTGTGCATTCTATTTCGTTAATTGCTGCTTGGTACATAGTTTGAATTTTCCATAGATCTGCATGTGTGTATAGATATAACTATATATACATGTTTATGTTTTTGGTATATGATCATGGAGAATGGTGCAAAAGGGTCCGTATAACTAACCCCAACTAGTTTGGGTTGAGGTTTGGTTGGTGTTATTGTATATGTGTTTGTAGTTTATTATATCAGCCAGGCATTAAGTTCCTATTCATTGAGTTGGTGTTTTCGAGTATGTTTTCTTACTGTGATATTGCTAATGTGATGAGATATTATACAATATACTAAAAGGACTGAATTTTCTTATGGTACTTCACTATTTTTCTTACAGCGCTTCACTGTGAAGCACCTCTTCTTCTTCCTTTTTTTTTCTTTTTTTGCCCTTTTTTTTAAAACAATTTTGTCCTCAACTTTTTTTCCTTTTTATTTAATCATTTTGTGGTCTCATCTCGTGAGGGAGTTTTCAATTATAGTAGAAAGACAAAATTTAAACTAAGAGGACCACAATGTAAAACATAGAGAAAATCCATAGCCAATCTCAAAGTTTTTACAATTTTTAATTTGGTCCAAAAGTTTATTTTATTAATTTTTTAGTCTTTGGGTTTTGAGAGAGGAGATAAACTCGTGGAAAACAGTTGAAAGGTTGTCGATTGACCACAATCTGGCCACAAAAAATAGACTTTTATGTCAATGGATTCCATTCGATGAGAGGAATTCAATGAAGGTGGTTTTTCCTTGTAAACATGGCGGGAAAAGTACATCAAAGACAATTTTGGAGTGTTTCAGAGTTGATAACTGGTTATGGAGGAATTTATGGTGCTTTTGAGGTGTTTTTAGATGAAAATGGGTGAAAAAATTCCAGACGTGCTTCTAGGCCGAGTCACGCCTGGCCTGTTTTTGTTTTTTTTTCTTTAATTTAAATTTATTTTTTTAAAATTAATTAATAAAATATTATAAATATATTAAATTAATTAAGAATACATTAAAGATATTATTTTATTAAATATCATTTAATTTTTACTTTGTTTTTGAACAAGAGCATAGCAATCTTTTTATAATATTAGCAATTTGTTATATAGCCCATCATTATTATTTTTTAAAAAGAATAAGGCCATGTCATTATTGTGGTGCATAAGTACCTAGAATGCGAATGTACTGCTGGAATCAAGTCACGTGGGGTTGACAAGTTTCACAAGTAGATCAACTTACCTGCTATATAACTTGAACATCTATCAAAAGCCTGAAGTTATCTCTGTTTTCTCCGATTTGTTGGTTATCCTCCTTTGGCTACAACTTTTTGCTGTTATTTGGTGTTTTGTTGGTTTGTGTAATGAAGTTTCTGTTTAAATTATGCGTCTGTAATGGTGCGCATGTGCTTCATCAGGTACTACTTGATTATGAAAGACACATAACAAATGCTGGTGAGCCTGACATCCCCATTGCTTCCAAGTCTGAGCCCAAGCAGCTGAAGCCACCCAAGCTGTCCAGGTCAGAGCCTGTGCATGTCGACACTCAGGTAAATATCAAAACTTCCCATTCAATAGATATATCCTAACTTTGTGATACCTCTTGTTTACTGTTTGGTGATGTTATTTTGTTACTACCTTGTTAAACTGATTATAGATCAAGGTGAGTGGAGGAACATTTGTGGTGTTTTATTTGATGAAATGAGATTTTTTTAAACCCAAGGCATCCTCTTAAGAAAAAGATCAGCCTTCTGAATTGAATTATGTTGAAGTAATGTGAACAAAATTTTACTGGTGGCTGATCATTCTGAGAGTTCAGTGGTTTTCAGAATATTTTTCAATGGGCCATTAAATACAAAGTTAAAATATTGGTGGAATCAGATATAGTACATAATCTATATCTGGCTCTATAATTTGTGACTTGTGAACATGAATTTCTTTCCAGGCTGACATGATGGCGCCTTGCCTGTCATACCCTTTTATTTATTTATTTTACAAAAATGTATTAACAATAAGAAATGTCATTGATATACAGTGCAACATTAAGTTCCTGTGAGAGTCTAATGAAGAAGGGGACTTTCCTAACTTGTAACAGAAGTTTAAGAATCAGTTTCCCACTCAATTTATTTTACTCAAACTCCCAAATACCACTTCAGGGCATTGGAAAACCTATCTATTGGGGTCTCTCCCAGCACTGTTATCCATTCAAGAACCCATCTAGAACTGGGCCATCTAATTCACTCAGGAATAACTTTACCAGCGGCAGGACATGCCTGGTTCCGAAGTGGGTGCAGTCAACGTGAACCCTGCCTAACCTTCTTTGTTTTCTGAAGTTTTACCCTGATAATATACTTAAGAGCTTTTGCTCATTTAAGATGCTGTTTTCTTTCTTCTTTTTCCACCAAAAGCTTTAAGCACCCTTTTTTCTTCATTGTTGTCCTCTTGCCTACATTCTCTTTGCTTGGTGATATTCAGGCTTCTGGATCGGGTAGAACTCGTAGGGATGCTGCTGCACGTGCAATGCAGGGTTGGCACTCACTTCGTTTTCTTGGTAATGGTGAAGTTAGTAGCCCTATCATTAAGGTTTGTTGAAATCATATTGAGCATTTCTCTATTTTTTTTTTTCTAATGTGTGTTCATGTAACTGGTGTTTACGGTGATGTATCTGTATTTTGTAGGACAAGAATACTGTACCTGTGCAAAAGCGTGAGAAGGAGCTAAAAAACATTGGTAAGAAACAGGTTTTATCAATTTCTCAATTTGTTCTTAATTTGTTTGCAGCTTAAACAAGTTTCCAAATTTGGACCTTTTGGCTCAGGTTTACTGAAACGCAAGAAACCATCTTACGTGGAACATGCTGTCAAATCTCCACGCACCAAAAGTGCACGGTTAAGATTCTTGTTACCCAGTTTATTGCATTTACCCATTGGTATTAAATATTTGCTTTGCTTCGAAACAATACTGGCATTGATTTGAATGGCTTGATTTTTTTACCAGATTGGATGTGGAGGTGACTGATATTGGAGCCCCAGCTGATTGGGTGAAGATCAATGTACAGAAAACAGTAAGTTCTTGCATGTTTTTTTTCCCTTTAGAAGGCAATGCAGAAATCTGTACTACTTCTAACTTCGAATGAACAATTGTCTACAGAAAGATAGTTTCGACGTGTATGCTTTAGTTCCAGGTCTCCTCCGTGAAGAAGTGAGTACTTAAATTCTTGTTTCCCTGTCTTCTTTTTTACTTCACTCGTACACATGTTTTACTCATTTTGTCATAGACAACAATCTGATGTCATTTAGCAGTGTATTTAGAAAATTCTTGCCTGACTAGAAAGCCCCCCCTTAACTTGCCTGGTTTGATGTTATTATTTAAGCAGAACCTGAGGGTGCCAAGGCCATTTCTATATGCTTGGTGAACTGCTTTACATTATTTATAGATTGTGGGCTCCTAGTTTCATGTACTGCCCACCTTATTGAGACGCCCTTAAGTTGCCCCTGAATTGATGAAGATTTCATACTCAATTTCAGAGATGTAAGAATGTGTCTGCAAGATTGGATGTGAATGGATAATTTTTGTGATGACTTCATGAAATTGAAATTGGTTTCGATTCAACTCATTGCTTTCTAGTCAATATATCACTCTTTCATTCAAACTGTAAACACCAACATCTATGCTGATGATATCATGTTGAGACATTTATGAACTTGTTATTCTGCAAAATCAGGTTCGGGTTCAATCAGATCCAGCAGGGCGCTTGGTTATCAGTGGTGAACCTGAGCATGAGGATAATCCTTGGGGTGTCGCACCATTCAAAAAGGTACGCGCGCCTTTTCTTTTTGTAATGCCTGTTATTTTCCATGCTAGGGTAGAGTATATGAAACAATCCTTGCAGCATGTCTCATGGTTTTAGCTGTTGAGGAACAGCAGACATTTGATTATTGTACTCATTTAAGACTAGTTAAACATTTCCATTTCTTTATGAAGTCACTAAGATTAGCATTGTTTTCAGGTTGTAAGCTTACCCTCGAGGATTGATCCACATCAGACAACAGCTGTGGTCACCTTGCATGGACAATTGTACGTCCGTGTCCCATTTGAGGAGTCAGACTGATCAGTTGAAAAAGGTTCATGCCTCTTAAAGACACAAGCGAATTGCCATTAGGGCAACGAAGCTAATTGTTGGAGCTGGATGGATTTCAGACATGGTTGTAATTGCCTTGTGTTAGATTAGTACTTAACCGTGTTGATACTATCTAGGTAGGAGGCTTTTTTTAATTCAAGTTATCCATGGAACGTGTTATATGTTTTTGCTTGTGAGCTTTATCCACATCGAACTTGCATATTTTCATAATGTTATTGCAAGTTTCTCTCTGATCTCGTTGCTAAACTTTTACTGTGATCATCCAAATTGGTATATTGAATTATCCCCTCATGTTGCTTCTCTAACAGGATTAGGATCGATTATTAGTTACTCTTTAAGAATTTTACCTCAA
>Ga0325414_1006033_pt1 | contig 12822 bp, 7 predicted proteins | sample PopdelMetagenome_8_FD_206183 | JGI IMG/M metagenome (GOLD analysis project Ga0325414, IMG submission 206183) | Populus deltoides microbial communities from Bellville, Georgia, United States - Leaf-PdKOR-R3 | ecosystem: Host-associated > Plants > Phyllosphere > Phylloplane/Leaf | place: USA... | reverse complement strand
AACAGATTCTTTAGCTGTATTGCAGTCCTCAGTGGCAACACATTCTGACATCTCTGACACCTTTCGCTTTCCAGACATTTCCTTCAAGAGATTGAATTTTTCCCCAACAACCAGTAACTTGTCACTCAGCAACTTAACAGTATTCTCATATCCTTCAAATTTAGGAATGCACTCTGCTTCAAATTCCTTAACCAACTTCTCGAGAAATACACGGTTTAGCCTTTCTTCTTCCTCTTGCTTCAAGCGCTGCTTCTCCAACTCCATGGTGCTCAAAACAAGACCACCAGACCCAGTATCCTTATAAATCGGTTCTTCAGGTAGTTGGCATCTTGCTCTGTATTCAGAAAATGCCTTGTGTGTCTCCTTCAACGCCTTTCTATAGCCCTCTAAAAGATTTCCCATCATATACAGTTCACGTTCAAGCCTATAAACCTCCAACTGGCTCTTCCGCTGCTCTTCCATCTTGGTCTTCTGCAACTGCTGAATGAAGTTTTCACGCTGCTGCAACTCATTATACAACACCTGTTGATGCATACTCATTTCCTGACATGACTGCTCCTTTTCCTCCATCATCATTCTGGCTTTTCCCATCATATGCTGCATCTCCTCCTCAAAACTATCAAAGTCCGAATACGGCTTTGCATCCCAATGCCCATCACTCCGCATCCTCTTATTACCACCATTAAGTGAGTGATGCGGTATATCACTCTGAAGATGCTCAATCACCCTCTTGCTTCCACCAACATTACCAAAAATTGAAGAACCACCAGGAATTTCTCGTTGAATTGTCTCTGTATCAACCCTAGAAACGAGAAATTCCCTGGAAGATACATTATCATGAATTTGGACACCTGAACTAAAAGGAACTTGAGCTGCTCCCATCACCTCAAGAAGATTCTCAGAGCTTATGCCCTCCAAAATATTCCCTCTGGCTGCGATATGGAAACCAATATCATCGTCCTCCTCCCCCTCCTCTTCGTCCTCCTCCCCCTCCTCTTCCTCTCCTTCCTCTCCTCCCTTCCCCTCTTCCTCTCCCTCCACCTCATCCTGCTGTTTCCTCTCTTCCTCAAATTCCATTCCCGCAACTTGACTAAAACTACCACATGGCTGCAGATAATGCCCATCCATACTGATCTTTTCCCACTGACCCTGATCTTCTTCCTCTTTCCTCTCCTCAAAATCCATCACATCCTCATCACCCACATTCTCCACCTCTTCCTTCCCTGCATTATCCATCCCTCCAAGACTCAACTCAATTCTATGCTCCTCTAACACAGATGATTCACCCCTAAACTCCTCACCCATCTCCGCACCCTCTTCCATCATCACACTCTGCTCCATCTTCCCACCCTCATCATCTTCATCATCCTTAACATCAATCTCCATTTTAAGACTTCCTTCCTTCAACAACTCCTCTCTCTGGCACTTTATCAAACACTGCAAATGCGACGCATAATAACAATTTCCTAAACCAGGTTCTGCATTCAACTCTTTCTCTACCATATACCAAATCATTCCAGCCCAATCCAATTTGTCAAAGTTCCCTTCTTTAATCAATTTAATCCAGTTCAATATATCTGGCGGCATCATCCAAGTATCCTCATGTAACAAAATCCAATTTGACACCAACTCCTCTATAAACCCAATTGATTCCGCACTCTCCGTAACCTCAGATGCACCATCTCCCACACTACCTTTCTCTTTCTTCACCGGTAACTTCAAAGCACGCCCTAAATCAGCACGATTGACCATGATCTTAACCTCATTAACATAACTACCCCGCATCGCAGGATTATAACCAGCAATCAATTGTGCTAGCAAATCAGCACGAATATTAGTATCAAATTGCAAATGCACAAATTCCCACAAACCCAATTTTTTTAAAAGGGTTTCATGTGAAGCGAGGTCGAGGATTTTGTTGGGTACAAAGGGGATTGGATTTAGGGTTTGGCTTAAAGTTTCAAGCTTTTTTTCAGACTTTTTAACCTGTACACGTCGTTTTTGGTTAGCCTTCCTGCTTTTCCGTCCACCCCCAGCACGACGGTAGGTGGTGGTGGTGGTTGTGGTGGGAGAGAAAAGGGTGAGGTCTTCGAAGTCGTCATGGTTTTGGTTGGTTGGGTCATCTTCTTGTGAGTTAGGGTTCGGGATTTCAAGGGTTAGGGTTTTGGGGAATTGGGTATCATCATCATCATCATCAGGTAATGTTTGTTGAATTTGATCTGGGTTTGTGTTGTTAGGGTTTTGTGAGAGAGTATTTGGGTCTGGGGTTGAATCTTGAGGGAGAGTTGGAGACGAAGCCATTGGAATGGAGTCGAGCGGGTGTGCTGTGTTTTTTTTTCTTTTTTGCATAAATTAAGGAAGCACTTATTTACTTAAGGTTGACTAAAAAGGATTGATTGGGATTCATGTTCTTTTCGGATTTTGATCAATCTGTTTATACGTGGACACATTGAGATGATTTGAATTTTGATCAATCTTTTTTATTATTTAATGTTCTTGGTATTTTTACACTATTTACTGTATTTTGAAACAAAATTATCGATGGATTTTTTTTTTTATTGACAACTAATTCTTCTTTTTATTTTGGTTCGTCAATTTAAATTATCTTCAAGCAAATTTTTATATAAATGAAAACTAAATTTCTGACAATTTTTAGATTGATATTGTGCATTTAAATAAATAGACTTTCAATATTAAAAGGAAGAATTACTCTATCAAATTAAAAAAGAAAAATCTCTAATTTCAAGATTTATGCATCTAAAAAAAACTCCCTCGTCTTCTCTGTTCTGCATTCGGCTTCTCTCTAATTCTTAGTTTGTAGGCAAAAAAGAAAAAAATCAAAGAAAGTTCAATCAACCACTACAAAAAACCTTAATGAAAAACTTCAATTAAAACTATCCTTAAAAATCTCAGTTCATCCTTTCTTATGTAGGGCAGAGAGAGAGAGAGAGTGAATATTAAAAAGAAATTAGAAATTATTATTCTTAGCTCGCTTTGGTGTTAATGGTGTCTCTTTCGATGAATGGAAGTCTAAATTTTTTCTATTTACTTTTTATTTGATCTTTATGATCTGAATTATAGGTAAAGTTCAAGTTGATTCTGTTTAATTTTTTGATTTATTTTTTAATTAAATATTTTTTTTAATTTCACAATACAATAACTTAATCTTTTTCTTTTTTATTTAATTTTTCTCAATAAAATCTTTCAATATTTGGTTATTTGGAAATTCATCTTCGTATTTTTATTTTCAATTTGTTTTCTGTGAAGTTATTTTGGTCTCATAAATTTATTTTATTTTTCTTGATTTCAACATTCAACATTGGATCTGTTGTAAATGGAGCTTTACTTATTTTTATTTTTTGCTTTATATAAACTTATCCCGGTTTTATGACCTAGGTCACAGGTTTTACAGATTAGTCTTGGTTGACTTGGGTGTTTTTTGTTCTTTTTTAATTTATTTTTTTTCCAATTTCATTTTTTGAGTTGGTTGAAAATTGAGATTCATAATTTTTTTTGTTATCCTGATCTTTTGATCTAGGTTGCAGGTTTGGAAGGTTGACTCGAGTAGTTTTTTTATTTTTTTATTTTTTATTCAATTTCATTTTTTTATATTGGATTCAATAGGAATTGGTGTTCATAATTTATTTTGATTTTTTTATAGGGTTGTCATAGTCTTATAACTCGGGTTGTAGATTTGACAAGTTAACTTGAGTTAATCTAATATGTCGCATTCTCAATATTTAAAAACTAATATCATTTGATATGTCATCATATCAATATTTTAAGTTTATATTTAAAATCATTTTTATTAGAAAACACATTATCAATACTTGGGTTGATAATTTTTTGGAAAGGGAAACAATTATAAAGAAAAATTCTCATTCATCCAAAATTAAAAATTCAAAAATTAAAACAATGAGGACTAATTTTTTTACAAAACATAATTGAAAGAAACTAATTAGTGATTAAACTTAAAAACAAAATAAATGAAGGAGGAAAAAAAAGGCAATAAAAAATGAAATAAAATTCTAAAGGAAAAAAAATAAATAAATAAATGCAAATAATAAAAACAATCAATCAAAAGAATAAGGATCAGACTGAATTTTTAAAAGCACGGTATGGATAACTAGGCCCGCGAGAGAGAAAATAAGGGGAGGAAGAAAAAAACCAAAAGTCACCGAACCGCCACCTTTCTTAACCAAACGCACCACCTCAACATCTGCGTTGCCACCTTACATGTCGAATAAGATGGCAATTGGTATTTTGTGGCCAACAAAATTGTTCACATGCCTTTAGAATGGCATGAGAGATGATGACGTGTCGACGCGTGCATAGCACGTGTAAGTCTATTTTATTGATTTATTAATATTTTAATAATATAAATTACTAAAATAACCCTAAGAACATATCAATATTACAAAAAAAAAACCATGCAAAAATGACAAAAATATCTTCCAAAGGCAGCCTTAGTTTTTTCTGAGTTAAAGTTTAAATGTGTAAATTAGCGAAGCTAAAAAGGTGTAAAGACTATCATAACCCATTTTTAGGTTGTTCCCCAATTCACATTTTTTTCTCTCTTCAAAAAATATTATCAAAAAATATAACAGTGAAAAGAGGATGCCAAAACATCCTAAAAATGATTAAAAAATGGTTGAGGAGGTTCAAAATTACAAAGATTAAAATTTGACAGTATTTTGTGGACTAATGAGAGCCTTGTTGATAAAGAAAATTCAATTTAAGGAATAAAAGTCCAAGATCAGATGTTTATGGACTCATTTAAATTTTATTGAAGGTTTAATTGAATTTATGAAAGGTTTGATTGCAAGAACAATTGATTTTGAAGTCAATTTAGGTTTTAATGGGAAGAAATTAAAGTTCTGGGGTCAAATTATAATTTTTGAGACTTAATTTGGTCAAATCAAGGGTTTAATTGCATAAATATTGAAGTTTGATGGCCAATTAAGGACTTAATTGAAGAAATCTGAAACCCAGGACCAAAATGAAAAACACGCGTAAATAGAGGGGCTGCAATTAAACCGAATCAGGAGCTAAATTGAAGAAATTAAAAGTTTATTGATCAATTGAGGGTCAAATTGCATAAATTCAAGACCAATTACCAAAGTGAAAAAGGCAGCCAACTTCAGGGCCGCTGTTTGATTTTTGACAGGGATGCAATTGCATTGATTTTTTAATCAAAATTGCAATTGAGTACTTGATTAAACAAATTACAAATTGAGGACCCATGTGAACTCTGACATGTTTTTACCACCTTTTTCTTTTAAATGAAACGACGTATTTTATCTAAAACGACACCATTTCATACACTGTTCATTAAAAAAAAGCCCGAAACGGTGCTGTTTTGAACGGCACTGTGGGTTTTCTTCTTCCCCTGGTCAGCGAAACAGGGGAAGAAGAAGATTTTTTCTTCCTTTGTTTTCACCAACTTCTCTTCCTCTAAAGCATAAAAAACACACCGACCAAGGACCCCCACTTGCCCAAAACTTTCCACGTGTTGAAGTGGCGGTAGAGGGGTGGCAGCACAGTGGCCGCCCCGTCCTCTTTCTCCCCTGTTTTTTGCCTATAAAAACAGGGGAGCACAAGAGCAGGAGGAGAAGACAACAAGGGAGAGAAGAGAAAATGAGAGACTAGAAGAAAGAGGGGAAGAACGAAGAGCAGAAAAGAGAGAAAAGAGGAGGAGAAAAGGAAAGAAAAAGAAAGAAAAAACAGAGGAGGGAGAGGAAGAAGAAGGAGAAGTCTTGCCGGCCACCGCAACGACAACACCCCCACCATCAACACTGCGAGCAGCTGGTCGACGTCCAGTTAGTTACGCCCATCGTTACCTTCCTTCTCCGGTCACCCTCCGCTGTTTACGCTGCATGTGAACAGTGGAGGGTGATCCACTGCTCTTTTTTCTTTCTTCGCTGGGCTGAGACCAGCCCATGCATTTGGGTCAGGTTCGGCCCAGCCCACAAAACTAGGTCGAATCCAATCCAGTTCAAGAAAGAAAAAATTTTAATTTTATTTTCAAAATTTTATGACTTTTTCATATTTTGCTATACGCTTTTTTGCTTAATATCGGTTTGTATTTTATTTCAAAAAAAATACAAATCTGGTATTAAAATATCTGGTTTTCGTCAAAACATCCAAAAATCAAAAAAATATATTGAAAAAAGAAAAAAATATTTTTGTACATACAGCTAAGTGTCTCAAAGCTAAAAAATCATATTGTGTTTTTCATATACCAAAAAAAATATTTTAGCATGCATTTTGGCTTTAATAACCAGTTTATTAAAGTTAAGAGAACATTGACCAAAATTTCAAAAACAACAAAAAATTTATTTTGTTTGTCTTTTAGTATCTGAGGTACGACATTACATGTAATACATATTCCGGATATTAAATTTTTTTTTTCAAACGCTAGAACGGTTAGGTTTTTATCCCATTAAGATAAGAACCTCCTTATTAAGGAGGGCTTTTCTTGAACTATAGATAGACCAACAATTAGAAAATGCAATAAAACCATAGTTTTTTACCAGACATTAAACCAATGCAGCTTACCTAAGGTATGACGTATTTGGGATGCTAATACCTTCCCTTTAAGCAACCAGTCTCCGTACCTGATCTCTAAGACCATTTAGGGTTCCTAATGACCAGAATACTAAGTAGCGACTCTCATTCAAAATTTTCACTGATCAGAGACAAGAATTCCTTGTATGTTCATGTTTTGCTAGATAGACCACATTTCATTTTACCTGAGAGTGTTGGATGATCGTCGCGATGCCGCACACGTGTGACAAAGATTAAAAAAAAACAACTTCCAGCAAGATCAATTTTTGTGAACTTCCAAGGGTACCAATGTAATTTTATTATATAAATAAAAAAGAAAAGATACAGAAAACCTTGAACGATAGGCCAAATTTTTTAACTCTTAATGGAAAAGGAGTATTTTTACTGTATATTTTTAAAGGTAAATGATAAAATTACCCAAAATCAATTTACAAATGATATTTATATCAGAAAAAACAACTTTACCTTTGCTACCGACGCAAATATTGAGTGCAATAAAGGGAAAATACACATTATAGTTTTTTAATCCACATTAATTCTCCTCCACAAGTATGAGGCCTTTTAGGTATTTTTTTTTTAATATACAGCCCCCACCTATTTTGAAATTTTTGACAAGGACTTTGCCCAACGTTACACTGTGTAATCAATTTTTTTGAGGAAACATTATCTAATGCTTGCATGTGCACATGCCGCGCATGTAACCCGTTCTCTAGTATAAGAGTACGACCATAGTTGTAGTGCTGATCATAAACTCCCTCATAAAAGTCTCTGTGTCTCTTGAAACCCAATCTGTAGCCTATCTTTTCTTGTTATGGAGTTGTTCTTGGCAATGCTTCCACTATTATTGTGCTATATTATCTTCAACCTTTTTAAGTTGGGATACCAAAAGAAAGACCACTGTTGCTATATGCTAAGCTATCAGTGCCATAAAGCCACTGAGGACCAAAAGCTCGATACTGAATCCTGTGCTAAAATTGTTACCCGAAACAAGAATCTGGGAATAGAAGAATACAGGTTTCTTTTAAGAACTATGGTTAGTTCTGGCATCGGTGAACAAACTTATTGCCCAAAAAATGTCATGGAGGGAAGAGAGGAATCTGCAACTCATATGGATGCTGTTTCGGAGATGGATGGTATCATTTTTCATACCCTTGATAAGCTCTTTGCTAAGACAGGAGTTTCTCCATCAGAAATCGACATTATTGTCTCTTCAGTCTCTTTGTTCTCACCAGCTCCCTCACTAACAGCTCGAGTAATAAACCGTTACAAGATGAGGGAGGACATCAAAGCATTTAATCTCTCTGGAATGGGTTGCAGTGCAAGTGTAGTAGCCGTTGATTTGGTTAAGCAATTGTTCAAGACATATAAGAATTCACTTGCAATCGTCGTGAGCACAGAATCCATGGGTCCAAATTGGTATTCTGGCAAAGACAAGTCCATGATGCTCTCCAACATTCTTTTTCGTACCGGGGGCTGCTCCATGCTCTTAACAAATAATAGAGCTTTGAAGCATAAAGCCCTCTTGGAATTGACTTGTTCTGTACGCACACATATCGGCTCTAATGATGAAGCATACAGCAGCTGCATCCAAGTAGAAGATGACCTTGGCCACAAAGGCTTTCGGCTCACCAGAGATCTACCTAAAGCTGGTGCTAAAGCTTTAACCATGAATCTCCGAGTTCTTCTTCCTAAAGTTTTACCACTGTCAGAATTGCTCCGCTACAAAATAAGTTATTATCGAAACAAAATAATGAAGAGACCAACTTCTAAGGCTGCAGGACCTGGTTTGGATCTCAGGTCTGGAATCGACCACTTTTGTGTGCACCCTGGTGGGCGGGCAATTATTGATGAGGTTGGTAAGAGTTTAGCACTCAACGATTATGATCTCGAACCAGCTAGAATGGCACTTTATCGGTTTGGAAATACATCATCCGGCGGCCTGTGGTATGTTTTAGGTTACATGGAGGCCAAGAAAAGGCTCAAGAAGGGTGATAAAATACTAATGATCAGCCTTGGGGCAGGTTTTAAGTGCAACAATTGTGTGTGGAAAGTTATGAAGGACTTGGAGGACACAAATGTCTGGCAAGACTGCATAGATCAATACCCTCCAAAAACCATAGACAACCCTTTCTCTGAGAAGTTTGATTGGATCAATGATGAAAGCATGAATTTCGCCAGGATTGAAGATTTCCTACCACGAATCCAGTTGTTAGCATAATTATTATATGGTCTGTGAAGTTTGATTTGATCAGTGATGAAAGCATGAATTTCTCCGGGCGTTAAGATTACATGCCATAAGATGATACATCCAGTTACTAGCATAATTACATGGTCTCATGCTGGGGCTTTAAATTAATCAGTCTTAAGATCGACCTTCCTTTCAGCCTCTCCATACGTGTGAAGTATTGCGTGGAAGTAAATTAGGTATAATACTGATGTTGCCCATATTTTTGCAAATAAAATATGGTCTTGTAATATATGTTACAATAATCTGTGTGAAAGAATACTGATGTATTGAATAAGCTTCTGTCACGTCCTTTGTACCTGTACTAAGTTTTCGTGATCGCTATATAAACCTAGTTATTTATAATTAGTGTACCTTCATGCATCACATTTGGATTCTCGATTGAATTATTACGATAGAATATTGAAGTCTTTCTCCCTTTCTTTCTTATGATCTTTCTTGATCGAGATGGGCTCAACCTCTGTACATGGTTTGTGGGATCTTTCTCCCTTTTTGTTTCTTATGATCTTTCTTGATCGAGATGGGCTCAACCTTTGTACATGGTTTGTGGGATCTTTCTCCCTTTCGAGATGTGATGAAGTTAGTAGATGATTCTATATTCTGGTGCTGATATGATTTCGTACACAGCTCATGGGCACGTGGTCATTCCTTTGTCGATGCCTTTGATATGCCGTGACTTGCTCATATGTATGCTATTTGGTTCTATGTTCATGCTAGGCTACTTCCAGATTGGTGTTTTACTACCGTTTTCATGTTCCTTTGCTCTTCCAAGGTGCATGCCATTTTCCACTTCTGGTGTAGTTTTTTGCCGCATTAATTCTCATGTTCTGACAAATTTGGGAACTGCTTATTAATTTGTGGAACATGCTTCCTAGCTAGACATACAAATCTTGCTCTAGACCATCTTTTTTCTGTAGATCATCTTGTCTTGATGCTGCCACACCTACTCTGAAAATTTGTACTTTCGCAGCTAGAAGTTTTGTATGCTTCCATTTCATTATGTTTCTCTTTTTAGCTAGCTTTGATGGGCTAATATTGATCATGTGTTCATCTAGCTTTTGTTCTTTTCTTTTTTTTTTATTTATTTACGTGGGTGTCCGGGTCAGTTTACGTGCACCTCGACTAATCCCACGGGTCCTGAAGTTAATAACCATGTAAGCCTCCAGTAGCTATCATATTAGCAACCATAGGACTCGAACCTGAGACCACAGAAGGAGCAAACCCCTTAATCCCAACCTCTTACCACTAAACCACCTCCTAGATGGTTGATCACATGTGACTCTTGTGCTTATGTGTTGTGGCCGCTTTAAAGGGGAATGAAAAGGCTGATCATATGTGACTCTTAAGTATTTCCACACCTTCTCACTCTTTGTGGCATGTAAGGGTTTTTTTTTTTTGAAAGATATTGATGGTTATTTTTTAAAATATTTTTTTATTTAAAAATATATTAAAATAATATATATTTTTTTTAAAATTTATTTTTAATATCAACAATATAAGAACACCAAAAACTATTAATTTTAAATAAAAAATAAAATTTAATTCAATTTAATTTTTTTTAAAAATATTTTTACAACGCAAAAATAAACAGGATGGAAACTTTTCTATTAATCCATTTAGTCAATAACTTAAATTCTAGCCGAGTCGATTTTATTTTGAATAAATTCAAAAATTTACTAAAACTAATATCTTTTCTTTCTGAACCTCTCCTGTATAATTAAAAATGAAATTACCTTTTTTATATATAATTAATTAATCAAGTGTGTACAAGCTAGCATATATTCATATATATTAAAAAATAAAAATAACCTATTACACAAATACAGTCACCGTTATGTGGAAGATACAAGCTTTTTACATGGTATCGTGGCTGCATGCCCTTCCAAATTAGTTGGAAAAAATGTCTGTCACTTGAGAAAAGATTGACTTAACTGTCACTTGCACCACTTGGTTTCTTGCACGTAAGAATTACTTGTATGGGTTGGTTGTGAAGTTGAAATGCTAGGGGTGCACCACAAATATGAAGAAAAGGTAGGTGAGACATTACGAGCAATTGAATGAATAATAATTGTGATTGTTTTTCAAAATATATTTTTATTTTAAAATATATTAAAATAATTTTTTAATTTTTAAAATTAAAAAGTTAAAACAATTCAAAAACTTTTTAAAATTAATTTTTTTAAAATAAAATTTTTGAAAACTCCAATTTAAACACGAGGACAAACACCCCTAAATAGTTCAAACTATGGAAGTAGTGTTTTTTTTTTTTTTTTGTATTTTAAGGGCAGATCAATTAGTATAAAATTAACCTTATAAATCACGAAAAAAGACATTTTAATTTGAACAAAAAAATATTGTTGTCCGTGGTAGAAGTAGGTCCTTCTACTCAAAATATGGTACGTAGTTAAGTATATTACCATGTCTGAAAATCAATATTATATATTTAATTAAAAGCAAAGGGTTCTCATGATTTAAAAAACAAGTTTTGTGTTGAAAAAAGAAAAAAAACAAAGATGATATTTATTAATTTAGCTTTTATTATTAACTCTTACCTTCTTTACTTCTATGACTTTCGTACACTTATGAAAATTATCCACAATAATATTTTTTTTTATTGGAATGAATTAGGTCAATATATACAGGAGTTGCATTCTAAAAATCACTTACAAAAAATATGGTGTTAATTAATGAATAAATTAACTTCAAAATATCTCTCATCATCAAATATATATATATATATATATATAAGAGTTTAATTATATATATATATATAAGAGTTTAATTATTCTTTTGAGAACTGACATTTCGTAATATTGAGGCATTAGATTTCCATCTTATATGGTAGGAAATTATATTCTTTTAATTTCTAAACTTTCTTGGAATTGTCTAAATTAAACTTTCTAAAGAGGCATGTTATGCTAGTTTGAAAGTGTAGTTGTGGTTGTTTTTCAAAATATTTTTATGTTGAAATATATCAAAATAATATATTTTTTATTTTTTTAAAATTATTTTTTAAATCAACGCATTAAAATAATTTAAAACATCTAAAAAGAATTAATAAATTTTTTCTCTTGAATTTTTATAAAACTCTATTTGCGGAGTTACCAAGCGGTGAGATGCATGTCAATTTTAAGTGCGGCGACTTTCTTCGTTCTTATGAACAAAAGCATGCTCAATTTGTTGACTGCACCAGTGTTCTTCGTTCATTTGGGAGTTGGAAGTTGGAAGTTGGAAGTTAGACATAATCATGTATTAAAAAATGGTCTCTCTTACGACATCAGTGTAATGAGTATTAGAGCCCGTACTCAATTTTCCTCGAGCAATTTAAGCTGTGGGACACCATCACGCAAACATTAGATAGATATTAATTGCGTGTTTGATAGTGTGGTTATGAGTACTTTTTAAATAATTTTTTGTGTTAAAATACATACAAATGATATTTTTTTATTTTTTAAAAATTATTTTTGATATCAGCACATCAAAAACGTTTCAAAACATACAAACCATATTAAATTTTAACAAACAAAATTCAAATATTTTAAAAACACAGCTGCAGCCGCGTTCCCAAACATGATCTAAATTACAAAAACCATACAGAATCTGCAATCAGTTTATGGTACACGGGAGGGAATATATCGTCTTATTATTTTCTCTTTTAAAATACTTTGAAAAAAGGGAAAAAAAATATGAACTCACAAAAAAAAAGAAGAACATCCCCTTAAAATTTTATTAAAATCTAAAGAAAGGATGAACTATTGGATGCATCAATTTCATTTTAGAATTAAAAAAAAAAATCCCACAATACTTTATAAACGGTGGGATAATGAGAGTGGATCAGTGGTACTTATTGGTGGTTGGATCTCAGCATCATTTAATTAATGCCTCAAATTTTGTTTTTATAATCTAATCCTTTTATTGGAGGACACTCTTCATCATCAACTAATAACGTAACTGAATCTCAACAAACGGATAACCACAAGATAAAGGTCAAGATAATAACACAACCGACA
>Ga0325414_1006031_pt1 | contig 12822 bp, 11 predicted proteins | sample PopdelMetagenome_8_FD_206183 | JGI IMG/M metagenome (GOLD analysis project Ga0325414, IMG submission 206183) | Populus deltoides microbial communities from Bellville, Georgia, United States - Leaf-PdKOR-R3 | ecosystem: Host-associated > Plants > Phyllosphere > Phylloplane/Leaf | place: USA... | reverse complement strand
CAATTGGAAAGCAAAAGGACAAAAGTTAATTTTTTTTACTTTAATCCCGTATCTTTTGTGCCCTCATCAACAAATTAGAAGCAATTAGCTTTTATAATCAAAATAAATAAATAAAAAATCATTGTGAAATGTGAGGGCCTATCATAAAAGCAACCAGTCAATTGAAAACTTCAATCAAACATCATTACACTGTTCATCTTTGTAGCCAAAGACTATACCTTCAGATTTTACAACAATTTTTTGAGTGCAAACCAGAAGAAACCATGTGAAAGTTCTTTCTAGTTTATAACTAATCAGTTTTGAACATGAAACAACCAGACATGGCAGCGCTGCTTCATCCACAAGCACTTCCTTGGTGAAAGAATAAAAAATTGAGCCCTCATATTTCTTATCAGGCTTTGTTGAATCGAAAATGGCTATCTGCATACATTTGATTCCATGACATGCTTACATGGCTTTGTGATTGAAAAATCTGCTTGTGAAGGGACATGCAGCTTCAAAAACTACAAGTGTGATTGGTGCGTTGTCAGCTTTCTACAATTCTCTCATAAAAGAGCAAGCTAGCTTCTGCAGCTAGAACATCCTCCTCTGAAACCCTATACACATTGGAGTCTGAAATACAAAACCAGTGCATAAGGAAAGGTTTGCAATTTTCATCAGGATGTTCCTCATGCGATTCTGATTGCAAACTTCTGTAAACAGTATAATGCCCACCACAAGCTCTTCCAAAATGCTCCACGACAGAAACAAGACGATATACCTGAGGTTCTAAAGGGACTAATTCACAAGCTGCACTGACCTGTCAAAAATACCAAACACATGGAAGAATGTACATCACATTTATTGAGTTAAGAACAATCTCAGAGGTCATCACATACATCGACCCAAAAGAGCACTAGGCCAGCACCACTGAAAGATCCAAGATAGCAATCTCATCCCGCTATAATGGTTAAAATAAATTCAACATATTGAGTCTCAATATAAGGTAGACGGAGATGACAATGATGACAGTTTGTTTATCCTTTTTCTAGGTAAATAACAAACTCATTCGTTTCAGGAGATCAAAAGCAAGAGCCACGATATAATGAGTTCCTTAAACAAGGTGGCATCTATCAAAGAACCATTGGACCTGAAAGCTTAATCTGTTACCTAAGATCAAAAAAAAATAAAAAATGGGCGAGGTAGGATTTAAACTTATGATTGCTTGATCAAATAGACTATGATACCATATCAAAGATCATCTCAACCTAAAAGCTTAACTTGTTAGGTAATGAAATGGTTTTATATTAATTTAATTCTGTGACAGCATAAAAAAGAATGCATATGATTTTTAAAACTGCCCTTTCATTTCTCTTTGTGAGAGCAAAACTTCACATGGGGCTCTATTTAGTAGTTACATCTTACAACTACAAAACATATGCTATTCCACTTAATAGATTGAACCCATAACTAAGACGTTATAGTTAAACTTGGGACATCTGGTCTCCTTTACATTTCAGTGACAAACTAAGATTCAAAATTGTTGGTGAACAAACTACATGTACACAAGAGCATGAGTGCAAAAGCATGTTTCTCAACTCCTTTCTTGACTCAGGCCTTATGCCCCGTACGCTTCCTAAATATGTGTCTTCAATTATTCAAGAGTTCATGAGCATATGGAGGCCAATTTGGCCTTGGACTAAACAATGTTGTAGCCCACCCCTTTCCCAATCACACCCTCATCAAAGCTTCCAGATGTCCGATACATTCATAACAGCAATCAATAAACTACTAAAGCATTAACAATATTTACTTTAAAAAATGTGTGACGATACATTCATAACAGCAATCATTCAACATACCTTTTCATTAGCTTGTGAACTAAAGATGTCCGTGGTTTGTGGTATCTTGGATTGTCCCAGGAAAGCTTCTGTATGTGCGGGGGATCTAAATGCATTTGCAGATAATAATTTTGAAGCGTTTCTTTCATAAATGCTGTTCAGCAGTCTGGTGTCATATTGCACATCAAAATGGTTTAGATGAGAGCTTGGTTTTTGACATTGCATCTCTTTCATCATGAATGGAAGCAGGTTCAAAGTTAATGGAAAGCTGATGTGGCCCTGCAAGCATCAATAAAGCAGTCTTCTATGACGTTGAATCCTCATTCTATTAATTCTAACATGTTAATACTAAGAAAGTGTCCTTGGAACAAACTGTGAAGAAATCTGGGCATGTGATACCACCAAGCTAAAAATTTGAATACCTGAAGTTTGACTACTTCTCCGAAAAAATTTATAGAAGCACGTTGTAATTGAATGCAAAGAATCTGTAACAAAGTAGAAGTGATGAGCGAGACAACATATTTCACTGCATTTCTACAGCCAAGTGAGATCAAATGCTATTTTTTTTTTATGTGTTCCAATTTTTATTTAAAAAAGGTGGGACTCAAACCTAGGACCTCTCCTCTCCTATGCAAGAGCACCACTCAGCTAAAGCTCTGTTTATTTTTTTGGATAATGCTCGAGAATTTAATTAAGCAGTCATCAAGAGACTGACCACAAAAGAAAAGGGTACAAATTAAAGGAAAACAAAACGTAAAAGTACAACAAAGAAGAGTGAAGGCTCCTCTTATTCCTATAACAAACATGGAAACAACATCAGCAAAGCCTTGAGAAGCAACATATACAACATGGGATCCTCACAAACTCAGACCAATGATGAACCACAAACAGGCATAACAACAACCCCAAAAAGTCACCACCTCTACAGTCAAGCACCAAGAAATTAATGAATCAGAAGCTACGGAGCCCTCCCCCTTCCATTGTTAGTCCAAAGTAAAATCCTCTTAGACAAATAAAATAGCAGGAACCAAGTACAAGAGAATAAAGGCTTGAAGAAATTAAAAAAATCTAGAAGCGAGGCGGTCATTTTTATCCTAAGACTACATTATCCATGCAAGAAATGAAAGGCATCTGTAATGCATGGCAGATTCAGACTGCTCATAACCATAAACCACAGCTGCTTTTCCTGATATCTGCCATTTTTTATCCCACTCTCAACCACCAACAAAATCCATCCTGCATTATTTGATAACATTCAAATCCAGTTGCTCCAGATGATTTCATTATTTGATTAATGAACACCCAGTAGCTAGACTTCATTACTGATGAAGAGATCCCAAAGCTTTATACCAACTTTCCAGATGGTGATGCGCATGAAAATTCTTATACACTTTGAATTCTATTATAACAAATAAGAAGTTTCGAATCAAAACTTCATACCTTGGGACTGCGAGCAATGCTTAGTTGCTTTAAAGTGCGAGAAAAATTATTTGACCATGGTAGATTTTCTAGATGAACAAGGAGATGGCAGGTACACGAGTCTTGCTCATTACAACTCTTAAGTCTTTTTATCTCCGTCTGCAACACAAAGTCATGAATAACCATTAAAAAGTACATATACAGCACTCAATACCTTCCTAATAATAGGTCAGAAAAATTGAAAAGCCCATATCAGACCAACATAGAAGGAAGAGGCAAGGCAAAAAAGCCAAAAGAAAAAAAAAAGAAAAAGGATGAGTTCAGGGTGTGAAGGAGAAGAGAGAGATGCATAAAAGAGGTCTGTTGGACAAGCACAAGTCTGTTCCTTTTCTCCAGCAGGCTAGCCATTAACAATTGAGGATAGACAGATTATGTTAACGACAGGATTACCTCTGTTGCTCCCCTTAAAGATAAATACTTTATTGCAGCAATGTGCCAACAGTGGCTGCAGCTGTAATTCTCAACTTGCTCAGAAACAGTGAACTGCCTGAGGCAATCCTCCAATCTACACCCAACCCTCTAGTATCATGTTCAAAAAAATGTAAGGCAGGCATATGGTTAGTTAGAAAAAACCACAAAAACAAAATTCAAGTGGTAAAATTAAATAAATAAAACTAAATGTTGAAACCTTTGTTTAACATACAATGGTGGCACCACCTTCAAGCACAGGCAAAAGAGGCAAGCTATGAAAAAATTGAAAATTCAATGAAATCTGCAAATAGAAAAAAAAAATGAAAAGGAGATAAAATATGAGGAGAAAATCACAAGATTCAATGCAATTGATAATTAAAATGCAAGAACTTCAAATGTTGGAACCTCGTACATATACAAAAGCACTCACCAAATCATTATTAAATTGCATATGTTCCAAACATCATGAATCAAACTATACAAAATAAAAAATATAAATAAAAAAAGGGCAGAGAACGCTGATATTTTGCAAGGAGAAAGTGTTTTATGAGGAGTACAAACCTCAGTCGAACAACTTTGACACGTTAAAATGCTACTAAGAATTCCATCAAATGGTCCGAGGAAGTGCTGCTGCCACCTTTCTTGCTCACTCTGGATCTCAATCCTATTTGGAGTCAGAATTCTACAGTTAGGGGATGCAAATGCATCTGCAAGAGAATGATGTTCTGGAAGATAAGAATCAGAAAATTCATCCCTTAAAGAGGACAGTAGATGAAGGAATGCTTCTTCGGCATCCTACACACACACAAAAGATGAATCAGTCACTTGGACATCAATATTTGTTCAAATAATTGTGAAGATACATACGCACCTGTTGGCTCGTCAGATTAAAATTTTGAATATAATGAGCCATTGCAAGCATCACCTTTCTTGGACTCAATACAATTCTCTCTGCGCTAATCACAGACAGTTCTGCAGAAATGGACACTTATCAGTCGGGTTTCAATAATCATGTCAACTATTTGTAATTGTATGGTTTCCTGAAAATTCTGAAAGTTAAATAGTAATTCAATGTCCGCGACTCCTAGTACTTTTCTTGAGGAGCCAATCCAATAATTTATCAGAAATGATAATAGAACTCTCAACATAATCTTTTTTACTTTCAATAACATCCATGAGAGCATTGTATCCATTAAAGTCTGATATTCATTGTGTAAAAAGAAATGTAGGGGTTACAAAAATATAAGTGAATATAAGCATGCATAATTCTGCAATACTTCAACTGTAGCAACAACAATATTTAAATTATTTTGGAAAACTCAAAGGCCATTCATATAACTTGTAATATTTGTATTCATTTACCATCTAATAAAGCAGCCAAAGCCACCGTAAGCTGCAAGCTCTCATTCCATTCCTCACCGGCAAATGATTCCCATTCTTCTATAACCTTTTGAAGAAAAGATTGGAAATTTGAACAGCTACCTAAAGCCTGAAAATCAAGAATTCAAGAATAAGAACATCTTCAGGGGAAAAGCTAAAATAAAAGGACAATTTTTTTTACTTTTATCCCTCATTTTTAACTTTAAGAAGATAGTTATATTGGAGAGCCAAATTGGCATTTCTAAATTGAATAGAGCTCAAAATTTGTTTAATATACTTTGATGTAAAAAAATTTTGATTGCAGTTGTATTAGTTAATTATTATTAATAAATAATTATATCAATATCAAATATATTAAAATACAAATATTTTTTAAATGATTTTTTTCCATTGAAATGTATATATAAGAAAAAAAACTATATCCATATTATTCAAAAAACTATATTACTAATTTGTCTCTTCTAAATAATTTTTTCAAGATACTCTAACAAAACAGCTTCTTGATTCACTATAACAATTCAAGGCAAAAAAAAAAAAGAACGAAAACAGCCCGGTTGGTAGAAAGTGATGATACCTGTAAGATAACATTCAAAAAGCAATTATTGCCAAGATTTTGCAAGCCAGGAAGCAAGAAAAGCTTCTTTGGACGATTATTATTCTCTCTCTGGTTTAATTCCAGCCAAGAAGGCAAGGCACTTAGTTTTAGATTCCAAGATTTGGGATCTTTTATTAGAGCCAACACCAAACCAGCAACCCCCAAAACAGCTGCAAGCCCAGATGCTGAAACCCAATTCGTCTTCATGTGAGATAAAAGATTGTCTATGAGTATTGCCGCCTCCCTTCAGTTACTCCACAAGGACTCCTCCCACTGTGACTACTAGTAGTAGGGGTATTTGTCCCTCCTAACTTTTTTTTTTTTTAACTGTTCTATTTTCGATTTCTAAAAGTTTAGCCAGGAGAGATTGATCATGGCAAAACCTAGAAAAAATCTTATTTACAAGGTTTCAAGTTCAACATCTCACAGGTATTTTTATTTATATGAGCTCATGCTTTGAGGATTAGGTTTCAGGACATGAATCTCAAATGTGTTTTTAAAGAGTTAGGTGAGAAACAAACTACAGTAATACTGTAGTTTTTTTATTAAATTAAAATCTCAAAAATAAAAATTATAATTTATTATTCAAATGTAATATTTTTCAGATTTATACTAAAATATGAGCAATATAATTATTATTTTTATTAAATTAAAATCCCAAAAATGAAAATTATAATTTATTATTCAAATGTAATATTTTTCAGATTTATACTAAAATATGAGCAATATAATTATTATGATGAAAACTAGAAAAGAAAAAACAAAGTGGAAATGAAAAAATATATATATATTTTCTGTTACTAAACACACCCTCAAGGTCTGTAACACAAAATCATTTTCTTTTTTATTATCAATTTTTTTAGTTTATTTTAAAATAAAAAATAGGAAACAAGTTCATTTATTAAAAATAAAAAATAGATTTTCATCAAAAATACAACAAGATTATGACTATTCTTCATAAGAAAATTGAAAACAAAATTTATAATAGTAATTTATATGCATAATAATATAATTGTAAAATATTAGTATTATTTTATTTAAATTAAGAATTATCATGAAAACTTCATACATGTTAACTAAAAAACAACCCTGTGTATGATATTTATAATAAAAATAAATAAATTTATAATATCAACTAAATATAAAAATATAAAATAATAATAATAATAATTTCAGTGTTTCACTTTGCTAAAATGTTTTTGTATATAAAAGAAAAAATATAGTATTATTCATTATTTTATTTGTTTTGAAAAACAGCAAAAACAAATGTAAAGAAATATTTTAGAGAACTCAAAAATGTACCTTCCAAACTCAATATAAATTTTGAGAACTAGAAAATACTGTATTAATCACATGATTAATACTAATGTCAATTTATATATATATATATATAAACTTAACCTGAATTAACAAAAAAAATACTATTAGTTGACCTAAAGTACTGTTTGCATTGAATAAATTAAATATAAACTATTTACACATTTTTTTCCTTTATTCATTGCATCTATAAGCAGCATTAAAGGATTTTCCATTTAAAAACTAATTTTGTAATTAGTTCATTTAAAATGTTTTCCATATGAGTATCTAAATATAAATGTTTTGTAACTCGAATGAAATTTAAATTATTATCATTCATTTTATAATAAATATTTCAAATTAAACATTTAAAACAATAAAAAAAAATAAAAAAGATGGTGATAAAGATTATAAAAAAAGGAATAAATAAATTACTATTATAAAAAAAACTAAAAGAAAACACTATTTTACTATTTTTTTAATGTTCAACCAAAAATAGATGTATTATGGACCGACACAGTACATTTGTTTTTGTCATTGAAAAATTATATAGTTATAGTCACTAAACTTTTTTTCTTTTCAACTTTATTCTCTCACATTATGTTTGCATGGTTTTAAGTTTTGCACATTTTTAGATTTGCTTCATTTAGCGTGTTCATGTTCGCATTAACCATTTCATCGTTAAATTTATTGTAAACGATATATCAACAAAGTTAAGGGTAAAAAAAAAAGTGGTTATGTTTATAGTAACTAAGAAACCCTAATTGGTCTTTTAAAAGTTATAGGTAAGGGGCTAATTAAGTTAAAAAGAAGATAACAATCATCTGATATATTCTATCCAAGATAAGTTGCATCATTGTTTGTTAAAAAAATAAAAGGTGTCTGTCGTGTTTAAGATTTCCTAAATTGATATGTTTTGTTTTAAAATCTAAATTAAAAGAGTGGTTTTTAATTTATACTTGAAAACGACCTTAACCCTACTTAAAAAACAGTCGGGTATTGAACCCGCTTGAATGGTGAGTTGTTGATGGGCAATGAACCTGCAAGGAATACGTGGATTGGAATAACTACAAATTCCACCACCCACTCTCGATAAACCTGTATAGGATCACCCCGATCTAACCTAACTTGCTCACAACATCAAGGAAGATATTGCAAATACCTAATTTATTTATTTTTTCATCATAACTATGTTCTTTCAAATTCAAATACCTAGTGGTCAACATCTAAGAATAAAAGTTAAAATGAGTCATTTAATCTCGAGTTGAGTTCTCAAAATAAGTGACCACATATATAACATAACTAACAAAATACACAATAAACAACAAAAACATATATTTGTTAGTTCAATACCCAATAATCAACTTTCAAGTATAAGAATCAAAATCCTGGGATGAGCTTTGGAGATAGATGATAACTTATATATACATATATATAAACAAACATAATCATAAGAATCATAAAATAAATGACATAGACTTGTGTACTCACTAATTCAAATACTAAATAGTCAACATCTAATAATTAAATCCAAAAATAAGTCCTCTAATTTTGAGTTGAGTTTTCTAAATAAATGATAGCTTATACACAAACACAAATACAACATATATGTATAAGACGTTTTACATCAAAACCAAACTATTATGCCATGAATAAGCTACAACAATAACTCAATCTTCTTAACCTAAATACAAGGTATTGATTCTCTCCTTGTTCCACCTTAAAAATAAATTTTTAGTTGCTTTATACCCTCGAGTTTGCCACAAAATGGTGTAAACTCCAACACTCAAATATTTTATCACAATTTACATAAAAATTAATAATACATTCAAAATCATTCAAAATAAATAAATATTTATTTAGGTTAAAAAATAAACTTCAGGAGCTACTAAAGTCAGTTGAAAGTTGCCGGAACAATAACAGCGCGTGGGCTGCATGCTTTAGGGCAAGTGGCCGAGGTTGTGGAGCATAAAATAAAATAAAACAAAAGTTTTGAAAAATATTAAATGAATATGAATTAAATGAAGTCCATTGAGATTTTTTTTAAAATTTATCTATTTTTTAAAATACATTGAAAAATAAAAGTAAAAAATGAATTAGGACAAAATTAAAGGTCAATATTACAAAATAGAATATTACTTTATTATTCAAAGAAAGAGAAAATTACCCTAACCTTCATGTAGTATAGTCATTTTCTCATTTTATTTTTATTTTTTTAGAAATTACAATTTACATCCTATGCTAACATAATTTTTCAAATTGAATAAAAAGACAAAACTAACCTCATATAATATATCATAAACATCCATAAATAACAAATCAAAAAAATTCTCTATTTTCAGACATGATTTCTCTCCCTTATCCCAAAAAATACAATTTTTTAACCCAAATAAACCTAATATAGTGGTTTTAATCAATTTGTTTAACCCTCCACAACATCAGTTGTGGCAACAACATATGTTGCAAATTTTGATCAAATCTAATAATTGTACAATTGATTCCTCGTAGGAGCATAAAAAAATATATTATTTCTCAGCATAACTTTTCTTGGCATTTTGAAAAGGAGCATTCTATTTGTTGTAGGCTTGTTGGAGATTGAAAGGAGAAAAAAAGGATAAGAATGAGAAGGTAGCCATGAGATTTCATATTAAAAAAGGAAGGAGTTTTAGGGAATAAAGACATTAAAGAAGAGAACTTGCTAAGCTATAAAGATTTTAAAAGTCATAAAAAAAATTTATTTATTTTGCAATCCAAAATAGAAAAAGAAAGAATAAGATGATAAAGTCATCTTTGGTATGATAATTCATGGAGCACTTTTGCCTTGGATTGTTTGAAATGTTCAACAATAAAAATAAAAAGATGAAAGTTTTTAGAATTTTAAATAAAGCTTTATATTATGGATGAACAAAGTTTTAAATTCTCTAATGGAGAGAACATATGAGCCCCTAATAGTTACTTAAAAAATAAATTTTTGATGCATTTTGGCTATTCAAACGCTAATTTTTGTGTTTTTTTGACTATTTTTTCTTGTTTGTTTTTTGAATATTTTTTTCTTATTTATTTCTACTTGAAAAAAAAAAAACTTAAAAACATGTTTTCGAGCCATTTTGGCTATAAATTTTTAATAGGTTTAATTAATTTTACTAGAACTGAGTTGAAAGCAGCAAATTAAGTTAGGACTGAGTTGAAAGCAAATTAAGTTTGAATGTCTAATTTTGGTTAAATCACAAGAGCTATAAGTCTTGGGGACTAATTTTAAATTCTAATAAGTTAATTGATCATATTAGTAGCTTAACTGAAAGTCTAATTTTGGTTAAATTGCAAGAGCTGTAAGTCCTGGGGACTAATTTTTAAATTCTACTAAGTTAATTGGCAGCCTAACTGAAAGTCTAATTTTGGTTAAATTGCAAGAGCTGTAAGTCCTGGGGACTAATTTTTAAATTCTACTAAGTTAATTTGCCAAATTAGGAGCTTAACTGTGTAGAAAAGAAAATTTGAAGGCTAATTAATAACTTAATTAAAGAAATCCAAAATTGAAAGGCTAGGATTAGAATGAAAATTCACAAAGCCCTAATTTTTAAGGATTCAAAACAGGCGACATGCCATTTAGGTTTTAACAAAGGGACGGGATGGCGTGTCCTTCAACCACTCTTCTTCTTCTTCTTCTTCAGCCAGGATGCAAATCCGATTTCAATGTCGGTTAGAATTTAGGTTCAATTTCATCGGCTCATTAATACAAACACGCCAGGATGAAAATCCAATTTCAATCTCGGTTAGCATGCAAATTTCAACAGAATAAATTAAGTCTAAACTCCAGAAATTTTCAAATAAAATGAAACCATTCAAGCTGGAGTATTGCAATCTTTTTGAAAAATGAAAAAGAAAAATAGGCTGATAAAAGCCCTCAAGCCCCCACGAAGGCGAAAGCTCTTTGGCGGCCACTGCGGATGTTATGAGAAACAAGCAGCCTTTGAAATTAACATCATTGAACTCAATTACAGAGAAAGAGAATCTTACAATTAAAAAAATTTGAATAATTAAAATAATATTCCACCCTCTAATGATCAGCAAGAAACCAAAGAATACTGCTGACAAAGTGAAACGGATGGATGTTAATTAAATATCAGGGACTCTTTCACCCCCTAGAGCACTCCAAAGTTCGCTAAAGGGGCAGACGAAAAGTCCCAAAAACTGATAAATCTGATTCAAGTTGCAAAGAAAATCAAGCAGCTGGGTCATTGTGTAAATTTGCAAAATAATCGCAAAACTGGATCAAACTCTATGATAAACACATACAATCAAAAGATGATAAAAGATTCGAATAAGAAATGAGAAAGGGATAAAGGAAGGGGGGCTCAGACATCCAAGGAAGGAAAGATGCAGCAGAAGCTCTCAAGCCTTGGGCGAAAGGCGAAAGCTCTCAGGCGGCCACTGCGAATGTTCTTGAGAAACAAGCCTTTGGATCTATCATCATCATCCATTCATTAGTATATCCATAAAACAACCAAGAAACAATTACATAGAAAATTGAAAGACTAGACGGGTTAGGATGGATTAGCCATTTTTATACGGGGGCAGCGCAGTGGGTTTGGATTTTTTAGGGTTTGTGCGTGATTGTCTTATAGGCATGGCAGTGAGCCGTATTTTTTTAAAAAATTAAATATGTTTTTTTTAATTTAAATTAATATTTTTCATTATTTTAATGTATATAAAAAACTATCATTCTAATACATTTTTAAGTAAAAAATTATATTAAAAATACTTTATGCCAATATTTCAAGCATGAAATTAAAATGTTTGAGATTTTTTCTGTTTTTTTTAATATTTTTAGCTTGAAAATGAAAATATTAATTGATATTTTTATTATTTTAGTATTAAAAATAAAATAAAATTAAATTAAAAAATATTATAAGAAGCACCCCCACAATCCTAGACCCACACTGCCCAGATAAGATTTGCGTAATGGAACCATCTAAACGCGGTGCTGCTGGCTGGAGTTCAAATGTTCAATAACCTGGGTTGGGTGCCCATATCTGTTTTCAATTTTATGGGCTCGTATCACAATATATATATATATATATATATATATAATTTTACCATGTAATTGCTTCATCTTATTTTAAAATTATTATTGTTTTTTTAATGTAAAGAAAAATATGCAAGTGTTGTATTTTCTACTTGTAAGTGATGAACAAGACATGTAATGTATTCGAAGTAAAAAATTAAATTAATTATCAAGATAAAAATATTTTTAATTAACTCAGATTAACTTAAACTATAAATAAAATAAAAATATGAAAACAAAAATTATTAAAATATTTATTTCATTACTATTAAAAGGGTCATCCACTCTTTAATTTATTTATTTTAAAAATATAAGTATGCATCAAGTTTTCTATAATTGCAGTGATGGTTAGCAAATTAGAGGGATTCTTTAAAATTAATTTCCCAATCCATTTTCATATAAAAACACGCTACATACCTCAATAAATCAACTTTTCAACTCAAAATTAACACCTCTAAATCATTTCAAAAACACAATATCAAATCTTTTAAAAACAATCTTTTTCAAGTTTCATCTACTTTTTCAAGCAATAAAAAATTTTAAAATCATTATCATTGAATTTTTTTTAACAAATAAAACACCAAACTTGATCATTTTGGTTGCTAGAACAGTGAAAAACATAACTTTCTCACTTCTTATCATTTTTAGATGAATTTAATGGGATGAACATAGAATTTAAGGAATACAAAAGTTACTAAAACACCATATATTTTAAATGATGATCATATACATCCACATCTACTATAACAAAATGCATTTTTAAAGTTGTATTTTTA
>Ga0325414_1006030_pt1 | contig 12822 bp, 3 predicted proteins | sample PopdelMetagenome_8_FD_206183 | JGI IMG/M metagenome (GOLD analysis project Ga0325414, IMG submission 206183) | Populus deltoides microbial communities from Bellville, Georgia, United States - Leaf-PdKOR-R3 | ecosystem: Host-associated > Plants > Phyllosphere > Phylloplane/Leaf | place: USA... | reverse complement strand
TTTTGATGATGAGAACAAATAATTTACGGCAGATAGTGCGTTCACACTAATCTTCCCAAGCATTCGAGCTTTTTTGGTGAAGGCCAAGGAAAAGGATAGACATTCGAGAAGAAGATAAAACCAGCTCTGTATATTTCGAAGGGGTCGAGAAACTCATGCCCTAGTTCTTTAGCCAGGTTGAGAGGAGGAAAATATGTAGCTAAATTCATATTGTTTTTTGTTCGAAAAACATGCTCTCCAGAATCTTTAATCTTTACACAAGAATTCATAAAGTGAATACACAGGAGATTTGAAAATGATGGTGTGATCATCACAAGATGAAAGGTGAAAACGATGTATGGCATGATCTTATTTACACACATCTTCACGTATTTTGATTCAGAGGGGTCAAATGTGGCTTTGATAATGATAATGCGACTGGAGGAGAATGGGCACATGCTTCTCCATGGCAAAATTACAGAACAAGTCCATAATTGAGACTTGAAATTAAATTATAAATGACAAAAACATTTTCAGATTAGTTTGCCCATCAATTGAGACAATGTTTTTTCTTCAAATGATTTCAATGGGAATAAATTGAGATTGTTTTGTAGCTCATTCTATCAAGTAGGTTCTAAAATGGTTGATTAAAAAATCATTATGAAACAAGTTCAAGAATATAATATTTATAATAAATATATGGTTATAAGTGAGTTCTTTTATATGGTTGTAATTATTAGAAAAATGTCATCATTTTGAAAAGAATTCAAAAACTATCTCAAGTATAAAAATAAGAAAATGAGAGTTGAAGATCTCTTTTTTTTTTTTTATGTTAACCGTAGGTGTCCGGGCCAGCTTACTCGTACCTCGATTAATTTCTTGAGGCCTTGAAGTTAACGATCATAAAAGCCTCCAGTAGCCCTAAGGTTTGTGGCACTCAAACTAGTGATATCTGAGAAGCAAACTCAGAACCTAAACAGTTAAGTTATATCCCTTAGGGTTACCTCATTTTAAAGCTAAGGGTTGAAGAGCTAAATTGACTAAAAGAAAACCTAACTCTTCTAGTATAGCCTTCAAAGTAAACTTATAGAATAAGTGGCAAAGTTCCACAATAAAAACTAAAAAGAAAAAACTTGCTAAAAAGGGATAGAATCTTTTATTAAGAATATTCTTTTATACTCTAATTGGTATATCAAAATATAAAAACTATTAAGAGCATAATAATTAAAAGCATAGCTCACCCTTTATGACGATGTAGATATCATCACTTTCATTCTAGGAATAAATAAGAAATAATAATTTATAAGTGCTATTGAGAATGTTATATTGTAATTTTTTTTATTTGAATTTATATCTTAGAATCTCAGCTAATTAGATTTGATTATTATTATTATTTTATTTTATTTTTAAAGGTTTTAATCTCATCAAATCAAAGATGTATTATTTTTTATGGTTGTTATCAACCATAAAAAGACACTATTTAATTGAATTTATCATAATCACGAAGCCAATCCTGATATAATCCTAATTGAATAAAAGACACTATTTAATTGAGAATATATATATATATATATATATATATATATATATAGTGGATACGTCTTTAAAATATGTAGAAATACTCAACTTTAATCGAAATATAAATGGAAATGACGACGTCTTTTATCATCAAATAAAAAAGTTGATAATAATAATTCATAGTTATCATAGTTGGTGAGGTGTCCAAAGAAAGATTCTAAAGAATGCGATCATATGTCCAAAGAAAGATCTCACCATGTGAAATTAGTGTTGCAATTCTAAAAAACAATAAGATACAATTGGCTATGATCACCAGCCATATGCAATTGTCCTTAAGATCTATAATTTTTGTGATGGGGACGCGAGTACTCAAATAAAAACTACTCAGGAATCCAAAACTTTGAGTACTTTTTTTTTTTTTGAGTACTTATCTATACGTGGAGAGGACAGCGACGGTTGCCCCAAAAACCAATCATATTCTAGATACAATAGCGGCGCGTGGGGCAAGATAAAATGGAACCCCCTCGGAGAAAAAGGGAATACAACAAAACTACCAGGAAGGATAGCGATGGAGGCCATCGACGAGATGAAGTGAAAGCGAAAAGAGGCTGAGGATATGGCCATATGAGGTGAGGATGTATCAAAGTTGAAGTGATGGGTTTGTGAGATACAGAGGAGCGTGGGGTCTGCCACTCCACAAACCCCAAGGTGGATGGATGCTAATGCTATGCGCCTGCTGTGGCTTTTGATGCTGAAAAAACACGGGCGAATTATCTTTTGTGCGTGTGAGGTGTGATGGTCTTTTTTTTTTTTTAATGAAAAATATATAATTTTTATTTTTAATTTGTGTTCGGTAGTCTTTGTTTTTTTAATTTAAATACAAGTTTTTATTATAATTTAAAATGAAAAATGGTTTTTAATAATAAGAACAAAATACATATAATTTTAATAATACTTTATAAATTATGATCTATCATAACATAATACTAAACAGAGCCCCAATATAACAATTTTTTAGGGGAGTGTAATTTAATTAATCATGTCTTGGATTTGTTTTTCAGAGATTAGCAGTTCAAGTGCCACAAACCTCAGGGTTATTGAAGATTTATATGATCATTAATTTTAAAATTTTAAAAAATTAATTGAAATATATATAAGTTGATCTGAATATTTATAATAATATATAAAAAAAGCCTCCCAGTAATACTAGAAGCGCAAGAGAAAAAAGAAAAAGAAAAAAAAAGAGAATTGACGTGGAGAGCACAAAAGGGACGAGGAGGCCTGATCCCTTGCAAAAAGTATAGATTTTTTCTAGGATTGTATACATATTTTATATGTGTGGCCACTACAATAAATTAAGTACGGACTCTTCTAGAAAATTATCCTCCCTTCGCCCCCTTGGCACAAGACATAGAAACATTAAGCATGCTAGTTTTAACAAGGCCACTCGGGCGAGGGATTTGCTTGGCTTTAGGGAAGGAAATTCCATTTTGCTCTCCTCAATTATTACTCGTTATAGGCTCTTGATGGATTTGTCTGTAACACAGCTGTTGTTAAGCACCATATGTGACATGACTAGGTTAAATATCCGACAACTATGTTATTTGGTCGATCGATAGGCTATTTGGCTGTTTCATAGGTATGTTTTTTTCCCCTTGTTCTTATTTAAAGATTTGATCTTGTTGCTTCTGATAAGATCACTTGAATTGCTCGAATTTAATTAGATTAACTGAGTTGGTGGCATATTCAATTTAATCACAAATCTAACTCAATCTATGATTATATTGCAAAATTCCAAGTTAATATATTATAATGAATTGGATTTGACGACTATATATCATGATTTCTACAACTAGAACTACTAGTTATTCATCCATTTAATTTCTAAAAAAAAGAAAAAATTAAGGTGTTTCGAAATCATATTTTAACCTCGCACTTTGTTCTCGGTTTGCAGAAAACATGCAATTGAGACGAACTTAAACAGTATGTTACCACAAACTTAATCATTGTCAACAAATTATTTTTTTAAAACAAGTGGGAGTTATCATATGAATGGAATCTATGTAAAAGTATACTTTATCAGTTTTTTTTAGCCACATCACCCATCAAATGTCACATAAAGATTTATAATACTTGACATGTTTGATTCATTTGGTATGATGCCAAATAGTCAGAAAATGATTAAACAGGTGGGTCTATTTATTTAGTTGATAATCGTCCAAACATATAAGAACATGATAATTTTATAATCATTATAGCATGCATATTAAGCATATATATAAACTTGTAAAAGATATAGGAAAAACAATACTAGCATGCAAACTAAATAAATATTAAAATTATACTTAAAATAAAACTAGTTTAGAGTAATTGTTTGTTGAAGTTCCTAGAAAGTACTCAATCTGAAATTTATGTTATTGTCAGGTATTAATCATTTGTTCTTAATGATTTATTACTCCTCACTTGGTGTAAAAACACTAGTTTTGTTTAAGCCTCCCAAGATTCCAAAAATTCATCATTGTTTAGGTACACTTCTAAATAAGATCCAACAAACTCAAAGAAATTATTCTCAATATCTCCCAATAAAAACTGAACCTATGTTCTATAGTAGAAACAATGGGTAGAAGAACATGTCTCAAAAACCCAACAACAAAGGAAGGAAAGAGCTTAGGAAGTTTTTGAATACATTCTCACCCATCCAAGACACCTATTTATCGGAATTGAAAGCCAAAACATTAATTACTCATCATTTATGAATATTTATAATTTATGAATGTTTATTAGTTATGATGAATGTTCATAGTTTATAAAAAAATATATTCATGAATGTTCATAAATACATTCATTCTTATTATATAATTAATGTATTGGTTCATTTACTAAAATATTTTAGGGACTAAAAAAATTATTGATCAAACAGAGACTTAATATCAAAATATTCTTCATTAACAAAACCCAAACTAAAATCATTAGCCCACAAGTCCATTATCCAATCCACAAAACTATTTTAAGTTTGAAACTTTTGTTATCCAAATGTTCTTTAAGAATAAATTCTCTTTCAAATTTAATTATTACATAGGTAATATTATGTAGGATGTCACGCACGTGAAGTGTCAGATCGTCTTGTATTGTAGGTTATGTGGACTCTGTACAAAGATTATAAATTGGTAGTTGCTCCTATTGTTTATGCTAGTGGAGTTTATATATAGATAACAGAATGGTGCCTAAACCCCGCTGATTTTTTTGAGATGGATGAGCTATTTTGCTTAGATCAGGCAATGCAATAGTTCAACTGTAGACAACACATTCCAATCAATATTGATAAAAGTGATGCATTCCGCGGCATAAATCACAAGGATAAAATTAACGATTACAATTAGTTAAGCTACCATGAAACTTATATATCACATTGAGATGCACAGAGGAACGAAATATTTACTGAAATGCATCTTGTAATTACAAAAAAGGATTATATGATTTAGTATATGAGTATCATGTGTCAGGTCATCACACTAAACCCCGAGCATGTTCCTCCACCGACAGAGTTGCAATATGAGCATCATATGCAATATATTTAAAACATTGTAAGTAATTATAACTTTTTATAATTAATATATGTTGAACAATGCATTTTATTAATGGAACCTTTAATTTAATATATGTATTTGATGAATATTAGGTTGACTTGTTGCTATAAGAGGGTAGAGAGTCCGCCTATATGCTTTGTAATCTTGACAAAGAAAATAAAGGATACATCTATGTATCTTGATAGTTCACTCTTTGCCACAATGCACTTTCAAACTTTGGAGAGACATTAACTCTTGATGATGTCGTGATCGAGGATAAAACCACTCAAGCATGAGGCAATCATGTTATTAATGAACCTGGAACATTCAATAGATGATGCAAGCATAGATAGATAGACTTTTTTATATGCTTTCAATTTATTTTGTTGTGTTGTTTTGTTAGCTATGAGTTTTATATTGTGTTATTTTGTAAATTATGAGTTTGCAGTTAATTTTTGTATTTTTTAGTATACTTGTGATGTTGTCTTTTGTAACTTTTTAGGTTTGGGTTGGTTGAGTTGAGATTGAGATTTTTTATATATAATTTGGAATACTAGAATATTTGGAGTACTTAAAAAATTATATATTACACATATGTTCATTTTTCATTCTATTTATCTAATTTATATTCTTTATAATTTACCAATATAACATATGGAGCATCACAATTACCTTATGACGTGGAACAAATCCTCACCCTGGGATCATTTCGATCCACAATTGTGGTTGCATGTTTGTCAGTATTTTTTATACGAGTATACGAGTGTGTGTGTGTGTGTATGTATATTAGTATAAGCAAATACAAAAGCAAGGTTATTGTTCATGAATCATAGTTATTAAAAGCTTTAATGATTTTTTTTAATTTTTTATTTAAAACAATTGAAGTGATGTTATTTTAAATTAATTCGGCTACCTCATGATTCAGATGTTATACCAAGTAATTAAGATGTCGTGTTCAACTACTAAGCAACTACTGGAATTTTCTCCTTTGATCCGTTCATCGGCTTATAAAATTTAAAATAAAATAATAAAGTTTTTAGTGACATTTATGTTAATTTTATTGACAGTTACAACATTAACTTTTCAATGTTAAATTTACCTCATTTATGGAGAATCTGATTAAAAAAAAAAAAAAACATGTGATAAGGCACTGACTATAAAGGTGGTACTGAAAAAGAATATGAATAGTTTCATAATTAAATAAATTCCATTAAACTATAACGAAAAGGGGAATTATTTGAAATGCTACAGCATGTATCGTAGTCATATTTTCTTTGTATGTCAGTCCAGCTATCAAACAATTGTTCTTCTATTTTGTTCCATAGCTTCCCTTACTATTTAATGAAACATTTTAATAGTATTGGATCACAAGCACCATGCCGGAGGGGCTCTGGGCACATCCCTACACATACGTGGCACTTGAGTTGTCTGCTTGTGAGCTGGGCACTTCCCAGCATACACATGGTGCTTGGGTTGTGTTGAGTGTGACCGATGCCTGTACCTCACTTGAAAACACCTAGCGCTTGGGTCATGCCGCTGGACCCAAGAAGAATGGGTCCGGCATAGAACTCATGATCAATGGGTCTAGCGTCAGACCCAATTATTATTGGATTCTCCATGAAGACCCAAGGTTCCTGAGTCATAGGATTCTAAATATTATTATTTGTTTTAAAAATATTATTATTTTTATTATAATTAATATTATTAATAAAATAATTAATAAATTTCAAAGAAAATATTAGTATTAATATTGAAAACAAATTATTATTTATATTATAATTTTTTATGGTATTTTTTTATAAAAATAAAAGGTGAGCTCGTGGCGTAATATTATTCAACAATTCGAGGTGTTAATATAAAAAAAATATTATAATTTGTGTTGTGACTATTATTATTTTTCTTATAATACAAAGTATTCATATAAAACATATTATTATTTTTCTTATTATTCAAAGTATTCCTATCAAAAGATTATTATTTTCTTAGAATTCAACATATTCATCTCAAAGATATTATTATTTTTGTTATATTATTATTATTTTTATAATAATTCAAAGTTTTAATATAAAAAAATATTATTATTTGTGTTCTAAATATTCTTGGAATTAAAAATAGTATTATTTATGTTATTAATATTATTATTTTTACTATTATCAAATATATTAATATTAAAAATATTATTTTTTTTTTATAAATATTATTATTTTCATAATGATCAATATTATTAATAAAATAATTACTGTATTAGAAAAAAATTATTCTTAATATAAAAAAACAACCAAAGATTTGATTTGAAAGGTAAAATTAAAAATTATTATTAGTATTATTATTATCATCATTAATAAATTTTAAAAAATTGTTAATACTATCGAAGAAAAACCACGTAGGGACACATGGCGTTTGAGCTCCTGTCTAGGGCTGGGCACACCCCATGTGCACATGTAACGCTTGGGCTATGCCTTCATGTTGGGCACATCCCAGTGCACATGTGGCACTTGAGCTCTTGCCTCAGTGCTGGGCACACCCTCCTATGCACATGTGGCATTTGGGCTCCTGCATGTGGGTTAGGCACTCCCCAGCACACACGTGGCGCTTGGGCTGCACTGGGTGAGCCATGATTGGGCCCCATTAGGGACAAATGGTGCTTGAGTCATGGCTCTGGACTCAAAAGGAATGGGCTGGGCATCAATACCCATGATTAATGAGTTTAGCGTAAAGATCCAATTCCATTAAGTTCTTCATCAAGACTCAATGTTCATGGATCCTAAAATTCTAAATATTATTATTTGTTTTAGAAATATTATTATTTTTATTATAATTAATATTATTAATAAAATAATTAATAAATTTGAATGAAAATATTATTATTTATATTATAAATGTTTATGGCATTTTTTATAAAAATAAAAAGTGAGCCGCGGTGTAGTATTATTAAAAATATTTAACAATTCTAAGTATTAATATAAAAAATATTATCATTGACGTTGTCAATATTATTATTTTTCTTAGAATATAAAGTATTCATCTCAAAGATATTATTATTTTTTTTTATAATAATTCAAAGTTTTAATATAAAAAAATATTATTATTTGTGTTCTAAATATTCTTGAAATTAAAAATAGTATTATTTGTGTTATGAATATTATTATTTTTACTATAATCAAAAGTATTAATATTAAAAATATTATTTTTTGTGTTATCAATATTATTATTTTTATAATAATCAATATTATTAATAAAATAATTACTAAATTAGAAAACATTTATTCTTAATATTGAAAACAACCAAAAATTTGATTTGAAAGGTAAAATTAAAAATTACTATTAGTATTATTATTATCATCATTAATAAATTTTAAAAAATTGTTATTACCATGGAAGAAAAACCACGTGAGGACACGTGGCGCTTGGGCTCCTGCCTAGGGGGTGGGCACACCCCTTGCGCACACGTAGCGCTTGGGCTATGCCTCATTGTTGGGCATATCCCAGCACACATAATTTTTGGGCTCCTGCCTCGGTTGTGGGCATACCCCTGCGCACACGTGGCGTTTGGGCTCTTACCTCTGTGCTGGGCACACCCTTGCACACATGTGGCGCTTGGGCTGTCTACCTAGGGGCTGGGCACACCCCAGCGCACACATGGCGCTCAGGCACGCCAAGACCCAACTTTCCTTGGGCCCCGCATGTTGCAAAACCCAAAATAGTCTTGGGTCATTGGCTGTGTAGGGCCCAAAATAGATTTGGGTCTTGCATGTGCAGGACCCGGATAGCCTTGGGCCCCGCCATCGTTAGGGATTCAATTTTTATGCAAATAAAAGGTGAGCCCGCGGCATAGCGCGAGCCATCTAATTAGTATAAGCTAATCATAGTTAATTGAAGTAATAATCAAGGATACATTATACAATATATAAATTATCTCTACATTAAGGCTTTTCACTATAGCAACGAATAATGAAAAGCATGATTTAATTTTTTTATTTCAATATTAATTTTATTGGGTATAAAGTTTTATAATTTATTTTGATTTTTTCTATGGAGTTATCCCGGTTTTATGACTTGAGTCACAAGTTTTGCGGGCTAGTCATGTTGTCTCGAATCATTTTTTTGTTTTTTTAATTAAGTTTTCCCAACTCCATCATTTAACATTGAATTGATCAAGAATTGAGTTTCATAATTTTTGTTTATTTCTTTTCTATGGAGTTATCATGATCTTATGACCATGATCACGAGTTTTGCCAGTTAGCCGGTTTGATTTCGGTTTTTTTGGCCATTTTTTAATTGAATATATTTTTTTAATTTCATCCTTCAACATTGAGTTGATTGAGAATTAAAATTTATAATTTTTTATTTGCTTTCTATGAAGTTATGTCGGTTTCCTGGCTTGAGTTTGGTTGATTAACCCGAATTAACTCCGGTTAATTTTTTTTGTTTAGTTTGCATTCTATGATATTATATTGGTCTCATGACCCAAGTTATGATTTTGGTCAGTTGCCTTGGTGGTTTTTTTTTTTCTTTTTTAATTTCATCCTTTAGCATTGAATTGATTAAAAATTGAATTTCATAATTTATTTCAATTTGCTTTCTTTTAGTTATCACAGTCTTATGACCCGAGTCGCAAGTTTTACGGGTTAATCATGTTGATTCAGATCTTTTTTTTTGTCTTTTTTTAATTAAGTTTTTCCAACTTCATCCTTCAACATTGGATTGATCAAAAATTAGATTTCATGATTTTTGTTTATTTCTTTTCTATGGGGTTATCATGATCTTATGACCATGATCACGAGTTTTGCCAGTTAGCCAGTTTAATTCGGGTTTTTTTTGTCCTTTTTTAATTAAATATGTTTTTTCAATTTCATCCTTCAATGTTGAGTTGATTGCGAATTGAAATTTATAATTTTTTATTTACTTTTTATGAAGTTATGCTAGTCTCCTGACTCGAGTTTGACTGATTAATCCGAATTAACTCCGGTTATTTTTTTAATTTAGATTTTTTTTTCAATTTAATTCTTCAACATTAGAATTGAACTTTATAAATTTTTTTATTTTCTTTCTGGGTTATTATAGTTTTATAACCTAAGTCACATGTAAGGTTGGTTGAGTTGGATTTTTTTGTCCTTTTTTAGTTGATGTTTTTTAAATTTTATCTTTCAATATTGAGTTGATTAAGAATTAGAATTCATTATTTGTTTTAGTTTGCATTCTATGATATTATATTGGTCTCATGACCTAAGTTATGATTTTGGTCAGTTGACTCTGGTGGTTTTTTTACCCTTTTTAATTTTTTAATTTCATCCTTTAGCATTAATTTGATTAAGAATTGAACTTTATAATTTATTTCAATTTGCTTTTTTTTAGTTATCTTAGTCTCACGACCGAAGTTTGGCGAGTTAACTCAATTCAACTTGATTTATTTATTTTATTTGAATTTTATTTTTAATTTTATCATTCAATATTGGGCTAATTAAGAATTAAATTTAATAAAAAATATTTATTTGCTTTCTATAGAGTTATCAGGGTCTAATAACCCGAGCAATGAATTTGATAGGTTCAAATTAAATTGACCCGAATCGATCTAATATGTTTTTATTTTAATATTTTAAAAAATTTAGTTAAATTATATTTTTATTAATCTTCCGAGTTATTTTTAAACTTATTGTGTAGACAAAGTTGTATTAAGTCAATATTTATATAGATAAAAAAGAAACTTTCTATTAAAAAAAATAATATCCACAATATCTATATATATTTTTTTAAAAATCTAAATATTTTAAATCAGACTTGCAACTTAGCGTGAAAAACGATAAAGTGCATTCTAAATAACAACAAGGATAATGTTAGTTTCAATAATCGTTGAAGGAAGCAGAACCATTCGCTAATATTTGCTGCCGTCTGCCGACCCTCCAGAAGCGACGAAGCGTTCAGATTCGGACATGTTTGGTCGGAGGGCAAAAGAGTTCGGCTTGTAAAGATCTCGTCCGCTTACACACACTCACAAACCACCAATGCAAGTTGGAGGGAGAAGGAAGTTTAACAAGTGGACCCCAAATTAAAGCAAGGGGTTAAAAATGACTTGACACGTGTGAGTCAGTCCTGCGTTTACAAATACCGGCCCAGTCAGCAAGTACAGCCCCAGAGGATCTAAACCAGATTTCGTTTCCCAGTATCCAACCCCATAACCATAGGCCATAGGCCACTAGCAAACTAGACCAGCACCAACCGACCAAGCTCACTCATGGTTACGTATCCTCGGTTTTAACCACATGATTCAGTTAACTAACCTTCTTGTTTGGGTTTAAGGTTGTTCCTCTTCCCTTTACAGTGTAGTTTATACTTAAAGCATGTTTGTTTTTGTATTTTAAAAGTGATTTTGATAAAATTTAAAATTTTTTTATTTTTTTATTAACTTCAAATTAATATATTTTTAGTGTTTTCAAATCATTTTGATGTGCTGATGTCAAAAATAATTTTTAAAAAATAAAAAAAATCATTTGCATGTATTTTGGCATGAAAAGCTATTTAAAAAGCAACCGCAACTACACTGCCAAACACACTCTTAGTCTTTTGTCCATGTGGTGGCACAAGATAATTTTTAGCAATGTCATTTAAGTTAATTTTTTTCGGCTTAACATGATAACTTGTTGATTGGGTCTCTAAACCAAGATGGATTTAAATAAAATTGAATGAAAATTAACTTGTATGATTTAGTTAACTTATTAGGTGCATTCACGGTTTAATTAACTAGATCAAAATCAATTTTGATTAAAAAAATAACATTGATTTAATGTTTTTTTATAAAAAAAATTATTAGAAAGATAACGTCTTAAATTGACCTGGGTTAAGCACCTAATATGTGATTTAGGTCATAATCTTAGCCGGGTTTAACAATCTTATTTTTTAAAATTTATTTTTTATTTAATTAAATGATTATAAAATAGATATTTGTTGAAAAGATGATGAATAAAATTATAAAGAAGAAATATATTTCTTCAATTTAGACTTCATTTCCTTATTAATGCATCTCTTGATTGGTTCAATGAAAACATGTTTTTTTTTTATTATAAACAATGTTTTTAAATAAAAACCTATTATGATCTCAAAATAAAATTTTTAGAAAATATTAAAACTATGTCTCAACATTTTGTATGTGATTGAATAAAAATAAATGTGATAAAATCATGTAAGAATTTTGAAGAAAATAAATTTCATTATCATCAAATATTTATAAGCAATCTTTTATTTCTTATTTTTGCATATTAGGTATATGGTAATAAAAAAGAATTGTTTACATTCTCAAAGAAACCTTCAATATCATTTAAGAACCATGAAAAAATTAAAACATTAATTTAAATGTAAACCCTAGATAAAATCTACACCGGAGACAACTACGATGTTAGGTAAAAAGCAAATAAAAAAATCAAATGCACTCGATGAAAAAGACTAAAAAGAGAATAAAAACCCAATGAAAAAGTAAATATGGAAAGAAATATGGTGAAAGGTAATTTAATGAAATTTAAATTCGCTCAGCTTAGATTTGGTATGAACAAGTGTCAAAATCGGGTAAAATTTACCTAGAAAGTCAAAAGGTGTAAAGAAGGGTCGTAATGGGAATTAACAGATTTATTGGTTATAAATAGCCTAATGGTTTACAATATGAAGGAAAAAGAGAGGGAAAAGAAAGAAGAAGGTTCCACAGAGAGAGCTTTAGAAAATCATAGGAAAAAAAACTAGATAGGATTTAACATCTTAAACACAAAATTAA
>Ga0325414_1006028_pt1 | contig 12823 bp, 7 predicted proteins | sample PopdelMetagenome_8_FD_206183 | JGI IMG/M metagenome (GOLD analysis project Ga0325414, IMG submission 206183) | Populus deltoides microbial communities from Bellville, Georgia, United States - Leaf-PdKOR-R3 | ecosystem: Host-associated > Plants > Phyllosphere > Phylloplane/Leaf | place: USA... | reverse complement strand
CTAGTGTAGTTAGAAAATAGTTAGTTGATTAGTTCTCTTCGCAGTTGGATAAAGATAAAAGTCTTAGTTTAGTATAATTTGTAAGGCTATATAATACCACCTTAAATACTTAGAATTATATAAAAAAGAAGAAGAAGAGAAAACAATATTTGTTATGTTTTTCTTAGAACAAAACCCACGTGAGATTTTTTCAATAGAGGGTGACGGCCATTAAGTAGAAAGTGGGTGGTTGTGCATCTAATTAGAAGTTAGAACTTAAATTAAGCTGGCTTCAAAAATGCGGGGAATGTCGTTTCTTGTGTTTTGAGCTGTGCTCTATTTCCAGGCTCGAATTTTTTATATGTACAAACTGAACAATTTTCTATGAGCAGTTGGAGATCAACCGTAGCTACCCAAATGATTATCACATTAATAAAATCCCAAACAACTTCAAATGATAAGCAGTTGAAATGAAGCTATTCTTAATTATCATAATAGAAATAAAATTTTGATCTATAAAAGCCTAAAAGCCTATCCATGCCCTCCTGCTCTCTCTTCCTCTCACCTAAATGCAGCAAGGGAAGTTCTGGAATAAAGAAACACAGGAGGGAAGAAAGAAGCAGCGTTAATGCTTGCCCTACTTCACTAAAAACTCTGTACACAGAAGCTTGAAATTTGAGCAGTCTTGGCTTGTCTAAACACTCCTATTGCTTATAGTAATCAAGGATAATCATCAATTCTTAAAAAAAAAAAACAACAAAAGAAGAAAAAAAAAATTCAATAAAGAAGGTATCGATTCGCAAAGTTATTTGCAACTTGCAAGGTAAACGTAATTAGCTAGAATCTATGTCATGGTGGGATGACATATGATCAGGAAGCAGTTAACAATAATTGATTACAGATTCTGATTTGAGAATACGTGAGTTGATCAAGTGAAAATTTATCGTCATGAACTCTACGCTTTTGTCATCTCCATGTGCTTGTATGATCACAAAGAGATTCATCATTAAGATTTTCCTTTGTGTACGTACTTGAGGGTACCTTGCTAGCTGCGTCAATGTAGGAGAAACCTCAAATTAATGAACCCCCAGCCCAAATCTCCATTTCGTCCAGAAATAAAAATGTTTATCAATGGAGTGCCTAATGTTTCAAATACTTCTCGATAAAGTCCCTCTACCTATCCATGCACGTTGATATATTTTTCGTTTACTTTGCACATGTAATGCATCAAAATGTCACCGTTTTGAAGAAGATTTGATAAGTAACATGGAAAGAATTGAGAGTTTTTATTTATTTATTTGCTAAGCATGAAATTGAGAGTTGAACAGTACGTGAGTGATAATAAAAGTTGAGGCTTCGTCGTTGATGGTATGTATTATGTCTGACTGACTATCATTTCCTTTTAATTTTCCACGGACATTGGTATTTTTAACATAAATTTAGTAAAAAATCTCTTAAATATATGCGAGTGGATGTAAAGTAAACGATATAGTCTTTTATTAAGTATATGGTTAATCTGCCACCACTTTTTAATACCAAAATATAGAATTATAGAGCATATGGTTGTTTTAGACTTGCAAGGCTGATGGCGTCTGAGGCACCTTCGATGAATTTCAAGAGTGGACAACGCAGACGCATTCAAGTATCCAAGGCATCAGCAGCAGCTATGAAATTCAGTGTGCTTGAGACATGACTATGACATTCTGCATGCTTTCAGCATGGCATTGGGAGTTGCTGAATTGGCTACCTGCTAAGAAATCATTACCAAAGTTATTTAAGTTCGAAATCTTGAAGTCATTACTGTGTGGTCTTTCTATACGTTTGTTTTGGGATAATATTTTCTATCACATTGGGCTCCACATTGATATGCTGTGTTCAGCATCTTAAAACATCTCAAGCTTTATTATGTAGAGCAGTTACATCAAAGTGATGGCTAGAACAGCAACAGAGGGGAGCCCAAAAGAGATTGACCCAGTCCAAGGCTAATTAAGTTTTGCAAAATAATCGGCACAATTATCAATGTATATAGTGACCTCAAATAATCTGAGAGATCATAATGTGGCTTGTAACCACACATATGCAATCGCACGAGATACTAGTGGTTAAAGAACTTAACTATCAAATTCATGACTAATAATGGAACATGAAATATGCACTGCTTACTTTTTGACTTTTAAGATGATAAGAAGTTTGGACAATAACACATTTGTTTTCTAATAAAAATTATAAAATATATAGAAAACTTATTTGATAAGTGATATATTTCAAAAATTAATATGTTCAAGAATGAAGATATTTAGTGTTTGGATGGTGGGTAATCAAATATTTAGGTCAATATTCTCTTTTTTGAAGCTTAGAAAATAGATGTTTGGTGGTAAAAAAACATAATACATGTAAAATAGTCCTTTTTAAAGGGATTTAAGAACCATCAGATAATAAAGTCAATGACATTTTAGTAAGAGATTGCAATAAATGAAAGAATAAACTTTAAATTCTGAGAACAAGTGTTTGTTCTTGTTTTTGTATGATAAATATTCTGAGAATGAAAGTATAAATATTTAGAGAATATAAATTGTGAACCCTTTACTTAGGTGGTTCATGGGTATTTATAATTTCCGAACATTGTTGTTTTGATGAAGTGTAGGGGTTGAAGATTTTTTTTCTCCTGATGACATTAATGAGGAACAAATATCACTTACATATAATTAATGAGATGAAAAAAATGTTAGGCTATTGGAAAATTCTTTCTAAACCTATAGGTGTAAAGAGAAGAATATCCCTAACATGAACATTTTATGTTAAAAGTCTTAAGAATAAATAAACGGAGCTTTATAACTATAAGATATGCCTAAAATGACCTTCAAACCAATTAAGCTTGGTACGTAGCCAAGCTCAAGGGCGATGAGTCGGGTAGCTTACTAGACTCATATACGCCTAGGTTAAACACGTAGCTGAACATACAGGTGTTGGGTCTAATAGCTTGCCAGACCTACATCTAATTAGATTTAGCACGTGGTTGACTCTAAAGATGTTGCGTCTGGCAGCTCGTTAAACTCATGTTCAATTTGGCTCAGCACATTGCTTAACCTAAGAGCAATAGGTCTGACAGCTCGCCAGACATATGTTTGATTGAGATTAGCACGGAGCTGAACCAAAGGGCGTTATGTCTGGTAGCTCACCAGACCCATATTTATTTGGACTCGGCACGTGGCTGACATAAGAATCTAAGGCCTAGTAGTTCGCCATACCATGTCCGCTTGGGCTCAGCTTGTCGCTGAATCTAAAAATGTTGGGTCAGGCAGCTCATCAGATTCATATCCACTTGGGCTCAGCATGTAACTAACCCTAACTCGTTGGGTCTAATAGCTTATAAGACCCATGTCCCCTTAGGCTTTACACATGGTTGGACCAAAATATGTTGGGCCTGTGAGTAGACCCATTTCATTTAGGCTTTTGCCAATCCTAGGGATGTTAGATATAGAAGCAAGCCTCACTTATTTCTAAATGGGTTACCACCTTATTATTAGACCTTTTAAATAGGGGCTTAGGCTTTTTCACAAAACATCAAAAATATTTATTTATTAGTTTCCCCCAAGTCTTTATGCATTCCATGCGAAAAAACTGAAAAAGACTTTTTGGGAAACAATCATCTAGTCTTCCCTAGAAATGTGATGCCTTCCTACATTGATTGCAAATGTTGTCAGTAGGGCTGTCACAAATCTTTTTAAAAATACCATTTGGTAGCATACAATCAAAACAGTAATCATTTAGCCTACCTAAAGTTATGGGGTGGAGCCACATGTTCCTCATTCATCGGTGGGAGTGAAAGGCAGTGGCCTATATAAACTCTCTTCTCTCTCAATCCTATTTTTTACTTTTGCCAAAAACTCTCTCTAAACGTTTTGCAACAGAAGCCCTAAATGAGAAGATGAAGTCTCTCAATCACCTGAAAAAGATTTTTCTTTTAGGTAAACACAAAAACGCTCTATTTTGTTCTTCTTTTGTCATTTTTATCTTTGTTAAAAAAAAATGAGTTCTAAAAAAGGCAAGAAGATTGTATCCTTTCAAGGAGATTTCAATTTCAAACCTAAAATTGAAATTACTCTCTAAGGGTCAACTGTCAATAAAATAAGCCCTAGATTAAAGTGTGATTCGAGTTAACCCTCCTTCACTAGAAAAAAGGAGATAAGATTATCTAGAGAGGTTACAGACCTCAGGGGACAGGTAAGGCTACCTAAGGCTCCTCAAGACGAGGAGAAAAACATAGTATCATACGATCAAGTGTCTTTTGCCAACTTTAAACAATTAGAAGATTTCATGATATTGTTGCTAGAGACGGATGACTGGGTTAACTAGGTCACCAATAAACCTATTATAGGAATTTTTACCATTATTGCCCTTATATATGTATATGTTTGGATACTCGTTTACCTTGAAATGGTTTATGAGGGATGTATTTCATTATTATAATCTAACTCCAGCCCAGCTCCATCCTAATAGGTGAACCATCGTGTCTGTTTTTGATAAGTTATTGGGGATCCTCAAAATGGAGCTAACAATTAATATATTTGGACACCATTGCACGCTAATCAACAGTGATGATGAAGGGCCTTTCATTCTTTGATTCTTTACCTTTTCCACTAGGTTAAGAGGCCTATAAAAGGTACTTTATAAGGCAAGTCCTCCTATCTAGGGTTTCTCCAACTTTTGGAGAATGCCCCTAGTAGGTATGAATGAAAAGCCTGGCCTCAATGAGAGGAAGAAAAGAATATGCAGTAGGCTATATTAGCTTCACACCGAATACGACATCAATTGCATGACTCAATGACTTTATCGCCCTTCTAATACAAGTATGTCATTTTCTTAATATTTTATCTTAGTTTGGCATGTTATTCATCATTTAACTTTTTTCTTATGCAAGATTCTTAGTAAGAATAACTGACTTGGAGTTTAGCGAGTCTACCCCCTCTATGCCTAGCTATGTGACCACCCTAATACCCAACCATTCCTCTTTATCTGAAGATCTGTTTGTTTGCCTCTTAGCGGAAGCCTTTGTATCTATGAAGATGGATATAAAAGAAGCTTTTATTGATGTTGAGGGGTTCCTTATGGCTCGGGTTTTTCCATATAGAGACATTCCTCCAATGTAAGTAGGGCCCTCCAATTACTGTAGAAGGGGGTCAATCTCCTATATTAGAGCTCCATAAAACATTTAATGGACCATTTATCATTTAAGGCAAAACTTAGAGGCCGTGTTTAGTATAGATGGATATGTCCATTCGAGAAGTTAGGGATTGCATATGCATCCTAATTAAATTTCTATAATTTTTTTTAATTTAAAACATTCATTTAATTCCATGCAGACACTTATTCAACTTTAAGAAAAAAAGTTAAACACGAGGCATATGTTGAGGATTTGATACACGAGACTTATACTATTGAAGATATCTTAACATTTATATTGTACTATTTTGAGCATCATTTGAGAACAAGAATCAATTGAGTTCCAAGACATGATTGTGGGGAAGTGCCTTCAAGTGAGAATTTGTTAATATTTTCCCATCCTGAACGACCTTTATAAAAAAATACAGTAAGAGAAAAATACTAAATAAAAATCAAATTTAGATATACACATAATTATGTGCTATTTAATTATGATGAATTGAGATCTTTTATTTTGTAAGTATAATATTAAAATGTTATTTTTAAACAATATTTTCTTATACTCATAATCTGATAGATTGAATAATTCCTTGTATGCAACATTGTTAATTTTTACTATCTCAAGATTCACATATGACTAAATCTCAAAATTTTCAATTACAAGAGGAACAATTTGCTACATGGTTCAAAACACATGTAACCAATACTTAATAATTCTTAACTCTCGGAATACTTAATTTTATTACACCTTTTTCTTTAATTGTTAATGGTTGTAATCTTGTACGAAGTTTATCATATGAAAGGGAATGCTAGGGGTAGTTAAAATTTACTATGTTTGTGTCTTGAAAAATTGTCAAATGTTAAAACATTATTTTGTCAATGAGTATGCCTTTCATATTGAAGAGTATGGTTAGGCTAGAAAGATTTATAATAGTGGAATTTGTGTTAAGATATCAACTTCTAATGAGTTTAGAGTTTATTATTATAGGAAGTTAAAAAAAAGTGATTAAATTGCAATATTATAGATAGCGAGCATAATAAAGTCTTTTAATTCAAATTCTATTGTTATGATACCACCAATAGAGAAATCAGAGTAGATCCCCACCATGTTTTGGTCAAAATTAATACAAAGGCTAGACTTCGTAATGCCAACTATATCTTTGTTTTTGCCAAGAAATGTTAACAAGTTTATTACACATACACTCCTTTTTTTAGAAAGGACCATTCTAGGGTTGATTGGTTATCTATTGTGAAAACCAAACCCGAGAGTCGTTTCCAAGTTATTTAGAACAAGGTTGTCAATAATATTTTTTGACACGACACGAAAAACACAATGTAAACTCGGATTGTAAAATTGGACTGTAAAATCATAAAATTATAAGTAAATATTTTTAACTAATTATATTTTGACAATTCTAGCCAAAAAATTAAATTAAATTATATTAAAATCTGATAAAAAGAGTCAATAACATTATAATCAATGAGTTATCTAAATAAAATGAGAGATACATATTATAGTATGAATCAAGAAATTAATAACATGAAAAAATAAAACGTCTCAAAACAAAACTTTCAAATAAAAGGGGGAATCACTGAATGGTAGGAAGTATATAAGAACCTGGTGACAACTTGGTTATTCTCATCACAACAAGTCCTCAAAGACCCCCTTTGAGTTGCAAGATAATGAGTCTAAACTAGTAATCAACTAACATAAATCTAATAATAAAATAAACCCTTAAACAATGTCTCATACGCTAGAACAAACCCAAATTAAAAATAATTATTCATCATTAAATAAATAGATAAAATAGGATAATAAAAACAAAGTCTTCATGATAAAATTCCTATATGTTTTTTTTTTAACTTAATGAGTTAATTAATTCATATCAAGTTGCTTTGTCTATCAACAGAGAAGAAAATTTAAATTTTCATGTAGCTGAGAATATTTTTGTAGATGTTGATGTTGAGGAGTTAACTGATATATTGAGAATCAATGGATATACATAAGTTGATGAAGACGATGAGAACGATGAACTTCAGTTTAATAAAGAAGATTGTGATGGACATGATGATGATGATGATGATGTGATGATGAAGAAGAAGAAGACAGTTCTGATTTAAAAGATTTTGAACTCATTTTATATGTAAAATATCAATGTGTAATGAAATTGACTTAAGTATTTTTTTTTCATATGTCGTTGCTTTACAATGAACTATTGTTAACACATTTGGAACATTTATTATTATGTTATTAAATAGAATTGGTGTCACTTTGTTGTGATTTTATTGTATTTATAGGTTGGATGGATATTGAATAAAAAAACATCATGGGAAATTTATTATTTTATACTGATGGAAATACCGACGGAATGTAAAATACCAATATAATTATCAATGGACTAAGTCCCTTGAAGAATTCGATAGATTTAGAAAAAATTACAAGAATTTTCCATTGAAAATTACTAACAGAATTATCAATGGACTGAGTCCTTGAAAGAGTTCTAGAGAGTTGGAAAATAATTATAAGACTTTGCCACTAAAAATTATAGATGAAATTATTGACAAACTAAGTCTCTTGTAGAGTTTTAGAGAGTTGGAAAAAAATTACAGGACTTTGCCACTAAAAATTATAGATCACCGACGAAACTACCGATGGAAAGAAATTTCATCAGAGAATATTTTTTTGGGTTTGGAATTTTTTGGGTGTTCTAAAAATTTTTTTAGTGTTAATTACTAACGGAATTACCGATAAACATTAAAAATTAATAAATATTTAATTGTATGTCGGTAATTATGTTAGTAAAACATCCCAGTAATAAAAGATCAGAATCTCTAATTCAGAAAAAAAAACCCGTCTTCTTCCTGTCTTTTCTCTACTATGAACTTTCTAGGATTTTTTTTAGTGATATCATTTTTTTTAAATATTGTTTGTTAACCTTTCATTTTGATTCTAATTTTTATTTTTTTTGATCAATTTCTTCGATCGAGTTGAAGTTTTAAAGTACTTGGTGCTTGAACGTGATCCAAGATCGATAGAGTTTTTTTTGTTGAAACTCACGTGCAAAACAAGGACTGTCAGAAAAGGGTGTAGTGATTTTTTTTAAGTTGAATTTCAACTTATTCCTCTTTCATTGATAACCGAGTTTAGAAGTTCAAGATAAGTTGAATTTTAGTAATTTTTAAGTTATTTTTTTATTTGCTCACTTGTTTTTTTTTAAGAAACATATAACACTCTATTGCATGAGAGATACGAGAACTATCCTTCGACCCATCCGAAACTTGATCCGAATTTATGGTTGAAGGCTGGATCTATTGGTGAACTCGATAGAAATCAAGTTTATAGTATTTCCAACATTACGATCGTGGATATACAGGCAGGCTATAATGTATTAATTGTTAGGGCCTCACAATTGATATTAAGCCAACAATCTCTAGCCATCTAGGTGATTGTACAAAAACAAGTTCAAGCTCAAACGACCCAATGTGGGTCTAAGATGGCTGAACTGGGGGATAATATGAATGATCTCAAGCATTTATTGGCAACCCTCATTAGTACTTGCGGTCAAACTTGTCGCCTTCCTGATTCCGGTAAAGATCCGCCTCCTTCTCCAGCTTATGTCCGCTACATAAATTATATTCAATAATATTTTTATAATTAATAATAAAAAAAATTAGTTTTTTAGTTTATTTTAATTATTTTTTTGAATTTTTTTAATATTAAATACAATAGTGACAAAATTATCAGTGGAATTTGAATCACAATGGAATGATCGACAAACTAAGTTTCTCGAAGAGTTCCAGAGAGTTATAAAAAAATTACAGGATTTTCCACTAGTAGATGTAATTTTTCAATGGTTTAATTCTGTTGGTAATATACATATATTTACCGATGAATTTACCAATAGTTTATTCTGTCAATAATATACCATAATCATTGATAGATTTACCAATAAAATTAATAATAGCAGTAATTTGTTTTTGGTTTGGTACTCTATTTTCATTTTTTAAATTTATCGGTAATTATGTTAGAAACAAATTGACTAAAAAAATAAAGATCATTGATGATATGTTTTTCGATAGTATTTTTCTATTCATGATTTTGTTGATAAATTTAATTTTGATTGAAACAGTACTATTATTTAAATACAGACAAAATATTTTATTAGTGTATCTATTCAGGCTGAATTATTGTTTCAAGCTAGAGTCAACTAATAGCGAAAATGAGGTTTTATCTTGAGGCTGCACCACTCAAGAAAACCCATTAATGATAAATGCTTCGCACAATCATGTATGATCACGAATTATAATTTCAAGAAATGCTCGCTTGATAGAGCTTGTGGAGCTTTTAACCTAATAGTTGAGTATATAATAATGTTAAACATAAATAAAATCATCCTTTATGGAGTAATGAGACTTGAATCTAAATTTTATTTTTTTCCTCTTAATTTCTTTATGTAAAACCAAATATATTAAATTCTTATTTTCCCACACAGATAAAAGGAAAAAAAAACATAAATTGGTAGAATTATATATACTTCAATTACAAAACTATATTAATTAGCACATCAATTACATGACTCTATAGTCTTGACACTTAAAAAAAAATAAGTATATGCTTAAACTGTTAAGATTAGGGATATGCACAAGAAAATGTCGTATTCAAACTTTGAGGAGTGAGGATTTGGAATAGGAAAAGAATTCCCAATCCATTGTATTTCCCGTTCAAAAAAAAAAAAAAGAAAAAAAGAGAAGGAAAGTCAAGGAGGTGGTTTGAAAGGTAGGGCCTTCACCCAAATTTCAAGAATACAATCCCTTTCCAAGCTCAAGAGGGTAACTTTAAGTAGGTAGATGATGGAAATTATGTCTATAGAGATCCGACATGTATAGAAACACCAAATTTTTAAAAATAAAAGGAAATTTTAAAGCAATTCAATGATAGATTAACAAACCAGTACACTTCCACCACTGCAACCTTGAAGGTGGCAAGCATTATCATATTTCAAGCGGCCAGGAATTGCACAAATCTCCCCTTTCCCCTTCTCTATATCATGTAAAACTCTCTATGCTCCCACCATTTCAAAAAAGAAAAAAGAAAAAAGAAAAAAAAAGGAGCACAAGATCAAAAGATAAAGAACCTAAAAAGATAAAACCCTTGCACCCCATTATGACCAGTATGTACTTTCCTCACCACACCAATGTTCTAACATAGAAGAATGGGAAAGCGAAAGAAAAATTAAACAAAAAAAACCCTCACATTCACATGCTTCTAGCCATCATTTCCTGGAATCTCCTGTAGGACTCCTGCTTCTCCAATATAAACTTTTCATGGCAGCTTGCAATGAACAAATCTGCTAGCCGATTGATATCCTTCTCAGTGCCACTAGAATCCTCATCATCAACTTTCTCTTCTAGCCAGTGAAGGTACCCTGAAAGCTGAGACTCGGTGTTGTCCTCATACTGCTCATTTGTGATTATTGAGTTCCACGTAGAGTCATAATAGAAATGGGAAGTAGAGAATCCATTGAGAACTGGTTCTGACACTGGCAACACATGTGAAGAGCACCAGTTATAGTGCAACCTAAATGAACCAAGGAATATCTTCCTACTCCTGTTCTTCCTTTTTGAGTTCTTTGTAGGGAATATGAAGTGCAAAGGTTGGTTTTCTTTAAGAATCTCAACGAGAATGGATTTTGCTTTGGATAGAGCTCGAATGATGCGGCACACGTGTGAGATGATAAGGGTGTGAATTAGGGTTTTGATCTTCATGGAGGTTAAGGTAGAAGATGGTGACTTTGTAGAGAAAACTTGAAGAGGGTGCAAGGTTTTTAGGAAGGACGGGGTGCTCACCATTTTGTTCTCTCGGTCTTTTAAGTTTGGTGGGGTTAATAGCTGGGGCATTATTCAATGGGATTTATAAAGAGTTTTGATTACCTATTTGCCACTATACTTTAATCATATTTAAGGGAATACCACCCACTTCGTAGACTGTGTATGTATTTCTCCATTTTCCTTTTTCTTGGGCATGCAATTTGTAAGGACTTGAAATCTCGTAGCCATCTCAAATTTCTATATTGCGGACCCGCTTACATCTTTTGAAATTTTGTGGCACTTTTCTGATATGGATCAGTGTATCCAGGTCATGTTCATAGTAGAATTAGAGTGATAAAGCAAGTGATCCATGCCTCATCAAGCTAAGGTCACGATACAGTGCAATTTTTTAATTTGAGTAAGCAACTCGAGAACGGCGACTAAGGCTTAATCTTCGCTGAAATTACCAGCCCAAGAAAATAATATAATCGGAGATATGCTCCTCTAGGTTAAACCATCAACTGCTCGAGCACCATGTACATATTTTGATTTGGCACTGACGCAAGTGTTGTATTTTTTCTTCTTCTTTTTTCTTGTGATAACGTAGGTGTTGTATTTCTTTAACAAATCTTAATTTGTACTCATACAGAAGAGTCCGAGTAGGTTTTGGACGACCCTGAAACCTGGAAAGCTTCACCTGAGTTCCACAGAAACCAAGAAATTAGGGATATATTTAATTATACAGTGAGCTAGGGTGAGGGTATTGTTCCAGATGGTGAAATATTTTGGTATCATTGATAAACTTTATAAGTTTGGATTAGATATCAATTAGTTGAGTTTAATTCAACTGAATTATCAAATTTGTTAATAATAATCTAGTAAATTGATTTTAGCATCCACTTATTAATTTAAAGACATTGAATTTAAATCTCTTTTTTATAATAACAATAATTATATATAAAAAATGTTTTAGATGCTTGTCACATTCAATCCTCTCTCTTCTTGAACCATCAAAAGAGTTTACTTTTATCCCTCACGAAAACAAAAAATTTATTGCAGATTTATTTTGCCTCACATATACATATATTGTCATACAAAATTATCATGCCAAATCAATTGTCAATAATTAGATAGACTAACATAGAGAGAGAGAGAGAATTTTGCATTATACCGACATATTATATTCCTTTAGAATTTAAACATTGATTCTGCCAGCAAGACTTTTACTGATGGTTAAAATTATTGTCGGTGATTTTTGTTTTGTCAAACATTTCATTAGTAATTGTATTACTGATGGATTTATAGATAAAAAAATTTTAAAATGAGTTAAACAAAAATAATTTATTAGAATCATTTTGTTTGTATTTCTATCGATGAAGATAAAATATCACCAACAAAAAAGACTGTTTGTAATTTCATTAGTGATTTATTTTTATATTACCGATAGAATTAACCTGTCAATAATTAAATAATGTTAGTGGCATTTCCAAAAATTCTTTTCCAATTCTTTTGAATATACCGACAAACTTATTTTATCGGTAAGTCTGTTAGTAAGTTGTTTATATATATATATATATATATATTTAAGAAAATCTAATAAACAAAGTAGAAAGAAATTAACTAAAAATAAAAAAATTAAATATTTATTATAAATTTTAAAATTTATCAGTTTAAATACAATTCATCTAAAATAGAGGGGTTAAAGAAGGGGGAGAAAGAGGCGAGTCTTTGTCGAGATTAGCGGGTGATAAGAGAGAGCACATGTATCACTTATGTATAATTTTATAATTTTAGCTCTATGTACAATCACCAGATTTCTGTCGTCTTAGCAGCAAGATGGATCATTTGAGCTTCAACTTGTTGGTTTAAAATC
>Ga0325414_1006025_pt1 | contig 12824 bp, 6 predicted proteins | sample PopdelMetagenome_8_FD_206183 | JGI IMG/M metagenome (GOLD analysis project Ga0325414, IMG submission 206183) | Populus deltoides microbial communities from Bellville, Georgia, United States - Leaf-PdKOR-R3 | ecosystem: Host-associated > Plants > Phyllosphere > Phylloplane/Leaf | place: USA... | reverse complement strand
CTCTTCCTTTTTATCCAACATGTCCTGGGCCCTTTGCATGTTCACTCGAAATCAAGGAAGGGTTGTGGAGCACACAGCCTTATCAATAGTGCTGGAACGCATATGCAACCCACTCCGTCCAATCTTTTAGAGATTTTTTATTTCTATTAAACACGAGCTCATCAAGCAAAATGAGCAAAATGACCTAAAAACAACTTAATGAGCTATGATTAAAGTCAAATCCTTAACAAAATTCTCATAATGTTCCACACACACCCGATTATATTTTTTTATTATTATTATTAGTGTGGGTGTCCGAACCAGCTTCCACGCACCTTAACTAATCTCACGGGTCCTGAAATTAACGATCATATAAGCCTGTAATAGCTATCATATAAGCAACCACAGGGTTCGAACCTGAGACCACAGAGGGAGCAAACACACTCGATCACACTTTAAAATAGTGGTGGTGGTGGTGATAGAATTATATATTAATAATAATAGTAATGGTGATTTTAATTATTATTATTTGAATTATTATTTTCTTAAATTGTTTTGTATGATTAATATTTTTTTTCAATTTTATTCTTTAATATTTAATTTATTATAAGTTGAAGTTTATAATTTTTCTAGATTGGATGCTTTAGGTCTAGTAACTCGAGTTACAGGTTTAAAAAATTAACATATTTTTTTATAAAAAAACTTTATAATTTTCTTTATTTTTTATAAGATTATTCTAATTATATAATTTGAACTACAAGTTTAATGAGATATTTCATGTTAGTTTATCCCTAATTAATATTGTTATATATTTATCTTGTATAGTTTTTTTATGTTATTTCTTAACCCATTTTAATGTCTAAATATTATTTTTTATAAATAAAAAAAAAAAGTTCCGCCTGGTTGTCGGCACCGCGCTAGTATTGCCAAATTAACTACATGCATGATATAAGCAACATGGCACCCAAATCTTGATGCCACGTGGTCCTCAAATTAATTAAATAAAGCTAGATGCCAAAGGATATGCTGAGTGACAAAAAAAAAAACAAAAGAAGCCAAATTAACTAATGTTAGATGCCAAAAGGATATGCCAAAGTGCACGTGTTCTATGTACTAGTTTCTTCATTTCCATATAAACCACGTGGGTTGAACTGCAAATTAATCGGAAGAAATGCTAAATCAAAATATCTAGTTTATTATTGAAATATTATTGTTTTTTTAAAGTTTTTTTTATTTAAAAATATATTAAAATAATATTTTTTTTTATTTTTTAAATTTATTTTTGAGTTCAATACGTTAAAAAAATTTAAAAATATTAATTTAAAAAAAATAATATTTTAAAAAAATACTTTTAAAATATTTTAATACAAAAATTACAAGGGGCTCATAAACACAAAGCATGATGCGCTCTTCCAGTAATTAATAAGTAGCAGACAAGATAAGCATCAACCAAGAAATAGTAATTTACTAGTAGTAGCAGATAAGATGCTCTGACATTATACTTAAAAAGTCATTCCCCATGAACACAGCAAGCAAATAATGGTTTTAAAATTAAAAAGAAGAGAAAAAAATATTGAGGAAAGTCATTCTTTATTGTTGAGCATTCCAATTCCAGCTCCATAAATCCAAGCTTCTCTCCATTCAGTTTTTGCATCAAATTGAAGAAGAAGAAAATCTCATCAATAGAAATAACAATGAGGTCTACATTGTTAGTGCTGTCCTCCTTCCTTGTCTTTGCCTTTGCCTCAACAAGACCATCAATAGCAGGTGATTTAGATGCGACCGAGGCAGTGCTTGACACTGATGGCGAGAAACTTAGAGCAGGCACTGAATATTACATCTTGCCAGTATTCCGTGGAAGAGGAGGTGGGCTTACAATGGCCAGCACAAGAGACGAAACCTGCCCGCTTGACGTTGTCCAAGACCCTCTTGAGATATCGAAGGGTCTTCCACTTACGTTCACCCCTGTGAATCCCAAGAAAGGAGTCATCCGTGTCTCGACTGATCTGAACATCAAGTTTTCTGCTTCATCAATCTGTGTTCAATCAACAGTGTGGAAGATTCAGAAGTCTGTCAACTCGGAAATACAATGGTTTGTGACAACTGGTGGGGTTGAAGGGAATCCCGGCATTGAAACAATAACCAACTGGTTCAAGATTGAGAAGGCAGGTGATGATTACAAGCTAGTTTTCTGTCCTACAGTGTGTGATTGCGGAGCCTTATGTAGAGACGTAGGCATTTATATTCATGATAATGGAGTTAGGACTCTGTCTCTCAGTGATGCACTGCAACCTTTCTTAGTTAATTTCAAGAAAGTTAGCTCTTCAAGTTCATCCTTATGAGTGCTGAAAATACTAGGGCAGTGATGGGAGCAGGTTGGCTAGCTGCTGATGTCTCTTGTCCTGGCTGTTGGCCTCGCCTTGCTTTGTCGTGATCACTTTGGGTTCTCCTGATCTGGCGATGTATGTTTCCATGAATCCATGTATGCTTCATCAAATAATAATAATTATAATGTGGCCCTTTCTTTTATTTTGTTTGCCAGACACTTACAAATACGTAATGGATTTTACCGCTACTCTTTTTTTCTCATATCGGAACGATTATCCAAAGGCAAATAATGGATGTGGATCCAAAAACATCTCCATCATTCTTGTCAAATTAGTCAAACACTCTCCCAAACTTTAGTCAATATATAGAAAATGAGTAGTCCTTAATCTTTATTTAATCTGAGTTCCCTCGACTCTTTTTTATGCTCGTTGTCTCCTCTCCATCTAGGTTTCCATTCAATTATTAACAACACAAAAATAATGACAAAAACAAAACAAAAAAAAAGCACAAAAAAAATGAAAAATCCTTTTGCTTTTATTTCGGCTCTTAATTAAAAACAAAAAATATACAATGTTAATAAACCCAAAAAAAGAAAAAGAAAAAGAAAAATAAAGAAAGAAAGAAACCTTAGGCTGAGAAGAGAATGCTTAATCTATGGTGCGAAGGATAGAGAGAAGAGAAAGAAAGAGAAACGGGTGTGTGAGAGAAGAAGATAAAGCTCTAATCTGTCATAATTCAGGTTTTTTATTTTAGTTTTTATCGACGGGATTACCGATGAATAATTAAATACTAATATTTTTAATATTTTCATTGGTGATTTTGTTTGTAAAGTCAAGTGAGAATTTTCAGCTTGCGCGATAATTTTCAGAAAGTCCCTCCAAATATTACTGACAGCTTTTCATTACGACAGTGATTCTGTTTGGAAAAAAAATGAACAGTTAAAAAATCATTAATTATAACCGCATTGGGAAGTGAACAATTCTCATGGTCTCTGGAATATATCAACAGACACATTTCATCGGTATACCTTTATATAATAAACACCGTGAACAGTGTTGTGACATGCACGACATCGAACTGCAGGTCTGCCTCCTGAGAGTATGTTGAAAAGTGAGTTTGTGTATAATCATAAAATTATGATTATAAGTCGCCACCCATGGTATGCGAGAGTTTGGGTAAGAAACTAGTTATGTAGGGGGGATGCATCACCCCCGTGCACCCTACCTAAGGTAAACTGCATTGTTGTTTGATTGTTTTTCTAGATCATGTTTCTATCCATTAGTCTTTTCCTAAGATTTAAGGCAGATCTCCCTTCGTGAGACAGTTTCTATCTTATTAGCTGAATCCTAACCATTCTAAATTCTAACATCACATTTATTTTGCACTTTGTATCTTTAATATCTGATGGTATACTTTACAACGTAATTTTATACCCCTAAATATTAAAGACTAAAAATAAATCTTAACACCACAAATATCAATTAAACAAAATAATTATTGAAAGATTTTTGATATTTTGGTCAAACCTAACGGATTATCATAAACTAATTACGATATCCATTTTATATTTTAAAAAAAATATGATAAAAATGATTTTATATCTTTTATAGAAAATATGCATGAAAAACCTTTAGGATTTAGTCGTATGCACAAAGACTAAAACATTTTATTTTTTGGAAAGAAGAAATTTATTTAATTTTTTTGAAATTTTGATTTTTTTAAAAAAATTATTTTAGAGAAAACTGCGTATTTTTAATATAGGATATGTATCTTACAATGTAAGTCTACAGCCCGATATTATGCTAAATTATTGAAAAAACATGTGGGGGACCCACAAATGTTTTTAAAATACCTTTTGAAAAATTTGATTTTTTTATATTATTATATTATTTATTTATTAAGTGGGTTGGACCCGGCCCAGCCATCTGGGCCGAAACCTATCAAGTCGGGTTGGGCCGACTAACAGCCCAACATACTTTTATCTCTTTTTTAGTCATCTAGGCTGGGCCGAAACGAGTCCAGCCCACCTCTTGTTATTTGCATTTCTGCTATTTGCATATAGAATTATATATGCATATGGATATATGGAGTTTTTAAGAAGGAAAAAAAAAAAAAAAAGAGGCCTGCCTAGCCAGAGGAGAAAAGGTGTTGGTGGCATTCCTGGTGGTGTTAGGGAGTCAGGTGTGTGGCCGATGACATCAACGGTAGCCAAGGTGCGGCAGATAAAAAAGGAGCAGGAAACTAGTGGAGAGAAAGAAAAACAGTGACTAGGGGAGAAACTAAATTTTTTTTTCAGACTTTGGCTTGTAATTTCTTGATGCTCAATGCCTGGAATCCACCCCTACTTATAAAGAGTGGAAGAGGGACACTTTGTCTCTTTTGAAAACCAATCTTGACCATTGATTCGAATTGGAAGGATCTCAACTGTTAATTAAAAGTTATTATCATGACCTGAAAGGTTAGCAACTAAAGGTTGTCTGAGTTGGCCACTTGATGACGGCACCACAGTGGATGTAGGGGCAGTTGGCTGGCAAGACTTACTTTTAGGTGTAGTACAATGTCAGGCCATCATTAGGGTGTATGGTTTGTCTGGTTTAGTGAGGAGGAGAAGCATTAAATGGTCCTAAAAAGTACCCACCCGAGCACTTTTTTGGGTAAAAAACAAAGATGATGAACAGTAACCGGACGACACATCGTTTGGTTTTTTTATATCAAAATGATGTCATTTTGGCTTTAGGGTTTTAATTTAGAGATTTGGCTAAAGTTCAATTTAGTCCTCCAGCTTATAATTGCTTTTAATTGTATCCCTAATTGGCCTCAAACTTCTGATTTTATGCAATTTTAGCCATGTCAAACTTCAACATCATTGCAGAATTTCAGTATCTTTTTTATTATGGTCTTTGGTCTTGGATTTATGCAAAATATTGACCCTCAATTAACCATTAAACTTTCAATTCTCTTCAATTTCACCATTGATTTCAGTCAATTGAGTTTCTAGAGTTTAGTATTTTTTTGAAAAAGGTCTCTAGCTGTAAATTTCTACAATTTAATCCCTAATTGACCACAATTTTTTTTATTTTCTTGTGATTTTAATCCTGATTTGAACCAATTGACTTTGTAAAAATTAAGTTTAATAATCTATAATTTTAATATTCTTAATTAAGCTCAAATTGGGCTCTCAAACTTAATTTTTCACCAATTAAGTCCCTAATAAAATTAATTTCACCCTTTTAAAGTATAATTAAGTCCTCGCACTTAATTAAATTCTTTAATTTGACCCAAATTAACTCTTAAATATAATTAAACTTTAATTTGGTTCATGATTAAATCAAATTGGCATATTAAAAATCTAATTATATCCCTGGATTTAATTTTTATGCAGACCCGTCCAATAATCATTTAATTTTATCTTGAATCTACATTGTCTTTCTAATCTTAGATACAACGAGGTATAATTATACTTTCAATTTATCCAAATTTCACCATGATGTTTTTGTATGTACCTAGGATTTTCTTCAGCCAGCTTTGGCCATATTACCGATCTTCTTGTTATTATAACTTTTTTTACAAGAAAAAAAAAGATAATTTTAAATAATAACAAATATAAATTATGACAAATAGTGTAAGGTTGAAGAGTAGCAGTTCCCATCTAGGTTTCCGATCAATTTTCAAGTTTGACAGCACATAAAGTCAAAAATATAGACACTTGTGTTGTAAGATACTTCGGAGCACTTGATCTCTGTTAAAATAAATATGAAACGAAAAGAGAATTAAAGAAAAAGGAAAAGAAATCAAGCTGCTATTTAGTCTATATTTTTTATTTCTCTCTCTTCAAAATGGTGTCCTTTTCTCTAATTTCCAGAGGACGCATTTGTTTATGTTTACTTTCTTTAAGGAAAAACAAATTGATGTAATTAAGGAACAATTAATTAATTATTTCAAAATAGTGTGGCAATCAATCTTTTATACTTGGTATAACAGTGAAATTCCAGTAAAATACTCGAGGAATCAAAATTAAATCAAAAATCAAGGATTAAGTTCTTATAAATCGAAAGTTTGTAGTGTTTAGTCAAGGATTATTCCATATATAGCACCCTAATAAATGTCATGAATCAAGGCCTCGTTTTAGAAAAGTTTTATGGTACTAGCTTAATGGAAATTTTTATAGTGTTTTAGTTATAATTACTTAATAAAAAGGAAGAACGTACGTGTTCTAGGGCTTTATTTGGACATTTGCATATCACATGCGGTTAGATTGAATATATGTAATGGGGTCGGCGAACACTAGGGCTACAAAGAGACACATGAAAATGTGTTAGTTTAACAGCTGCCACCTCCACAAATACTCTGTGTTCTTATCTGGGTGTTGTTTATTAGATAGAAGCATCTTAGCTCATATTTTAATGTTGCTCTAAGAGATTTCATTAGTGGTTGTTAAAAGACATTGAGGGACTGGTAGTTAAGAAAAGATTTCTTTGCCACCTTGACGTGCTCTAAGCTCTTCATAATGGTTTCTAGCAATGTTAAGAAAAGATTTCGCATATTAAATTGATGCTTGATTTGTTAAACTTAAATTTAATTTTCTTGATTAAATATAATTACAAATCTCATGATGAAATTTGATGTTGAAACAAAAGCTCATCATTTTGTTTTTGATGCAGCTAAGGCTCAATTATAACTTTTTTGGTACCCAAAAATTTTATATTTTTTTAATTTATGTTTTTGAGTTTTTTTTTATATTTTGTTCCAGAACTTCATTTTGTTTATATTTCACTCATTGAGTTAGAGAGAAAAAAGAGAGGGGGTCATTAAAAAATAAGGGAGCGGAGAGAGAATCATCAGTTGATTATGTTACGACGATCAAGAAAATCATTCTTGGTATCAATGGATACTGATTTATTAGAGGAGTTCCATTAAGGCTTTTTTTTATCCCTTATCTTGCTGGAAAAAGTAGATCGGGAAAGAAGAAGAAAATTTATTTCAACTCAATTTTTCATTTATTTTTACCAATTTAGTGATGTTTTGGGCTAATAAATTGGCTCATTGAGGCTCTAAGACCTTTTTCTTAGGTGTATTTAGGCTAAAAATATTTTTTTTATTAAAAAAACCATAACTTGATTTTCCTGCCCTCTCTCTTGTAGTCAGAATCTAGAAATGCAGTCGACAAGTCATCTATATTTTCATCCACCCCTTAACATAGAAAAGGAGACTTAGCGTGCGTGCTTGACCTCCTTCTTTGTGAACCAAGTGTGCTGGCTCGCCCAAACCCATGTGCTTGGCCTATTTGTTTTATAATTATTTTCTTTGAATTTGTATTTAAGTCCATTAAAATAGATTAATTAATAATTTGTTTGAGATTTTTTTATATATAATACCATTAAATTCTTTTTCTTTTTTTTACTAAGATCATAGGGTTTTTATTATTTTTGTGAGTGTTTTTTTGTACAACCATTCATAATGTTTTTTCTTTAAAAATAAAAACATCATTGAGTTGCTTTCCTACACATGCCTATTTTTAATATCATGTAGTTAAATGAAAACGTAATTTCAATCCTTGAGATAGATAAATGAAAGAAGGAGTTGTTGAAAATAAGAAAGGAGAGAGAGAGTCATTAGCTAGCCACGTTATGATGATCAAAAAAACTATTCTTGATGTCAATGAGTTCTAATTCATGAGAGGGGTTTCATTTAGGTATTTTTTTTATTCCTTAACTTGTTGGGAAAAGAAGATTGAGATGGAAAAGGAAATTTTATTTTGACTTAATTTTGCATTTTTTTTTTTTTTTTTACCAATTGAGGGTGGTTTTGGGCTAAGAAATTGCTTCATTGAGGCTCTAAGATCCTTTTCTTAGGTGCTTTTAGGCTAAAAATATTTTTTTGAATTGAAAAAACCATTGCTTGATTTTCCTGCCACCTCCCTAATAGTTAGAATCTGGAAATGAAGTCGACAAGTCATCTACATTTTTTAAAACAAAAAATGAGACGACAACATGTCATCTACCCCCAATAACATAAAAAAGGAGGCCTAGCGTGCGTGCTTGACGTCCTTCTTTGCGAACCAGGGATGTTGGCCCGCCCAAGCCCACATGCTTGGCCTATTTGTTCTTTAATTTTTTTCCTTTGAATTTGTTTTTGAGTCCATTGAAATAGGTTAGTTAATGATTTGTTTGAGATTTTTTTATTTAATGCCATTAAATTTTTATTTTTTTTACTAAGATCATGGCTTTTTTAATTTTGCACAAGTGCTTTTTTGTACAACGGTTCATAATATTTTTTCTTCTAAAAAAAATCATTAAGTTGCTTTCCTATACATGCCTATTTTTAATATCGTGTAGTTAAATGAAAACATAATTTCAATCCTTGAGTTAGAGAAATGAAAGAGGGAGTCATTGAAAAATAAAAGAGGAGAGAGAGAGTCATTAGTTGGCCACGTTACAACGATCAAGAAAATTATTCTTGGTGTCAATGAGTTCTAATTCATGAGAGGTGTTCCATTTAAATATTGTTTTATCCATATTTTGTTGGTAGAACTAGATAGAAAAGGAAAATTTATTTTGACTTAATTTTGCATTTTTTTACAAATTTAGGAGTGTTTTTGGCTGAGAAATTGGTTCATTGATGTTCCAAGACCTTTTACTTAGGTAATTTTAGGTTAAAAATATTTTTTGATTGAAAAAACCATTATTTGATTTTCTTGTCGCATCTTCGTTAGTCGGAATATAAAAATACAGTTGAAGCATTGTTTGCATTTTTTTAAACAAAAGATGGGGCGACAACACTTTATCCACCCCTAAACATAAAAAGAAAGCCTAGCTCGCATGCATAAACTTTTTCTTTGTGAGCCAAGCGTGCTGGTCCACTTAAACCCATACACCTAGCTTATTTTTTCTTTAATATTTTATTTTTTTCTTTGAATTTTTATTTAAGTTCATTAAAATATATTAATTCATAATTTATTTGAGAATTTTTTATTGAATACCATTTAATTTTTACTTTCTAACTAAGCTCATAGATTTTTTATTATATGTACAAATGTTTTTTTGTAAAACTGTTTGTAATATCTTTTGTTTAAAAGAAAAAACATTATTTGATCGCTTTTTTACATATACCTATTTTTATTATTATATAATTAAATGAAAAAGTAATTTTAAAAAATAAAATTGTTAGACCCAATTAGATCATGTATTTGGTGAATTATTCGAGTCGGTTCAAGATATTATCATTTTAATATTAAAAAAATAATATTAAAAAGCCATTTTCTTGATTTTTTTAATTAAATCAAGCTTTTATTTGTTTGAGCTATTTTTTAACTTGTTTAGTCAATTAAATCATATAAAGATTAATTCTAACCTATTTAGTTTAAAACAATGCTAATTAATTTATTTTTTTACTTAGCTTTTTTCTCCATTATAAATCTGACAACTATTTTCAGGATAAGTCGCAGTGTTTTAAAACCTGGACCGGTCCGGCAGGTCAACCCGGGATCTGACCGACCCGGACCTGGGACCGATCCGGGTGGAGGTAAAAACCCGCTCGGGAATTGATCTGGTGAGACCCGGTCAACTCGGGACCCGGTTCACCCGGTCAAACCCGGGTGAGACCGGTCAATTTTTTTTTGATTAGGCTGGAAGATGGGAGTATCGAGGGAAAGATGGTGTTTTCGTTTGAGTGAAGCGAGAGAGACAGAACATTGAAAAAAGTGGAAGTCACTTTCAAAAGGTGTGATGATGTGTTGGCTAATCTCTCAAAGCATCAGAGAAAGTCTCACCACTTTTGAACTACAGACGACAGTTCTAACTTATAAACAAGTTAAAAGAACCGAATGAGAGAGAGAGACATACAAAGACTTAAGAAGAGGTTAGAGAGGGAGCGAGGGGGGAAGAGGGAGGAGGGAGGAGCGGGAGGAGTCAAGTTAAAGGCTGGAGCCTTGATTGAATGATTCCCTCTGGGTTGGTGTTTTTGGGCACTTTGTGTATCAGTACAAAGAAGTGAAGAACAGTAGCAGACTCAGTGATGAGGACACAGGGATCTTTAATCTCATTTCTGACCAAACTCTGCCACACTTACCTCTAACTAAAGTTTTAAAAAAGGATTTTCAAAAGAATTCGTACATATAAGTTAATTAATCAACCACTTTCAAATCTAAAAGCACACGGCACCATGCCATGCCAAAAAACAATCGTAGTCTTAATATGAATCCCCCACTGATTTCTTCAATGTAGACTAGTCATATTAATTATTAATCCATGTAACTAAATGTTTAATTAGTGAATAAATATGGTATAGGTTCAAGATATGCCATATTGTTCACTGCAATTTTTCCAATTATATAGTGTTTATCTTCACTTTTAATATATAGTAATTATTGGAAAGGATGAAATTATGAAGTAATTAATGTTGAGACAATTTGTGACATTGAAAATTGGATAGTAGAAGATGACCCGTCAATCTTGACAACTAAAGAAGCAGATAGTTTTCACCAAACCCTATCAACTATGACTATACAAGATACTTTAGATGATGGTAATTAATGATTGATTATTTAGTGATAAATATTATTTAAAATAAAGTTTTGTTTAACACATAATATTTATTTATTAATTGTGTTTGAAATATAAATGTCATAAATGTTAATAATATTGAAAATGATTGTGACGATGAAGTTTCAAAAGAGCATGCTGATGATTTATTAGGTGTTGACGAGATTGGCTAAATTCCATCGACATTTGATCCAAATTTTGCTCCTATGGACACAAAAGAACTTAATGTATTCATTCAACAAAAGTGAATGTGTTGTTGATTTAAAATTTATGTTGTTGGATGTTTTGTTTTAAATATTTTAGAATTTATATTTTGTTTGTATTTTGGATATTGAATTAAATTTATGTTGTTAGTTTATAATTTAAATTTGGTTTATATAAGTGTTGCATTGTAACTAGTTATGTTTTTTTTTATAGTTGTTTTTTTTGGATTGACCCGAATCAATCTGAATCAACTCATCTGATTTGTAACCTGATCACTCGATCAGATGAGATTTCAAAACTATGATAAGTTGTAATCATGAGCACATATAGTTTGACAATAATGATATGATGTCTGCGTACTATGTAAGAATGCTAAACATGTTTGTGAAATAATTTGTGTTTGATGTTTAAATTCATAAACTTATTTCATAATGTAAAAAAAATAATAGAAAAAATAGAAAAGATCCATGAACACGAAGGATGACGTGCCCTTCCTATAATTATTGAGTAGCAGACAGGATAAGCATCGACAGAAAAAGAGTACTGTACTGGCAGATAAGATGCTCTGAGATTATACTTAAAAAATAATATTAGTAGTGGCAGATCAAATGCATTGATATTAACCTTTGTTAGGAGGGAGGTAGTTTTTGTAAAAAAAATTAAAATTTATTTTTTTATTGTAATTAATATTATTTTATTATGTTTAGTTAATGTTTCATATTTATTAAATTTGTAATAAGGATTCTATTAAGATATTAATATATATTATAAATTTATTTATGATATTAAATATTGTGCAGTACTCTAGTTGAGTTAAAAAAAAATTGTATAATTTATATTTGAAATCTAAAAAGAAAAATATATACACGCACACACTGATGGATCGGTAACATTTAGACTTAAAAATATAATAAAAACATTATTGTCAAGAAACCATCCCCCAAATTAATGATTATTGTCACTACAAAGCAGTGTGGCAATCAATCTTCTATGCAACTCTATGATCTCCTCCCACTTCTACATGATCAAGGATCTATCAATATTTGCATGATTCAATTCAAGTGAAGAGCAATAACTCATCAAAATCAATATTATAGTTAATTAAAACTCAAATCAATATGGTTAATTAAGATATTAATATATATTATGAATTTATTTACGATATCAAATGTTGTGAAGAACTCATAAAAATCAACATGGATAAGTAAAACTCAAATCAATACTATATGGTCAATTTTGTTATAAATTATTGTTATTATTTCTCAATTTTGCAGATGCTTATCTTATCTTGTATATATACTAGTTTATTGTATTCATGGATTTATAGTGATTTATGTTTTAAATTAGTATTTGCTTTGGCTTTTTGCCTTTTTAATATTATTGTTTCAAACCACAATATGGTTTTTATGATAAATGATATGATGTCTGCGTACTATGTAAGCATGCGAAACATGTTTGCGAAATAATTTGTGTTTGATGTTTAAATTGATAAACTTATTTCATAATGTAAAAAAAAAAGATAGATAGGGACAACGACATTTGAATAATTCTTGAGCTTCCAGGTTCTAGCTCTATAAATGCAAGCTTCTTGGCATTGTTTTTCGTATCCAAGAACAGAGAATATATCTCAAAAACATCAAATAACAATGAAGTCTACATTGTTGGTGTGGTTCTCCTTTCTTCTCTTCGCCTTTGTTCTCTCCGTGCCGTCAATAGAAGCTTATACTGAGCCGGTGCTTGACATGCAGGGCGAAGAACTTAAAGCAGGCACGG
>Ga0325414_1006024_pt1 | contig 12825 bp, 4 predicted proteins | sample PopdelMetagenome_8_FD_206183 | JGI IMG/M metagenome (GOLD analysis project Ga0325414, IMG submission 206183) | Populus deltoides microbial communities from Bellville, Georgia, United States - Leaf-PdKOR-R3 | ecosystem: Host-associated > Plants > Phyllosphere > Phylloplane/Leaf | place: USA... | reverse complement strand
AACTTTGAACTTGAAAATTATGTGGCGTCACCAACGTGTGGGATATAAGAGTTGACGATATTTGTGGAGACATCTAGATCTGCCATATCTTTCTCCTGAAAATTGATATCTTATTGATTGAACGTGTCAACTTCTAGGTTGCCGAAAACTGAAGATCTATAGCACTGTTATGACGGGTACGCATGTCAGCATGAACACTCTACGCACCTTTCCCACCTATTTTCTCCTGGAATTTTCCTATACCCTGAAAACCTCACCAAAACTACTTAATTTTTAGCTTCTTTGTCTTTTCTGCAGAAATTTCTGTGGGCATCTTCTCTTGGTAGTCAACTTAAAAGTTAAAACGGCATGATCTGTTCTCTACCATACAAAAACAAAGAAAGAAAAGGAAAGGAAAACAGGGAGGGATAGTCTGATAGACAAGAAGTTTGACTACTTACAAGGACATCATGCAACTGTTCATCTTCGAGACGTCCTTTATTTGAAAAACAATTATAATTGTTCAGGGAAAGAATTATAAAAAGCGCCTACTGCCACGCACAGGCCGTTGATTTTTTGTTTTTTTGTTTTTTTTTTTTTTGCTGTCGAGGACATCGAATCTTGAACATGCATGTGACTTTTTCATTTTTTCAAAACCAATCTCAATTAATCTATGAATTTTCTCCACTAAATCTCATGCTTGATAAAAAAGAAAGAAAGTGTTGAATACATAATACACATCATCACTCTAAATTGTGGTCGGTAGTTATTACAAAAATGATGGAACAACTTCAGTTCACCGACACACAAGCGAAAAAAATTATATAAGTTTCTAACTAGTATCATAAAATGAATTTGCTTGCTATGGCTTGGCTTGGCTTGGCAATAATTTTTTTTTATTTATTTTAAAAATGGCAATATGCCAATAATTTTATTAGTGATATTCTAAAATCTAATATATTTAAGAAACAAGTTATTTGGTATTTGGATAATGATTAATCAAATATCAATGTCTTTAATGTCCTTCTTCTTATACCGAGAAGTACAAAACTAACAGTAGAAGTCTTAGTACTTGCAAAAACAATCCCTATCGATGGGATTTAAAGACCCTCCAATGATAAAGTTAATAATTTTAAATAGAAAAGGCAATAAATAAAAGAAGGAGCCTTAAATCCTAATAACAAGAGTGTTTGTTCTTGTTTTTTGGGTGTGATTAATACTCTTGAAATATATGAGCTTTTAGAGTATGAAAAGTTGTGAACCTCTTAACTCAATAGTTGAAGGGATATTTATAACCCTTAAACCTTGTTGTCTTTAGAAAAATGAAAGACTAAGAAGTTCTTAGCTTCTGATGACATTAATAAGGGATAAATTATCTATTACATATCATTAATAAGGGACACATATCTCTTACACATCATTAATTAATGAGAATGAAAATTCAATAGGCCCCTTGAGAGACATTTTATACATCAATAGATGTAGGGCTATAATTACTTTCTACATGAACAGTTCATAAAGATAAAATTATATAGTTCTAGCATGGATTTCTAAGTCCAATTGGATCTGGGATAGATCCAAACCTAGGGGAAATGGGTACAATGTCTTACCGGATCCACGGTGACTTGGGGTCATCTCATGGTTGAACCAAAGTATAATTGGTCTGACATCTCTCTGTACCAACGATGACTTGGGCTTAGCTCATGGTTGAACCCAAGTATGTTGGGTTTTGCATCTCTCCGAGCCCACGGTGACTTGAACTCTCATTTCTGAACCCGAGTATGTTAGGTCTGCCATCTCGCCAGACCCACGGTGACTTGAGCTCAGCTCATGGTTGAACCCGAGTATACTAGGTCTGACATCTTGCTAGACCCGTGATGACTTAGGCTCAGCTCATGGCTGAACCCGAGTATATTAGGTTTAGTATATTGCCAAACTCGTTGTGACTTGAGTTTAGCTTGTGGCTGAACTCGAGTATGTTAGGTTTGGCATCTCATCAAACCTACGGTGACTTGGGCTTAACTCCTGCTGAACTCGAGTATGTTGGGTCTAGAATCTCGTTGGACTAGCGATGAGCTTAGCTCATAGCTAAACTCAAGTATATTGGGTATGGAATCTCGTCGAACCCGTGATGACTTGGACTTAGTTTATGGCTAAACCCAAGTCTATTGGGTCTACCATCTCACCGAACCCGTGATGACTTGGGCTCATCTCATGGTTGAATCTAAATATATTAGGCATGACATCTCATCAGACTCTCGGTGACTTGGGCTCTGCTAATGGTTGAACCCATAGTATCTTGAATCTGGCATCTCGATAGACTCATTGTGACTTGGGCTCAGCTTATGACTAAACCAAAGTATTTTAGGTCTAACACCTCTTCAAACCCATAATGACTTGGGTTCGGCTCATGGCTAAATCCAAGTATATTGGGTTTAGCAACGCACCAAACCCACAATAACTTGGGATCAAGTTATGGTTGAACCCAAGTAAGTTAGGTTTGACATCTTTGCATACTCATGTTTGATTAGGCTAATACTTTATCTATCAATTTGGACTCTTTCAAAGCATAAAATTATTGAGTAAAAACAATATTGACTCATCAGTTACCCTCTTAAGTTGTTATGTATGTTAAGTGTAAAGACTTAAAAGACTTTTTAGGAGACAATTGGTCAAATTGCCTTGTCCTCCCTAGGTAAAAAGCGTCTCCCCAGATTGATCTAAAGGGATGTCATGAGGGAAACGAAAAGGTTTTTTTTTTTTAAGACCATTCAGCTGCGTGTAATTAATATGCTAAAATGATTAGGCTTTCTAAGGTTTATGATGTCACACCATGTGCTTTTCATTTTATTGATAGGAAGAAAAGGTGATGACTTATATAAACCATTGTTTTCCTTAGTTTCATTTTTTTTACTTTTGCCAAAATTTTCCTTTACTTTCTCTGAACTGGGAGTCTAATACAAAATCATACAAGAGCAAATCTCTTCATAGAGAAGTTATTCACTTAGGTAAACACATAAATCTTCATCTTTTTTTTCTTTTTATCGAAAGACTTCTTAAAAACTTTAAGAATGACTTCTAAAAAAGAAAAGAAAACTATGTCTCCTAAATATATTTTTAGTTTCAGACCTAAAATTAAAATCACTTGTTAAGTATCTACGACCATTAGAATAGGCCTTAAATCTGAAAAAGGCATTGCTCAACCTTCTTCTACTAGAAAAAGAGATGAGAATGCCCCCCATTATGTTTTAAACCTTAGGGGACAATTGAGATTGCCCAAGACACCTATAGATAAGACCTAGAGCACGGTGTCTGACAACCAAGTAAACAAGGCCAATCTTAAACAACCAGGGGATTACTTGGTCAGGTTACCAGCGCCTGGTAACTGTATCTCGCAGGTCACCAGCAAGCATAAAGATGGTCAATTTATCATTACTTCCTCTATGTGCATGTATGAGTTTAGGTACTCGTTCCTCTTATAAGAATTTGTAAGAGATGCGCTTAGATACTATAATTTAAGCCCCGGTTAGCACCACCCGGTAAGTGGATTATTTTGGTTGTTTTTGACAAATTTTTCAAGATCCTTAAAGAAAATTCAGGTAATACTACACCTTGATCAGTAATGTTGACGGGAGACCCTTATATCCTCTAGTTCTTTAACTTCTCTAACAGGCTAAAGGGGCTCATGAAAGATACTTTCAAAGAAAAGTCCTCTTATTCAAACTTTGATTGATGAACTCATCATTCAAATGGTAACATATGGTTGTTACTCTTGCATGATGAACAAGAATTTTGATTCTTGCCAAAATTTACAGCAAAAATTTCCTAAATGATGACCTTTATGTCACTTATAAGTCCTGAACTCAAGATGTTACCGGAAGGGTTTGCCTTGATGCAAAATATGTGTAGAAAAAATACACCCTAAAAAAATGTTCTAATCCTTTTATATAAGACAGAGGATAGGTTTACTACATGGTCTCTAAAAAATAGGTCTCTTATAGTCCTCGTGATCACCCTCATAGTGGCAATATAGGGGAATCAAAAGGTAATGAGATGGCACATATAATCATTACCAGTCCAAGCACTTAACAAAGAGTTGAATGGTTTCACATACTTAAAACCCTTACTAAAAGTCATAGGATAAGTTTGTTACTCCCCCATCTAACCTAAAGTTTTCATATATGTGCATTCCACAACGATATATCACAAATAAATTAGTGATGCATAAAGACATTTATTCATATTCAATATACATGCATGAAAAAGATAAAACATGTTAAAGCGTTAATAAGTAAGCCAAATGTGAAAATTTAAATGCATCCAAATGTGAAAATTTAAATGCATCAAATCAAATAAACCACATAAAACAAACAAAGTCTAGTCCAATACTGTCAAAACAGAAAGTCTCCAGTGGAGTTGTCATTTTGTCGCACCTAACGCGTGTGGCATGGTGTTGGCTAAGGGCAAGGCGTTGGCACCTAGTTGTTTGGTTTATGTTCATTGGACCTAAATGTACTTATCTTATCAGAAATTTCAAGGGTAAGACACTAGTTTTGGTTAAAGAAGGTATTAAAACAACTATCACACCTTACCTGAGATAAGCTACATTGTGTGGTTTAGATGTAGTTTATAGGTTTTGATGGATTCTTAACTGGTGATCAGTATACGGCTCAGAAAAAAGATTAATTCTTATGAATAAATCTAGTATTTCAAATTTATTATATTATGAGCTAGTATGCCCAAATAAATTCTTATGGAAAGAGTTCATGTAGGTACCCTGACAAGGTCCACATATCATGGAAGGCGAAAGGGTTTTGATGAATATCTAAAATAATTCTGAAAATTTTCTAGTCAACTCCTGGTATTTAAATACTAGCATATTTGTAAGTCCAACATTTATATCAAAATATTGACAATTAACTTTCATGAATTAAAATTTATAGGGTTATTGAAATATTGATCAAATCATTGAGGAATTTTACAAACTTGTTGTAAATTCCAAAAAAAAATACAAAGAAAAATCAACACAAGTATTTTATAAAACCATGCTAAAAACCTTTTTTTTCTTTTTTTTATAAATAAAATGCAATATTTGCAAGGATTGTGTCGTATGTAATAAGCAAAAATCATTTTTTGATTTATAAACGAAATTATTCAAAAACTTTTAAGGCCATGTTTGGCAAAACCATATTTTTCTTCAAAACAGGTTTAAGGACGTGTTTGCCAAACACATCCTTAAGTCAAAATTCCTTTAACAATAACATTAGCAAACCAAACAGGGCCTTAAAAATCTAACCTATCTAGATCAACCTGAAAACATTTGTTCAACCATAAACCGAACCAAAAACCAAAATTTAACCCAAAACTAAACCAAAACAAAGATTTAAATTGAAAAAAATCAAAAATTAAAAAAACAAAAAAAATCATAAAATTTTCTAACAAAAATAGATTAAATACCAAGGGAAACAAAGAATAGGAAAAACATTCAAACTCAAACCCGGCAATGTAAACATCAAACCAGACCAGATTTCAAGCAATAGAAGTCATTGTTTTGTTCACAATCAAGCATAGATCAAGAATCAAATATCGATTCGCTTTGATTATCACTTGAACATCATAATTTTTGTCAAAATGAGTTTCACTTTAAAATGAAAACCTTACGATTAAAACCCACAAAAACATGTTATTAATGCATGAAAACTCTAGATTATTGACTAATGATGACATGCAAACTTGCACAAACCAAAATCAAATAAAATTGTAACCTAAAACTAGCACTTGAGACGATATTATTCGGATAAACATAAAGAACATGAACCCAGGTTGCCCAGAAATACCTAAGCTACTGCTAAACCTAAAAATTGGCCTTATATGCCTTTAAACTTCCAGTTTTTGGTCCTTACCACATTATAAAAAACGAGCATGTTTGACTCAAAATAAACAATAAAAACAAGTCATTAAAATCACTTATTAGATTTTTCCTTCCAAAACTGATGCTCCAATGACAGCGAACTAAAAACATCACATATCAATCCAAATCTGACTCTTTAAACGCTGGGGACCAAAACCAAACTTAGAAACCAAGAACATATATTAGCAACCTATAAAAATCATCACAAACCTATAACCATATTTGACAAATTTTAAAAATCATTGCATTTCAGTAAAAACAACATCTAAACATCTTCTAAACATCCAACAACATCAATAACAACTTTAAAACATGATTAATTGATAAAAATAACATTTTCATTCATTAATCCACATATATGCTAAAAACATAAAATAATGTTGAAAAGATTCAAAAACAACATTAAATATTGAAAAAGAATGAATGGGTAGACCACATGGACTCTACCCTTGAGTTTTCATATGGTTTACATTCTCTAAGATTGTTGGTTATAGGCTGCTACTTCCCTTCTCTTTTCCTTCCTTCATTCTTTCGCTTTCATTTTATATTATTTTCAAAGCTTACAAGACATTATGCGTTAGGTTTTTGAACCTTTACACTAAGGTCTTTTTATAGAGTATATTCTCATGTTTTTTCTCTTTTCTTCTTTTTTTCTCTTTTTTTTCTTGATTTTTCAATGAGGGTATTTATAAGATTTTTTTCTAAGGTTTTTGATGGATTCCCACATAAAGTGATCAAAGATTAGCCCTTTGATTAAATTAAGAGAGCTCTAGACAAATGTTAAAAACTGGAACCTTTGTCTTTCAATGGTTTTTAGGGATGGTGGTTTTGCCTAGGTGGTTTTCTCTTTCTTGAAGATAAAGACATTCATTTCTCACCTAATATTTATAGCCCTTGATAAGAATCCTTTGGGATTTTTTAAGCATGAATACACGAAAGTGGTTTTACACAAATAGTTATCTTAGTCATGGTTGACTAAGTTGGCCACTTTCGAGACTTCGTCGGGGCAAATTTGATGTCGTCATCATTAAAGACCACCTGAACTTTGTAGAGGAGGTGTACTCCTTTTATTCGGATCCAACCTTACTCAATTTGAAGGTTTGTAGCTCTATATTCATTAGTTTGAAAGTGTTAAACCGGTTAGCTTAAAATCTAAAAATACAGTGATGGTTGATCAGGGACAAGATATTATTGAGTTCGTTGAAAAGAATGAGATATAAACATTTAATAGGAGTAGTCGATCTTTATAAAGGGTGTGTTTCTAAGTTGAATAGTGGTGGTTACAGCCCTAGAGGTGGACAGAAACAACATATTTATTCGCTTGAAAATGTCTCATTGATTAATCGAAACTGTCAAAGAAGAAGCTAAATAGTGGTTGAACAACGCATCGTGTAAGTTAAACCCTAGAAATTAAGGTTTTCAATTTAGGATCTAACAGATTTCATTTTAGTCCTTATTCTTCCAATTGCTTTTAATTGCACCCGTAATTGTCTCACAAACTTTAATTTGATGCAATTTCAACCCTGTCAAACTCAATCATCAGACCCAAAGTTTAGCATCATTTTCATCATAGTCCTTAGTTTCTAATTTGTGCACTTGAACCCTTAGGTGACCATCAAACATTTAATTTTCTTCAATTTGACCTCTGATTTGGTCAATTTCAGCCCATACATCACTTGTCTTTTTTAGTTTGATAATTGGTTTTGGATTTCTTCAATCAACTCCTTAATTGCCCGTCAAAACTTCAATATTTATATAATTAATCCCTTGATTTGACCAAATTAACTCTTTAAAATTGCAAATCGACCTCCAGACTTTAATTTCTTCCAATTTAAGTCTGAATTGACTTCAAATATTAATTTATCTTATAACCAAGTCCTCAATAAAAATAATTAAGCCTTTCAAAATTCTCATTGAGTCCTTACCTATCCAAATTTGTATTTGTTTTACCCTAAATAAAAATATTTTCACCAAATGAGTCTTTTTTCAATTAAAATTGGGTACACGTATATCCTCTTGTATTTTTGGATTTTATTTTTCTATTTCTTTTCTTGATTTTTTCTATAGGATAAAAAATAGGTAACAACAAATGCTTTCTCTTTACAATGCTTACAAAGCAAAATCTTATCAAGGTTTTGCATAGTGAGTTTGTAAAGAAAAAGTGTATATCTGAATTACCAGGTGATCCGCCCATCCAAAGAATTTGTTTTTTTTAAGAAAATGGTCTCATTATCGCGAGTGACCTATCCTTCAAAAATTGGTTTATTCTTATGGGCGATCTATCTTTTTTAAAATTCCTAAAAAAAAATCAAAACATATCTATATTGCCCTGAAATTGGTCTTTTTTTCATAGGCGAACTGTTCTTTTTTAAATTTAAAAATTGATATATTTTCATGGGTGACCTAGCCTTTTCAAATTCCAAAAATAATTTCAATGAGCGTCTATACTTCCCTAAAATTGATCAATTTTCACAGGGCTACCTATCAATTTTGAATTCAAAAGTGTTGGTCAATTTTCACGGGTGGCTTATCATTTTTAAATTCTAAAAATAATTTTAGCAAGCATTCATTCTTCCCTGAAATTGGTCTATTTTCATGAGCGACCAACCCATTTTAATTTTTTAAAAGAACAAATTAGTCTATTTTCATAGGCGACCTACCCTTTTCAAATTCCAAATACTAAGATCTACATTGGATTATTCCAAAACTTTTCTAAAATGAAATTTCAAAACAAAAATGCCCTTCAAGGGTAAAGTTTTAAAAGGAATGTCTTGTCTTACGATCTTAGGTATCCATACCCTATGGGTTGGATTTCTTTGCTATTTCTCAGCTTTCATTCACCTAGAGGTGGAACTGATACTTGTAGAGGTGTATTTTTTTTTGTCTATATTAATAAGTTGATGAAGTGCTGGTTGTGCATGAGTGTTTATAGTGGCAAGGAGATCTTTTACCCATCATATTTTAGGGGTGTCTTGATTCTCTATCATTAATGATGAGTAGAAATATCATTAAACTAGTAAGATAATTAATAGTCTTTTGAAAGGTTTCCCACAAACGACACCAATTAATGAGGTCTTAAAATCTAGTATGTTCAATGAATATGTTATTTGGTATTTGGATAGTGATTAATAAAATATTCATATCCTTAATTTTCTTCTCCTTAGCCCCAAAAATACAAAACTAACAGTAAAAGTCTTAGTACCAGCAAAAATAGTCATTATCAATAAGATTTCAAAGACCATCCAATGATAAAGTTGGTAAATTTAAATGGAAAAGGAAATAAATAAAAGAAATAACATTAAATTCCAAAAACAATAGTGTTTGTTCTTGTTTTTTTGGTGTGATTAATGCTCTTTAAATATATGAACTTTTAGAGTAAAAAAATTATGAACCTTTTACCTAGATGGTTCAGAGGATATTTATGATCTATGAACCTTGTCATTTTTAGAAAAAGAAAAGACTAGAAACTCTTTAGCTTCTGATAGCATTAATAAGAAATACAGTTGAGAATAATTAGGAGGCTTAACCTAATGGTTAGCCAACCCTTTCTATATATATGTGTAGGGCAATACACAATAACAATGGTGGAGGTTACCACACAAGAGTACGTAGACAATATTTCCTATACAGTATTTTCTATATAATTACATTCTATAATATACCCCATCAAACTGAGGGTGGAGGATTAACTTAAAGTTTGAAACGAAAAGCAGTAAAGGAAGAAGTAATAAGTGGCTCAGTGAAGACATCAGCAAGTTGATCCCGAGAGGAAATAAAACGAATCTGAATTTCCTTCTTGGCAACTTTATCTCGGACAAAATGATAATCGACCTCAACATGTTTTATGCGAGCATGAAAGACAGGATTCGCAGACAAATAAGTGGCATCAAGATTGTCACACCAGATGATAGGAGCAGAAGCAGATGGAATCTGGAGATCTGTTAATAAGTACTGAAGCCAGATAACCTCAGCAGTGCCATCGGCTAAGGCTTTGTACTCAGCTTCAGTATAAGAGTGAGCAACTGTGCGTTGCTTACCGGATTTCCACGAAATCAGCATCTGACCAAAGAACATAAAATAACCACCCGTAGATTTTCTATCCTCAACACTGCCTGCCCAATCTGCATCTGTAAAATCATGTAAGGCAAAAGAGGTACTACGAGTAATATGCAAGCCATAGGATGCCGTACCTCGAAGATAACGCAGGATGCGTTTCACGGCAGCCCAATGAGAATCTGTAGGAGCATGCATAAACTGACAGACTCTATTAACAGCAAAGCAAATATTCGGGCGCGTAAAAATGAGATATTGAAGAGCATCCATAATTTGACAAAAACGTGTAGCATCAGAAAATAATGGATCAAGCAGAATGGTAGCTTTAGATGTAGAGATAGGAGTATCAACAGGTTTACAAGATAACATACTAGCCCGAGTGAGGATATCAAGTGTATATTTATGTTGGCGTAGCATAAGACCCATACTAGTAGACTGAACCTTAATACCCAAAAAATAATGAACAGAGCCCAAGTCACAAAACTTAAATTCTGAGCTCAGTAGCTGAATAAGGCATTGGAGCAGAAGAGAGTTGCTACCCGTAAGCAGAATATCATCAACGTAAACCAGAAGATAACAAATATCAGCACCAACATAGAAGATAAACAATGAGGTAACCAATAGATAACAGGAAATCATTCAGACGAGTGTACCAAGCCAGCGGAGCCTGTTTTAAACCATATAGAGATTTATGTAAGTGACACAAATCAGAGGGGAGAGCAGAATCAACAAAACCTGGAGGTTGTTTCATATAGACCTCCTCATCAAGAACACCATTAAGGAAGGCATTATGAATATCAAGCTGATGAATTTTCCAACCACACAAAACGACAATGGAAAAGACGAATCTGACAGTCGCCCGTTTGATGACATGACTAAAGGTTTCAGAGTAATCAATACCTTCTTGCTGAATGAAACCCTTAGCAACTAGATGCACTTTATACCGCTCGATGCTACCATCATATCTGCGTTTAATCTTGTACACCCACCTACTACCAACAACATTCATGGAGGGGTGAAACGGTACTAAGGTCCAAGTTCTGTTTGCGCGCAAGACCTAAATTTTCTCATGCATAACTATGCCATGCCTCATATCTATTAGCATCATTAAAAACAAGTGGCTTATGAGAGGAAGGAGAAACTACCCGGCTGAAGGAGGCAGCAGAGCTTGTGGCAGTGGCAGTGGACAACGCTGTCTTGGACGGAGGACCATGGGATGTTGACAAGTTGCTGGACATGGAGAAGTGTGACCTGTAACTGGAAGGTGCTGAAGAGGATATGAAGAGAGGTCTACACAAAGCTACAGACCAGCTAGATACGCAGTGGATGGACTGGTCGGTACTGCAGAAGAAGGGGAGGTTGCGGTAGAGCTGGGACGTTCTGTAGCAGAACCTGGCTACTCTGCTGCAGCAGACCAGAGAACTTGTGCATCTGATGATGGAGAACCTGTTCCGTCACCAACATGCAAATAATCATTACCAAGACAGGGTGCAGAATCGGTCAGAGTTCCAAGATCAGGTGTGACATGTTGATTTATGCCGGTGTTGGGGAACCAAGTTGTAGCAGAAATATTCCCAACAGCAAGATGAGTAGAGGGTTGCTGAGTGCTGCTACAAAACTAGAAACAATGAGGAGCTGTGTGCCCAAAATCGAGCACAATTGGCAGCATACATGCTGCTGTCCAGACCACTGCCCAGCACCGAAATTGCGCCTGGTCTGCTGCCAGTGGTTTGACCGCCAATCTGCAGCAGATTGGCCTCTGTTTTGGAGAGTGGAACGGTTGCTGTAGGGATGCCAATTACCTCTAGAGCGACCCCTGTTGCGGCTAAAGTTGGGGTTGTGATGAGACATAGCGACCCCAATTACCTCTAGAGCGACCCCAATAACGATACGGCTTGCTGCATGTGTAGACTAACAGATGAGTCACCTTGCCAAAGGTCTTGAAAGGAGCCATGGAGTTGCATGATGCGAGAATTAGACGGAAAGGCAAGCGTTTTCTTAAGAGTGCGCCAAACACAATGCGAGGTTGAACAATCGACCACGAGATGCAACATATCCACGAAGAGAGAGGAGAGCAAAGCACTCAAAATAAGTTGATCATGTTGCTTCTAACGAAGAAAGGAAGGGTTGATGGTAGAGGAAGAACCAGCAGAGCTGTCAAAAATATAAGATGGAGGACACGGTAGTGAGCCATCAATGAAGTGAAAAACACCTTGACCAAGGAGATATGGCTTCATCTGCATTCTCCAATAGAGATAATTTGTGTTCGTAAGTTTTAGCGAAACAACTTTGTGAGTGTTCGCTAAAAGAACAATAGCTGTAGTATGGGTTCCCATAAGAGGTAAAGAAACGGCAGGGACTTGGGAGGAAGAATCAGAGACAAGCTCTGCAAGTGGAGGCTACTGTGAGGGAGAAAAGGCACCAGTGGCAGCAGCCTAGAGATGGCTGGCCAGCTGTGCTGCACTACCGGTAGAGAGGGAGAAGTCGGCGGCAGCAGTAGAATCCATGTAGAGAAAGTAAAGAGAGGGTCGGCTGCAAAGAGAGGAAAGGAGAAAAGAGTTCCGACAGCAGCAAGCTCTGATACCAAGTTGAGAATAATTGGGAGGCTTAACCTAATGGTTAACAAATCCTTTATATATATATATATATGGTAATATACAATAGCAATGGTAGAGGTTACCACACAAGAGTATGTAGACAATATTTCCTATATAATATTTTCTATATAAATACATTGTATAATAAATACTATTAAAATTGAACATATATCACCTTAAAAATAATTTGAAACACCACTCTTCGTAATGAAATTCAAAACTATACCTTTAACTTGGACTGACATCACCTTTAGTATAGATCTTTAATATTATTAGAATTGCGTG
>Ga0325414_1006023_pt1 | contig 12828 bp, 2 predicted proteins | sample PopdelMetagenome_8_FD_206183 | JGI IMG/M metagenome (GOLD analysis project Ga0325414, IMG submission 206183) | Populus deltoides microbial communities from Bellville, Georgia, United States - Leaf-PdKOR-R3 | ecosystem: Host-associated > Plants > Phyllosphere > Phylloplane/Leaf | place: USA... | reverse complement strand
CATATAATGGTGGCAAAATTTATTTTCAAACACTTGTATTGTTACGGATCTCATCTTGTATCAAGGTATAGTTTTTAGGAGTATGCAAATGAGGTTTAGAGAGAGATTGATGACAATAGCTACTTATACGGCTAGGACTTTATAAGGCTCTACTTTTAGATATTTGGAGTTCAAACCTAGAATGTATAGTTTAAGAATGTTCTTCGTGGTTGGAGCGACATTGGAGTATAACCATTCTCGTGTATATTTTTCTTTTATGGTCCTCCAAAAAATTAGAGTTGTCAAGAAGCATTCGGTGGTGCATATAATGGAGCTAGTTTTTGTGTCACTTATTGAAAGGGTGGAAAAGTTTAAAAGTGTTCTTGTATAGCTAGAACAACTTCCGTGAGCACCTTTTATTTTATGGATAATTTGTTAAGGATTAGAAGGAAATGATATGCTGGTGGTGAGGAGGTCAGTTACTCTCTCATATTATGATATTTCTATGTCATCATCCTTGGAAAGAACTTTTAAGGATGAACTAACTATTGTTTAGTTCCTACAAATGACTCTGCTAAAAAAGTCGAAAAAATTTCAATTTAAATTTAGGCTTTCCACAACTGCTTGTAGGAGAAGGTGTCAAGGCTTAGTTGTTATGTATTCTTTTACAAAACTAGTCTCTATGTAGTTAGGGGACTCACTGATGCTTAAATTAGTAAAATAAAGAGAAAAGAGGTAAACTAAAAAGGATAAAAGCAGGTGACTAAATTTAGAGGAAAAGTTGTGTAAATGTTGATTTGGATCCCTTATGTTGGTGATTCTAAGGTATTTGTATACCATTAGTCACCGAGATCATGTGGTTTACCTTATGAGAAATAGGTTATTAGGCCTGCATTCCCACAAGAAAAATCATGACGAGAAGTTGTGTTGCCATTGAAGACCATTTTTTAGCCAATGAAAACAATAAGCACACCACGTAGCTTATCTAATAAAATAAATTGATTGTGAGGGTAATGGAAGATAATCAGACGAATATTCTTAGATGCTAACCAATAAGGTAATCTTTATAAGAGATACCATGTGAAAATTTTATAGGCTATGATGACTTCTAAAACAGATAATTAAGTGGTTCCATGTTAATTCCTCATAGAAAATAGAGGTCATAACAACATACAAGACACCATGTCTAACTGGACAACTTACTGTTGGTTTAAGGATTAGGTTTAGGCTCACCAAGGCTAATTGGACAATTTGTTATCTAGTATAGGGGTTAGGCCAAAGCCTGTTAAGCTCGGTTTATCTAGGGGTTGGGCTAAAGCCCATTAAGCCTAATAAAAAATTTGTTGTCCAATATAAAGACTGAGCCAAGCCCACACTGCATGACTACATAACTTTATATTTGTTCTTATATTTTTTTGGTGTATTATAATTATGATATTGGTGTTAGTAAATATTATGATATAAGTGGGTCAGAAGAATCATACAATTTTATATAGTTAGTTGCAATTTTACAACTAGTGGTTCATATAAAAGGCTTAAAATACTTAATCATACAAAAAGAGGCTTGTTTATTCCATACCAATGATTTGACATAAAAGACTATAAATTTAGATCTAATCATTAGATCAGGCTTACATTTTTTCAAATGTGACTACTAGCACTCGGATCTACAGGAGAATCAACTTACTATAACGTTTTCGCTTTGGAAGATCATCAAATTAGGCTTAAAAGATGCTATTTGAGTAAATTTTATTATTTTTCCTTTTCTTTTCATATTTTTTAAATTAGGCCTAAAAGATGCTATTTGAGTAAATTTTATTATTTTTCCTTTTCTTTTCATATTTTTAGCTTAATTCTGGATTTTATATTGTTTTTTTTTTCTATATAGGATTTTGATTCTTATACCTTTTAAGAACCAATTTCTAACCTCTTTTAAGTAATTATAAATCCTCTTAGATAGACAGACTAAAATATAGATAAATATTAAAAAGTAAAATATAAATTAGGGTTCTTTTATAAAAATGTTTTTTAACACCAATTCTTTTTCTCTTGCTTATTGTGTTTTTGCCAGCGTCATTAATGTCAAAGCCTAGCAATCCCCAATAGTTATTTTCTTGTTGGGTGTTGCTAAACATCCATGTCTACAATAAATCACAACATAGAGTGTGCTCAAGAAAGAGAGGATGATGAGGTTCCTCTTAGAGAAAAGATGTTCAAGAGTTAGTGATAAAAAAAATATAGAGACGAGATGTAAAGTTGACCTAATAGTTAAAATAGACATGACCCAAGATATATATTGTAAGAATGGCCACATAACCTTAACTAGCATTAAGAAACATTTTCTAGAGGTAAGAACAGGGGGGATATGCTCTAGGTTGGGAAGAGTATCATGGAGATTTAGGTTTTCAAGTAAAGTTCCCTAACTTCGTAGGAACCTTGTAGGCATAAAAGCTCATTGATTAGTTCAATATTTTTTTAATAATAAAAAATCTTAAAATAGATGAGAGTCAAACTAATCGCTAATAAATTAAAGAGGTGAGCTTCTACTTGGTGAAAGTAGTTGAAGAGGTCAATTAAGATAAGGGGGTAGGTCTGTAATGATTACATTGACTAATTTTATTAGATAGTGGCATGGAATGATTGTCTAAAATGGAAGAGTAGTTGATGGCCAAATACCTTAGTGGTGTACGATAGTCTATATAGGTTGAGCAATATTTTCAATCTTTGTAGATGTTTTTGGAATCCTATTAAAAAGCCTTGATAATAGAGAAGCAACAGACTACCAGAGCAGCTAGTAAAATATTTTAGGTTGAATAAAATACTAGAAAAAAGATGTAATAATAATTAGAGAATGACCACTCCACAACACAAACCAACCCTTTAGTAAACTCAACAAATGATAGGTCAAGGTTCTAGTTCTAGTTCTAGTTTTGTTTTTAAAACTTAGTGTAACATATATGATGAGAAAGGGCATCGGTTAATAAATATCATAAGCTAGAGAGTCATTTAGGCAAGGATTTGTTAATAGAAGAGCCTAAAAATGGTTGTTCTTAAGGTTGTCAAAAATATTTTTTTGACATGATACGAAAAATACAATGTTAAATCGGATCGTAAAATCATAAAATCATAATTTTTTTAACTAATTATATATTGACAATTCCAACTAAGAAATTAAATTATATTAAAATTTGATAAAGAGAGTCAATAACATTATAATCAATAAGTGATCTAAATAAAATGAGAGAGATATATAATATGAATCAAGAAATTAATGACATGGAGAAATAAAATGTCTTGTAACAAAAATTCCTAATATAGGAGGATCTCTGAATGGTAAGAAGTACACAATAACTTGGTGACAACTTAGTTGTTCCCATCATAACAAGTTCTAATAGACCTATTTTGGTTTGCAATCTAATGGGCCTAAACTAGTAATTAACTAACATAAGTTCAATAATAAAATAAACCCCTAAACAATGTCTAATGTGCCATAACAATCCCAAATTAAAAATAATTACTCAACATTAAATAAATAAATAAAATAAGATAATAAAAACAAAGTCTCCATGTTAAAATTCCTTCATGTAGTCTGAATCTTCAATGTTCGCACATTTTGAGTGGATTTTAGTCCTGATTTCAAACACGTCGTTCTCTCTTGTCTAGATGAATTACTATGCCTACCATATATGATTTGAAAGATTGACATGTCTAGTTTCTAGAACAACTTTAAACGCAACAAAAGTTTTCCTGTAGCTTTAGATATGTCTCAAGTAATACATGAAGGTCTAGTTCAACAAATTTGATAAGATTCATTTAGTAACTTCAACCCTATAAAATAATATGTTTTTGAACTTTATTTGACATTAAAATTTAACAAAATATTGTTTCATGTCTCTAGTATTGTTCTGTAAAATTTTAACTCGATCCGATGTATGGTTTGAGAGATATGCCCAATCTCACAAAACTAGTCAGCAAATATTTGAAGGCCAAATTCAAACTAAGTTTACCGATTTTGCATGAGTTAAGTATGATTTTACCAGTTTTTAATTTTTTAGTCCAATTTTTCATGTTAGATACATATTGACTCGTAAAATCATATAATTTTACGAGTCAACTCGTGATTTTGACAACAATGGTTGATCTTGTATATGATCATTATGATAGTAGTGAAAAGATTTTGCATGGATATGGTGGTGCAACCTTAGTTATTTAGAAAAGTATGTTAGTTCTTAAGAGTGGTCTGGGTGAAGATTAGCGACACACCAATATCTTCTATTCAATATATAGTATTAAAGACTATGTATGCAATCTAATAATTGAAAGTGGAAGTTATAAGGATGTCGCACGTCACCCGCGCGGCGTCGATGATGATTTTTGCTATTTTTGGTTTTTTTCTAAAAATTTATCAAAAACATGGGTAAAAAATTAGGTAGCAACAAAAGATATGGTGCTCAGAGAAGCAATGAAAAAACTCCAACTTAAGACAAAAAACCAGCCCTACAGGTTAACTTGATTAAATAAAAATACTGAGATAATCATGGATAAATGATGTCTTGTGTCATTTTATGGGAAAGAAATATTATGATAGTGTTTGGCATGAGTAATAACTATGGATATGTGTCATATATTGTTTAGAAGACATTGACAATATAATAGAGGTGTTGTGCATAATGAATGTCATATCATGTACACCCTCAATATAAAAGGGAAACGTATAATGTTAACACCTATAAATAAAGGGGTAGTTATTGAAACTGATTTGAATAAGCATATATCATTATCTTTATCATAGTTTATGAAAGAGATGAAGAATGAAATTATGGTTTATGCATTAATGCTTGATAGTGGTGTCATGTAGGAGGAGGTTGAAGACAATCCTATAGAAATTCAAGGAGTTCTGATAGAATTTAAGGATATGATACCATAAAAATTACCTTGAAGGTTACCCTAGTGAAAGACATCCGACATAAAATTGACCTAATCTTAAGTTTCAATCTATTAAATAGACCACATACGAGGTCAACCCCTAATAAGTCTGAATAATTATAGTGTTGGGTGGTAGAGTTGCTAAGAATATATAGGTATATACAAAGAGCATGAGCTCTTATGAAGTTCCAACTCTCTTAATTTTATAGAAGGATGGTTCATGATGAATGTGTCTAGATAATATAATTATCAATCAAATCATTGTGAAGTACAAGTACCTTATATAATGACAAGATGATATCGTGGATTAACTAGTTATAACTAAGATGTTTTTAAAATTTGACCTTAAAAACGACTATCATCATATTAGAATTAAGTTAAGGGATAAGTGAAAGATAGCCTTCAAGATACAACATGGGTTGTAAGAGTAATTAGTGATGTTGTTTAGATTGTCTAATCCTTCTAGTATTTTCATAAGATTAATGCATAAAGTGTTGGGATCGTTTATAGACATGTTTGTAGTAGTTTATTTTGATGTTATCTTAATTTATAGGGCATCTTTGTAGTTGCATATAAAGAGCACTTGTGGTTTAACATTTTAAAATGAAAGCAATTATATGTCAATCTTGAGAAATGTAAGTTCTTCACTAACACCATTATTTTATGGGTTTTGTTGTTTTTGTTGAGGATGTCTAGGTGGTCAAAAATGGCAAGGATTGTGTAGTGGCCTTCTTTAAAAAGTATCCATAATGTCTAGAGTTTTTATGGACTTACACCATTCTATAAATGATTCATCTATAACTTTAATGCTCTAATTATGCTTATTAGTGAGATTTTAAAAGGGAACACTTTATAGTGGATGGAAAAATCAAAAGCTAATGTTTAGTTAGTAAAGTAGAAAAAATTGAAGCTCTTGTACTAACACTCTTGATTTTGATAAGTTGTTTAAAATGAATCGTGATGTATTAAGACTAAGCATTGAAGGTGTTTTTAGAATGGATGAGAGGTTCATAGCATTTTTTAGTGAGAAGTTGTTAAGCTCAAAGAAGAATTACTCTATGTATGACTTGGAATTCTATGTTGTTGTTCAAGCATTGAAATATTAAAGGAATTACCTAGTGTAAAAGGATTTCATACTCATCATTAATCATGAGGCTCTAAAATATATCAATGGGCAATAGAAGTTGAGTCATCAATATATCAAGTCGGTGTCTTTTCTATAAGACTTCATCTTTTTTTTTTCTTTCTAAAACACCAATCTGGTAGTCTTAACAAGGTTGTTGATGCATTTAGTAGATAGGTTATCCTATTCAGCACTACGCATACACAAGAGCAAAATTTGATACCTTTTAAAAGTTGTACCTAAGAACCCTTTTTTTAGGCATATTTATGCTAAGTTGATATATGATGTAAATGAGGCAATTTTGTATATGTGAATGGTTACTTGTTTTGTGATATGTAGTTGTGTATCCTAGATTATTTTCTATGAGAACATATCATCCATGAGTTGCATTATAAGGGTTATTTTGGACATGATAAGACCTTGGCCCTGGTGTTATCAAATTATTATTAGCCTAAATTATCAAGTCAAGTATCAAGCTTTATAAAGAGATGTATAATTTATCAGCGGTCTAAGGGTGACTTAACTAATTCTGGTTTGTGTATACCATTATCTATTCTAAATATCCCTTGGTTGGATGTCAATATGGACTTTATATTGGGTTTTTCTTTTATCCAACAGGTTATGGGTTTGATCTTCATAATTGTGGGCATATTTTCTAATATAGGCCACTTTATTACATATCATAAAACCATGAATGCTTTCTGTATAGCCTACCTTTACTTTAGAGAGGTGGTTCACTTGCAAAGAGTCCTTATGTCTATTATTTTGGATTGAGATACAAAGTTTATATGCAACTTCAGAAAGGGTTTGTGGGGAAACTTGGCACTTATTTAATTTTTTATGAATGTTATCACCCTTAGATAGATGGATGAAGAGAAATGATAAATTATAGCCTTAGGAATCTACTATGAAGTTTAGTAGAAGACAAAATTAAGTAATGAGATTTGACTTTGTCACAAGTGGAGTTCATATATAACAAATCTAGAAATCAAATTACCCAATTGAGCCCATTCGAGATTATGTATGGATGGAATCATTTTGGTATGTTTGAGTTAATGTATATATTTTGTATTGGACGGTTGAGCATTCAGGCTGAGGGTATGGAAAATTATCTATGTAGGGGTATATGAATAGGTTAAGCAAGCTATTATGGGTAGTAATGCCAAATATAAAGCCCAAATTGTAACTCATCACAGAAAGGTATCTTTGAGATAGGTTGCTTTGTTTGGAAAATACTTATTCACAATAGATTTCTTATGGGAGAATATAACAAACTAAAAGGGTGAAAGATAGGCCCTTGTAAGGTGTTGTAGAAAATTAATAACAATGTCTTTAAACTCTATCTTTCAAGTCAATTGAAGGTTTCTAGTGTTTTTAATGTGCAACATTTATCTCCATACTTGATGGATAACTAGAACTCAAGAGAAAGTTCTCTCCATCTCAGAAAGCCTAATGTACGCAAGTCATAAGAGTTTGATAATTTTGAATAGTCAGATATAGATCCATTAATAATGAATCATGTAGATAGCTTAGTAGACACATTTATGGACCAATAAGATAGAGCTAAGTCTAAGAAGATGTTTGTTCACGCTACACCAACAATTTGACATGAAAAAAAACATAACTTTAGATCTGACCATTGGATTGAGATTAAATTTTGTTAGATGATTTTACAGGTTCAATTCTATTAGGGCCTAACTCATTATAATTGGACAAGCTATGAAAGACTTTTAGATTAGGCCTTGAAGATGATATTTGAGTTAATTTATTTTTTTTCCTTTTTATTTTTGGACTCTCATCTTAATTTTAAATTTTATGTTATGTTTTCTTTTTTTATTTATCATTTGGATTTCTTACCTTGTAAGAGTCAGTTTTTGACCTATTTAAAAAATTATAAAATTTCTTAAAAAGACAGACCATAATATAGACAATTATTTAGCAATGAAGTATGAATTAGAGTTTTTGTGTGAAAACCTTTTTTAACATCAATTCTGATTTTCTTGCTTGCTATCTTCATGTGTTATTGTGTTTCCATCTATATCATATTAAAAAAAAAGAAATTGGGGTTGATGGAATAACAAGGAAAATATAATAATTTATTGAACTATAATATTTCTTTTTATTTATCTATTTATTATTATGATGATGATGAATTATCCATGCTAGGGTTAGGCAAAACACTTATTTTCTTGAGGTTGCAAGAGAGAAGTCATAGATTAAGGTTTTTGTCATGCTCAATTTTTTTCTTTGACAATTGCAAGAAAATAAGAATTAATGATTAAATTTGAAAACAAGGCTTGCTTGTCTTCATTCAAATATAATAAACACATGGCATCTCCCAATATATAGTAATTATATGGGTGATGTAATCAACAATAAAAGAAATCAATGACATTGATTTATGCATTTAGTTTTAGGAAATTAACTAGATGATTTACTCGTGCTGTATAATGGGCTGAATTATTATTTTTTAAAACATTAAAAAAAATTTAAGCAGACATTGTTAACGAGTTTTCAAAAAAGAAAATTTTTTTAAACCTTATAGGGATTGACTTGATGTGACTCGGTTTACTTGACAAATTTAAAGATAACTTGAACAATTGAAAAAAAAAACATAGTTCGACTAAAAAAATATCAAGATAACATCATTTTTTTTAATACTAAGACAACACATTGAATCGACTAGAATCAACTCAGGTTAACATGTAAAATCCACGACCTAGGTTATGAGACCATGATAATCTCATAAAATGTAAATAAAAAAAATATTTTGAAGCTCTGTTTTCAATCAAGCTAATGTTGAATAACAAAATGAAAAAAATTAATTTAAAAAAATGATAAGAAAATATATAATTCGAATCAATTTAGATTAACCTATTAAACTTATAACATGAGATCGAGATAGTCTAATAGAAAACAAACTAAAATAAACTATAAAGTTAAATTCTCAATCAATTCAATATTAATAGATAAAATTAAAAAGAATAATTAAAAAAACCCAAATCAACCATAAAAATTACGACCTTAATTATAAAATTAAGATAACTCCATAAATAATAAACAAAAATAAATTAGGAGCCACAATCTTCAATAAATTGAATATTTAAAAATGAAAATAAAAAAAATACTGTTACAACAGTGGATGGGAACAGTGATTTCCCCTCCTGATTAGTTTGTGTTAATATAATATAAAGGAGGGAAGAACATTCTGGGGAGGGGGGACAAAGAGATCTTGAGAATCTTGGAATTTGGTGCTGTATATGGTTCTCCAATCAAAGTTCGACGTTTCATCATCAGGGTTTTGAAGGGACAGAGCAATCCCAGTAAGATCAACCCCCATCATTTTCACCACACCAGTGGATGCTAATCACTCAAGTAATGAGGTTAAAGACTTGAGACAGTACTGCTGCGGTCTCAAGTTCTTGTATTATTTTTCTTTTGATGGCCTTGTTATTATTAGCAAGCAAATACCAAAAGATGTGAGGTTGTTATATTGTCAATTTTCTTGACATTAGCAACGGACTAATATTGTCTTCTACCGGCCAAACAAAGGTGACAATACAGCACATCAATTTAAGAAGAAAAACACCATATTACAAGATTCCCGCTATTTAATTAGGGCTTATGTTTCGGCTCAAGGAAAAACTAGTGTTTTCTCAGCTCTGAGGACTATTGAAGAGCTTGGGTTGGGTGTCTCTAAAAGAGACCAAAAGCGAACCTCGTCTTGATTAGATAGATATACAGAACCAAAAAGACTCCGAAAATCCTGATTTGAAATTGGAGTTGTTTCCAGTAATTAATCGCATGAGAAAGAAAAACAGCTTTTGTACATTTTAGATTATCTTGAACCTAGGAATTGATGAACGTATCCTGCTGCTCTAGTTCACAGAGAAATCTGATCTGATGCAGGAAAGTCATTCAACCAAGACCTTTATATATATAGATAAAGTAACCATGTGACAAACGTTTTGCCCAGAACAAGAAAATAAAAACCGAAGGACGCCCTTTGGGTCTCTTCAATAAAACTTTTATAGAAAGCAGTTGCTGGTTTACACTGCAATAATTCATGGAGAGTACTGAAAGCTGTTGAGTGTAGTGTTCCCCACAACTATTAATAAGTGTCTGATTAGTGAATGCTTTGAATAATTCTCAGCTGATATGGCCCACACTACGAGCATGTTTAAGAAAGTCTGAAAATCATGTAAAGGATCAGTTGTTATCAAGTAAGTCTGATGGTAGCTTTTGTGGAGCACAGGCACACAACGTCGCCTGCATATATTCCATCCATCACCTCTTCAGTCTATAACGTGATGCACTCAAACTTCCATATGTTGAGACCTTGATGCTTAATTGGGCAATTATTCTTCTTCCAAACGAGCCCCAGTAAAGAGTAAATCGAAGTCGTGGTATTTTCAGTTGAGACCACTACCCTAATAAATGATTATTAATTCTCTGTTTTTTCTTTACTTCTCTTTTCTACTGCTAGGATAATTATGATCTCAGTAGGAGGAGGAGATGCTTAAACTAGGTATCATATGACAACCACTCTACCCCGTAAGTTGCCTCACTTCAAGATTTATCAAAGGGCTGCATAAAACAAAGCCACGACAGGCTCCTTTTTTGAAGCTTTACCCTTTTTCTCCTAAAATTAGACCAGGGCCACCAGAATACGCAACCAACGGACCGGGGGCAGAAACAAAAGGCAAGAGACAAAGCTGCTCGAATTTCTACGCCACAGTTCAGCATGAAATTTCTTAAAGATACATCCTATTAGAGGCATCCATAGTGGCAGTGAATTTATCTTTTTGGCACCGACCTTTGTTTCTTAGCGAGTAACAGTTCGTTGAGAATCCCACCTATCAATTTCCAAACTTGTTGGTTGTCAAGCCCACAAGTTTCGATGTAAAAGAAGTCTTCCTATTGAATCTAGACACTTTACTTACCTGCTCATTATAGCACTCTTATCTTAAGTAGAGCGATAAAGTTTTGCGATGACAGGAGATAAGATGTGGAAAAAGATAATGAGACATTTGCCACGACTTCTTAATTCATAGATACTAGTTTAAATTGCCGCGCTGTCCTGTAAATCTAATCGAATCAAATTTTTTTTAAATATCATAAAATATATTCTGATTATAAAGATTTATTTGGTATTGTTATTGTTATATTATAAAATTTATGAATAAAATTAGAAGATAATTATAATGTTTGAATAATTAAAAGAAATTTAGAAAATAAAGATTACCCCACACATGCATGCGTGTGTGTGTGCCACGCAATTAAAAGGAAGCATTAACTCTTTTAAATGTGAAAACTCTTCTAAATATGAAATCGTGAAAAGAAGTTTAAAAGATGAAAGGTTATTGAAAGTTGACATATGAATTAATAAATACTTCTAAAGAATGAGAAGTTATCAGCAATTGATAACACTCGACTATAAAAGACAAATGGCAAGGAAGATCAGAAAAACACATAACTCAACAAAAACTCCAGTTATTGCATTGCAATTTTATCAAGTTCTAAGGACCTTTCAATCCTAAAACCTGTAGGTGATAACTTTGTTGGTGTTAGAACAATATGTGATAACTTTGTAGATGATAATCAGGTAGGCTTGCAATTTTAATTTCATAAACTAAAAAATACCAAAAAGATGTTTAATTATCTAGTAGTTCCAATTTGTACATGTAATCAGAATATGGATCACTCTATGAATGTAAGTATTTTTTTTTGTGATATTTAGTTTACTTTACATTCAAGTTGTTTTAGCTATTTGATTATTTCTTTATTTGAACTACTATTTGTGTGAAGTGGATTTAATCATATTGATATTCGTGCAACTCTATAATAGAAATTTCAAAATACGTGAGTAATTAGGATTGAGTCCATAATTAGAACCAGTTAACTTAGAACTCTAGAATTCAAATCAGTTAACTTAAAACTTTAATCTTAAGTTGTAAAGTCCTATTAATCGAGACAGACACAAAAAAACCTACATCAAACAATTGGTGATCACAATGGGAGTGTTAAATTAATTTTTTAGAATTATGGCACCAACAAAGAAAATAAAATTACTAGGAAGTTTATAAGAGAAAGGCGAGTTAATTAATGTTCCTGTTGGAATAGAAAATGAAATATCAAACTTTTCAAGAAAAAGTTAGAAAATGAAGAGGAGAGAGATATATAAATGTCATTAGATGAGATATATGCACGTCTTAAGCGAAGATTAGAAGAAACTAATAGAGTCATTGATGAAAAATATTGATGCCTTGCTGAAAATGTAGGAAAGACATACGGAAAGAATAAAGATTAGTGATGATTACTATAACAGGATTGTGGTGATGAATGATATGTCAACTCATAATGTACTAGAGTCCAATGTTAGAGAAAGGTAGACTTGTGAAAGGAATTTAACAGGAAGTTTTGAAAGGCTTGAAAGGAATTTAGATGGAAGTTTTGAGAAACTACATAACTTTAATAAAGTTTCTTGTCAAGAAGTGGTTAAAACATTGGAGGATGTTAATTTGAAGTTAGGTATAAAATAAGGAGTGGAAATGATGACGTAATATTGGACTTTAAATATGTGATGATGGAAACAATTTATAAGATATCTAAACAAGTGGCCGGTGAAGTAAAAAACCATATAGATAAAAAGGAGGTTAAATAACTAAATCCTAAGCCAGTTGGTAAAAAATCGTTTTGGCCAAAGTAGTTCAACTTAAAAAATAGCTTCTCACCAAAACCTAGAATAAATTTAGAAAAACCTGTAGTTATGGAAGAAGTTGAAAGTAATTTAAAAGCAA
>Ga0325414_1006022_pt1 | contig 12828 bp, 13 predicted proteins | sample PopdelMetagenome_8_FD_206183 | JGI IMG/M metagenome (GOLD analysis project Ga0325414, IMG submission 206183) | Populus deltoides microbial communities from Bellville, Georgia, United States - Leaf-PdKOR-R3 | ecosystem: Host-associated > Plants > Phyllosphere > Phylloplane/Leaf | place: USA... | reverse complement strand
GGGTTTCCTCCAGATATCATTACATATGAATAAAAGCACAGCATTGCAGCACTGTAATAAATAAAGGGGGGAAATGCATAAGTTTGAAGTGTCAAAAAGGAGACCGGATAATTTAATAAATAAAACGGTTTAGTAACCAATTATGAAGTACCTAATGACGGCAAAAAATCCTGTTGGAATTAGCTTCTTTGTCTGCATCTCACAAAATAATGAAGTTAGAAAAGAAAAAAAGGGGAAAAAAAAAAACTAATCAATCACGAGAATTTAATACTGATTTGGCTACTAACCAATGAGTAAGCCTGGAAGTTGTTCCAGCAAAGGGCTGCTGCGAGTACTGCAAAGATAGAAAGAAACAAAATACGACAAACCTCTTAATCTTCTGTAAAATCCAATAAGGCAATTTATCAACTTTTAGGACCTTCAGGTGGTTAACACCACTAAGGTTTCACAATTCACATTTGTTTGCAGGAGCTTATTGACCTTCCCAAGGTGCTAATGAGCTGCAAACTGAAATTTTTTAGATCATCACCATTTGTCTTTTACTAAACATTGATGGCAGGATAAGAGTTGAAAAAACATGGGGGGGGGGGGGTGTGGGGGTGTAAACATATTGAGGAATAGTTGAATTGAATCCTATCAAAGTATCATTCATTTGTGATGCAAACTTGCTTCCTCGCCAAGCCTAGGCATAAAATTCATCACCTAATTTGATTGATCATCAAAGGGATTGGCCTAAAAAGCAAACCCGTATTCTAAGTTGTACTGCTAATTTATTCATCACGCAAGATATGAGTTCAAAATCTCCACCAATCCTATAGTGGCTATACTATCTTTATTAAGTGAACACAGTCTCCCACAAATGCATGTTAATGCCCTCTAGCAAGGGCCAAAGCAACCATCTAAGGATTTTTTTCAGCTTCCTTTTATTCTATTGGCATGAATTCCTGTGCATTTGAAAGTTCTCAAATACTCTAAGAAATCAAAAGGGGCAGCATGAGATAAAAAACCAATCAGGTACAAGCCACTAGTTTCTAGCTTTAAGCTTCTATATATGTTTTCTCCTACTCAAATTTTTGCTTCAATAAAAAGGTCAGCTAACTGAAACTAAAAACAACCCACTGCAGAAATTTAAAGAAACAGCATGATAATATTGTAAAGTGTATGCTTCAATTACCAGCTTGTCCAAGTACAAATGGAAAGCTTGATTTCCCTTGCCTCCAAATCTTCAAACTGAAGGTACTGAGTGCTAGCAAAGCACCTCCATACAACAAACCAGTACCTAAAGATACAGCATTTTTTGAGAACACAAAACCAATGAGCCCCCCACTTAAAACAATCCCACCTGGAAAAAAAAAACACATTTGCCAAAAGCTGCATCAGTATCTTCCCAAAAACAAACCAAACACTTAAAATTCAAAATTTTCAAATCCCAAATGGAAAAAAGAAAGTAAAAACAAAAACTCACCAAAAGGAATCCCAAAACAAAAGTCATGAATTTTCGCTGACCCATATACTCCCTTTACTGGATCACGAATTCCCTTATCTTCCTCAGGAGCTGTATAGTTATGATCGGTACTACTTGTTTTGATATTTGAAGTCAAAGAGTTTGCTCCATTATTATGTCCTTCGTTACTCACAACTACCCATGACTGTAATTATGAAAATCTATCAGTTTATTGTATCAAAAGAAAGTAAAAAAGATTGGGTTTTTTTTTGGTACCTTGTAGCGAGGAGACTGCGGAAGAGAGAGAATGGATCGATGGTGTAGATGATTTAATCTGCGGTTGAGAGAAGAGAAACATGAAAGCTGACAGATTGCTGTTGTTGATGTTGTTGCCATGGTGGGATTGATGTGAGACTGATGAGGTGAAGAGGAAATTGAGATGTTTGAAGCTGTAAATGGAAGGTGGTCACCACCCCCACCTTTGTTTTCTTTGATCAAAGTGTTAAGACTTTCGGTTGGGTTTTAGACCGTTTGGACCTTTGATTCCGACTAGAGTTCACTCGTAAAGCCGGTCCCTTTATTTGATGACCTCCTAGCCTGTACTCCGCAATAAATCAGTATTAATTTTTTTAAAAATACAAAAAAAAGTATTAGAAGTCTAAAGAATTTTTTAAGTGTTTTGAATAGGTACTCATATCAGACTTAAATGTTTTAGATATATTATTGAATTTTTTTTAAAAAATATTTATTTGATGAGCTTTTATATATACTAGCCTGTACCCCGCAAGATTAATATTAATTTTTTAAAAAATATAAAAAAGTACTAGAAATCTAAAGAATATTTAAGTGTTTTGAATTTATTAATCATATCAGACTTAAATATTTTAGATATATTATTGTATTTTTTTTAAATATTTATTTAGATATCAGAGAGTCCCTATCTTCATTAAAAAAAAATTTATAAGTATTAGCCATAAATTATCTTGGTCTATTAAGCATCAAATACAAATTATTAACCACTTTAATTAATAAAAACAAATAAAATTATTAGAATTAATCAATTAATCAGTTAATACAACCAGAAAGCCTTGGCTATTTGAATTTTTAAAACTTTATCGCCGGTTATTAACGGAAAAAAGAAAACATTGCTAGTCTATGCTTAGGATTTTTTTTTTAATGTAATTCATAGGATTAATTTTTGTAATTTTGAATGTACAGGGCTTATAAACTGATTTCGTAATCCCAATCTAGGCTGGCTTAAATGTCCGATACGCCTCGTCTTTGCCAAGAGGTCCTAGACAAATCTATGACGATACTATCGTTGTTCACTTCGACTGAAATATGCCAAAATATTTTCGACCACCTGGTTATCTGGGAGCAAGAACCTGAATTCTTGAATACAACTGGGACTCATCATCTTTACGTTTTCCAATTATTAAAATTAATGATTTGAAAAATTCAAGTATGATTTCTTGTTTCTTCTCACCTGCTTTCTCAGAAAAAAGAACGGAGGAAAGATGATTAAAAACTTAAAAAAATAAATGGGGAATACCATTTTCTAGTATACGGCATTCTCTTACATGTGTGATTATTATATACTGGTATTTCACATAGGAAAAAAAATGATCAATACATCAAACCCAAAAATTAATACATATCCTGATGGCCCGGAAGGAGAAAAAGAAAAACCGCAAATGATATAGCAGAGAAGAAAGCTCCTGTAGAAATGGTCGTCGTAATCTGTGTTCTTGTTGTCAATTGTTAATGATTCTGTTCAACTCCTCCTTGTTGCTGAAGACGAACCAGCTTGAAATATGCTCCGTCTTTGTTTTCAACAAGACTAGAATGAGTCCCTTGCTCTATTATTTTTCCTTCTTGTATAATTGATATTTGATCCGCATTCTTTATAGTCGATAACCTATGTGCCACTACCACTGTTGTTCGGTTCCTCATCAATCTGTCCAGAGCTTGCTGCACAATACGCTCGGACTCCACATCTAGAGCACTAGTGGCTTCATCAAGTAGCAAGATTTCTGGATTTTTTAGGACGGCTCGGGCAATGGCCACTCTTTGCTTTTGGCCACCTGATAATTGCACCCCTCGTTCACCAACTTTGGTTGAGTAACCCTCAGGAAGAGAGCTCATGAAACTATGAGCATTAGCAAGCTTAGCCGCTTCAATAACTTCTGCTTCGGAGGCTCCTTCTTTTCCATATAAAATGTTTTCATAGATTGATGTGGCAAAGAGAGCTGGCTCTTGTTGGACTAGGCCTATGTGCTTTCGAAGAGATTTCACCTTGAGTTTCTTGATATCTATGCCTGTGGGAATTCCGACAAGATGTCAATCAGGCAGACAGCTTTAAGAAATTGTGTGGAGACAATTAACAGGATGGCAGCAGCATATGGAAAAATGTGGAGGACTGGTGTTTGGTACAAGATGTCAATTATAGAAATGATTTATTAGCTAGAAAAAGATCTTGCAAGAAGAACTTAAAACAAAATTGTGAATACTGGTGGCAGTTTTAACCCATTGAAAGAATTAAAAAAAAAATGGCCGTTTGGAAAATTTTTATCACAGTTATAGCAAGTGGAGTCCAAAGAAACTCACCATCAATCATCACTTTTCCTGCTGTTGGATCGTAGAAACGAAGTATCAGAGAAAGGACAGAGCTTTTGCCGGAACCACTTTGTCCCACTAAAGCCATACTCTTGCCTGAACGCACTCTTAGATCAAAGTCTTTGAAAATCAATGCATCAGGTCTTGAAGGATAGCTAAATTGGACACCTCTTAACTCTATTGTACCCTCCACATTTTTCAACTCTTCTCCTTCATCCCCCGTTACCTGTGTCTTGCGATCCAGTATCTCAAAGACAGATGCTGCCATATGGTTCCCTTTCAGAAGATCTGGCGCCAATGCTAGAGTTTCACCCATGGCTAATGCAGTTACAATCAAAACCATAAATGACTTCATGATAGATTTAAAACCAGCAAGCTCCTTCTCCATCAGAACAGAACCATACCTGCAAAACATCAAACAACAACAGGCATTGCAATTTGCTTCAAACATCGAGGCAATAGCTGCTTTAGAGTAACATCATTGAAAGGAGCAATGCATGAATTTTCTGGTGCCAGGCATTTTGGTGGTAAGTACCAAAATGAAGACCTTTAAGTTAATCTTTCTTCACCACATGCCTCTGCCATTAACACTTTCCTTAAATGGACTTTCTAAAGTTTGACTCTTGCGTAGAGTTGCTAGTACCTAGCTGCTCGTTATAGTTGAGATATATATAGATATGCATGTTGTCGTTGCAATGCATAGAAGTACATTTTATATGAACACGATAAAAGAACGTCCCTGCTTTGTTCACCAAATTGGTCCGTAATTCATGATTTGTATGTGATGTAGAACAAATTGAATAGAACTGACTTGGATATAAATTTCAATATAATTAGAAAAACAAATTTTGTCCTGCTCCCTGGAAAGTGCGGATGTGTTTATAAATGGGATTTTGATTTTTTTTTTTCTTAAAGAAGAACATCAAACATTTCTGATTCCATTTGGTTATTCACTATCTGATGATCTGCATTTTAAAAGAATAAAGGTTCAAATGATGAAGATAAAACAACATACCATAAAGCAAGCCCATAAGATGAGAAAATGAAGAACTGGCATATGCCATAGAATATGCCGGCGATCTGACCACGAGTGAATGAGTTCTTGGAAGGTTCCACAAGCTCACGGGCATAAAGGTCAAGTATCTTTTCTTCAGCACAGAATGCAGCAACAGTGCGGATGTTACTCACAGCCTCGCCAGCTAGCATGTTAGCCTTTAGATATGCTTTACTCAAGTTGCCACCATAGCCTTTCATAAAGAGTTTCTGAACATATATAGGGAAAAAAAATATTCTTAGATTTTGAACAGAAAGATGGCGTCTCTAGACAAGTACAGAAAAGCAGGGAAACCTCGCTTATGTGACCACTAATGATCAGTGGATATGTGGCTATGACAACAAGTGTGATCCTCCAGTTCAATGTAAAGGCGATGATAAATGAGGTGACAACCAAACCAACATTTTGCAAGAGAATGGTTGAGCGATCAACAACTATAGTTCGTAACAAAGTTGCGTCGCTCTCTAGACGTGATGTGAGCATGGAACTTGTATTGTTCAAATCATCAAACCATCCAATCTCGTTCTTCAAAATGGCTGTAATCAGAGCCAGCAAAACAGTCAAAATGAGGACAAGAGTTCAATTTCTAAACTAGTTAGCGCTTCAGCATTTCATGTGCTATATTTTACCAGTGCATGGAACACCACAGTGAGTCACTGATGCATCGTGTTTGTGATGAAAACATTGATTAATGCAAGAAAAATCAAACTCTCTCAAACAAAGTTCATTCTAACTGCCCTCTCTCGAACACTTTCTGAGTTTTTTATGCATTTATTAGAGCAGCTGCTCTCCAAATATTTGCTAAGAAAATAAATTATGGGAAAAGATACATGTAAAAATAAGGTTTTCTTCGCATGATGTAATGAAAGCTATCAGTGAGGAAAAACTGGTGATAATAAGACCAAGTATTTACCAGAGAACATCATTTCTCTGACACGAAGAGTGAGTCGCTCTCCCATGATTCCAAAAGAGAGATGTTCAATGGCATAGACGATAACACTAATTGCTGCACCACAACAAAACAGGATTGCAATCTTCTTGACTTCATGGCGAGTTGTGTCCCAGTCCATGTAGTAGGCTACAAGAGCTTGAGAGACTCCAAGAGCAAAAAGTGGCATCGCGGATCCGGCAATAAATGCACCCATGGTTCCAAGTACACCATAAATCCAATCAGGGCCGACCATTGAATACAATCTTTTCAGTGAAACATTCTTTGTCCTCGTGGACTCCAAAGCATCACCACCAACCCGGCTAACTGAATCCTTGTCAGAATGAAAACTTGTTCCAAAGCTTGATCTTGTGTGGGATAATTCTCGAGAATACTTCATGCTATTAAAGTAATCAAGAGAAAAGTTGCTAAATACAGCTTCTTAACAAATAACAGATAAAATCAGGATACTTCGTGCACATATTCTATTTTAAGCTCCCTCTGTTGTATCACCGAAACGGCACTATCATTCTCAATACAATATACCACTTCAGTAACTCATGGTTTCCACCACCAAGTGTCTTTTGGCAGAAACAAGTAATTTTGGGTCAGATATTATCGAAAACTTTAGCAGTCTGTTTGAAGTATTCAACTGGTAAAGACTTTTCACTTACACCTAGGGAGAAATGGTTGTCATTTCTCAGCAACAACTTAAAATTTCGAAGGGGCATGGTTTAATTACTTGTAACCTCAGTACCTTTTTAGTCAGCATAAATTTTCCATTCAATCCACCCCAAAAAAAAAATTAGCACTTTAAAAATAATGTTTGTGCAACTTTATTATTGGAACCACTTTCTAAGTTGTTGCTTGATGATGCATAAATATTCATCACCAAAATAAGTAGACTTAAATTGAACAGTTTTAGCATTTCATCTTTAATGAAATATTTTCAGAACATAAACGAATACCTGAGTGGTCGTCCTAAGGTAGGACCATGTGAGGGATGACGCTGCAAGGAAGCTGCCTCCTGGAGATGGACGAGGGAAGCATAGGTACTTTGAGGGTTTGAAATGAGCTCCTCATGGCTCCCGATTTCTACTATCTTCCCTTCCTGAACCACAGCAATGACATCTGCATTCCTGATTGTAGAAAGCCGATGAGCCACAACTACAGTGGTTCGTCCAACAATGGCACGATCAATAGCCTCTTGCACGCTTTTCTCAGATTCAGCATCCAGTGCACTTGTAGCTTCATCTAGCAAAAGAATGGATGGATTTTTCACGATAGCACGTGATAATGCAATCCTTTGCTTTTGCCCGCCTGATAATTGAATTCCTCTTTCCCCAACCTGGAGGTACATAATAATATTTCTCCACATGAAAATCATTCCTCAAATCCTGTTTCTTATATATAGTTTGTGATTGAAGCGATTTTCAAAAAGTTCCCTAGTATGTCCTGGACTTCAACAAGCAATTTGTTTCTTGTGTACCACAATTGACGTGAATTGTTTAGAGAGTAAATTGTTGAATTAGTACCTGTGTTTCAAATTTATCTGGGAGGTTATTGATAAAAGACATGGCTCCTGAAAGTTTAGCAGCACGTGTAATTTCCTCAAGGGTGGCACCATCTTTCCCATAGAGAATGTTCTCTCTGATGCTTGTTGCAAAAAGAGCAGGCTCCTGATTAACTAGCCCAATTTGCTGCCTAAGCCACTTGAGGTCGAGGTCCCGAATATCATTCCCGTCTAACAGTATCTTTCCAAACAAAGGATCATAGAATCTTTCGATCAAAGATATTACCGTGCTCTTTCCAGACCCACTTCCTCCGACAAGGGCTACAATCTTCCCAGAAGGGATATCTAAGCAGAATTTATCGAAGATTGTTACATCAGGACGAGAAGGGTACCGAAAACACACATCTTTGAATTCAATGTGGCCATCAACTGTATCTACCTTCCGACCAGATTCTGAGCTGATTTTACTCATCGTGTTCTTCTCTATCATCTCGAAAATAGGGTAGGCTGCTGCTGTGGCGTGGAGAAATGATGAAATATCTGGTGCAGCCATTCCCAGTGACCTGAAAAGAAATGAGCCTGAGTAATTAGTGTCCTCAATCACGATTTTGGCTGGACAAGGATAAGTAAGGGCATTCCCCTGGAGAAAAACCCTATTTAATCCCATTAAAAATGGCAAAGGTCATACAAAAATTATGTGATGGCTAAATGTCATGTCAAGCACACTAGAAAGAAATTTGTTTTCTTCAAGAATCTGCAACAGTGAAGAAGTTTGAGGTCTTCATGGAATATTAATTATGATGTTAATCCACAACAGCAAAAATAAACAAATTATAATGATTCGATTTCTCTGAAATATGATAGAAAGCCAGAAAGATATATCAGAAAGAATTCTTACAGGCCAGAAATAACAACATTGAGCATAGTGGTGAAAGATTCGCCACCATTAGCTATATTCTTGTGGACAACTATGCTAGTGTACCATACAAGCAAAGCCCATGATAGGAAAAGGACACAATGCAAGGTTCCTAATCCAAGACCCTTGGCCAGGCCTGCTTTCCTCCCATACTTGTACGTTTTCCTGAGAGCTTCTATATATGACCTCACTGCTTTCTCTTCCCCTGTAAATGCTTGTACTGTTCTAACATTTCCAATCACCTGAATCAATATCATAAACAATGAGAAGATGATGACTTAGTATTTTGTCAGTCGAGATTGATGCAGATGGCTTAATTTTAAATCAGTTTGTTAACGTTGTTTGGCCTAGCATGACAAGAGATACCTCCTCAGCGACTTGGCTTGCTTTGACATAAGATTTACGAACTTTAGCAATAAGGCCGATTGTTATATAAGCATAGATGCCACCAGCAAGTGCAATTAAAGGGACTATAGACAGCGTCACCAGACTGATTTGCCATATCCTAACAAACCCGATTATAAATCCACCGAGAAATCGGCTTATATAGTGCATGAAGTTCCCAACCTGCATAATTCACCACAATTCAAATTTCAAAGAAATGAAGGAGAATTACCTACTAATTTGTTTCACACGCCAGCATAATCAGTGTAGCAGAATACATTCAGAGGCATTAAAGCAGTTCACTATAAAAGACAGGGACAACAAAATTACGTTCTCTTGAAAATTAGCCAGCAAACAATGAAAGTCAACTTTCAAAATATGGAATTCTCATCAAAATTACTCTTGTGGATCATGTGGTCTGTGCATTCTGCAATGGTTCAAACTTCAGTTATTATTGGTTTTTTAGCACCTCTTCAAGCTAGTTCCATCCCTAAAAGCACAACCTCTAATTTACACGAGGAGGTCTCGAACCCTGAGAGGGTAGAGATGAGAATTGAGGGGCTCAGAAAGGGGTGTGCCTGATTGGGTAACCCATGGCCAATTAGGCCTCCTATTGAAAAACAAAAGATGAAGATTTAGTTTCAAGCCTTCAATTGATTTTGTTGTTTAAAATCAAAATCCATTTCCTTGTTGATTTAAATATGTATGATTGTCAAATTCTAAAATTTGAGCGTCTAAGAGAATTTATGACGAAGTTTCTACTCCATGTCCTGATATGAAAACACACTGCTGCATTTCAGAAGGCTTTAATTATTCCTCTCTTACTTGACAGGACTACAGATCTAGATGGGAAAGAGCTAGGTAAAAGCCAAGACCAAACACATCCAACAACCAACCGGCTTATAAATGCCATTTGTCTAAATTTATTCTCTCTTCTTCTTCACATCACAAGAAATTAATAAATGCAACTACTGGGGCAATATATTTATAACTCTGGTTCTGAGACAAATATTAAAAACCATGCCGGGAGCAAACTTGGAAATCAGATCACAGGACAATACGGGCCGATTCTCTTGCCCCGCCGCTTTGACACTTTAACAGTTGAATCCCAGTTATTAAACTCATCCATATTAAATTCTACTATTATTTTTTGTGTCGACAGTGGATTTTCTTATTTTTTTCTCAAGAATGGATATTGCTAGCTGTCTTGTAAAAACCTTATCGTTTACATAAATATTTTTCTTCTCTTTTCTTTTTCAAAATTAGTTTGCTGTACAGAGACATCATTTGCAAAATCCCTTTTGATCTGAACCACGGAAACCCATCCAAATGAACTTGTGGGGGTGATTAAAAGGAAGGAAAAACAAAATCTCTTAAAATTTAAACTTCCACGTCGCCGAGGAAATTCAGGACAAGGAGATAAGATTGTCCTTGCATGCAAGATATAGACCATTTCACAATTCACATGATCCCCGCAAAAAGAAAACTTAGGAAGATATATATATGAGGATAGGGAACCAAAAAAGTCACGGGTTTCAACGACCGTGGTGGCAGAACTTATTGACAACTGCAAATAGAATTGAAAAAAAAAAAAACTATTTTTAACAAATACTAGTGAAGTCGTGATCATGCATGGTCAAATTAAATCACCATAACATACCCTTTACAAACAGATCGAAGAAAAAAAAAGAAAGTTAGGTGAGAAGACTGAGAATTCTTAGCCATTTAAAGCCAAATTAGAAAGAAAAAAAAATACCTTCTCAGAAATAGCATCTTGCACGACAATTATATCACTTGTAATGGCAGCTATGACCTCTCCGGTTGATGCTTCAGTATCGAATAAACTTATATCTTGACTTAACATTGATTTTAGATAGGCCATTCTCATCTTCGCTGCCTGTCTTTCTCCAGTATGCATCCAACATGCCACCTCTATTCATATTGATATATACATAATCAAAGTTATAATTACCTTGATAGAGTATTAAGAACTTTAAGACTTTAACTAACCACCTTCACAAATTACAGTCACTGAGATGAAAAGGATTAGAGGAATTGACAGACGAATTAATCACACAGTGTTTTATACCATCACATGCAACAAATGATTAATTGAAGAAACTAAAAAACTTGTGATTACCTATCCACGATGCAAATAATATAACCACACTGAGATATACAAAATCCAACGAGTACTGCAGGAAAATAAATAGATAAAAAATAAGTACGTATAAACCAACCAGAAGTTAAAATAGTAGTAATTAATTAATCGATGTCAGAAATCATATTTTAGAATATCTGAACACGCCATCATATAATTAAGTTGAGGAAAACCCAAAGACAGCCTTCGTTTGAAACATGAACAAGAAGACCATACATGCAATGAGTAAAGTGTATTTCAGGAAGAAATTAGGAACCAACAGAAGGAGAGGAAGAGGATGGGAGGCGCCAGGAAATCGGTGCGTGTTTACATGGATTAAAATGGACAATTTTTAGCTAACCTTGGCTACTCTATGAGAAGCTTCTTTGGGAAAGAGATAAGCCAATCCAATGATATTTATCAACTTTCCAAAGAAAATGAAGAAGACAGGGACTGAAGCTCCATGAACACAAGCACCAAGAGATCCCAACCCCATCAACACATAGTCGTAGAAATCAGCAAAAGCAAATAGTTTCCAGAATGGAACTTTGCGTTGCTTCTTTTTCTCTTCCTTCTTCTTTTCCACATCATCAGTGTCTTCAATGTTGCCTGAAAGTGAACTCATTTTGGGCTGAAATGAAAGAAAAGATGATAGTAATGATAGTTTGTGTGTGTGTCCTTATATATATATATATATATATATATATATATATACAAGGAGAGTCTGTTCCTGATACATTAGGTGTTACATTAAGTTCAATTTTGGCTTAAAGGTGTAGAATTCATTAAATTTGTGGATGCGAAGGAGACTAATAATGAAGGGAGGTGATAGTGTGAGAAGTTAGATGGCTCATTTATTAGCGCAAGTTTAACGAAGAAGGTTGACTATATATATACTGGGGAATGAGGACGACGACTCTCCTCTGAACGACTGTTGTAGATATAATGTGCACCGCACAGTCTGTCTTTTAAGATTCTGGAGTTAATTATTTCTAGGAATTAGCTCAACATGTTATTTATTTCAAACTACTTTTATCACCTGCGCTTCGCTAATAATAGAATTTTCAATACAATAAAAATAATTGATAGTAGTGTGTGTATATATTTATATATATAAAATATCATGATTATTTTTTTATCAAGTACGTTTTCTACGCTACTAGTGGAATTTTAAGTAAATTTTTAATGTACTGTGTTCATGTTCGAATGTTTTTTATTGTATTATATTTTTTTAATTAATAAACACAAAGATATTATTTATATTTAATAAAATAATTTAAAAAATATACAAATAGATAAACTATGAAAATTTTGTTATTGCTAATTAAATACTTAAATGAAAAACTAATTTTTCTTCTAAAAACAAATGATAAATGAATATAAAAATATTTAACTCCAGTTTTTTCTTCTTTTTAATTTATATGTTTTTACTTTTTATCTTAGAGGTTGTTTTTTCTTACCAAGAATAAATTATTTTTATTTTTATAGATACATATATCATGCAAATAAAAAAAATTATATCAAATTTAAAAGATAAATTAAAATAATCTCTTTGAAATATTATAAAAAATACAAAATATTTATAAAGAAAATAACTACCATTTCAAAAAGATGAGCAAAAAAGTTTAAAATATCAGAAAGAGGGTATTAATTGATATTTAAATATATAAAAAGTAATACAAAATAAAAAAAATACATAAAAATAGTGAGGGCATTAGTTAAGAATTTAGTTAGAAATAATAAAAGAGAAAAAAGTCAGGTGTTAATGGGTCATCCCCACACACCTAACCTTAAGAAAACACCGAGGCCCACGCTTGATTTTTATTTTTTAGG
>Ga0325414_1006020_pt1 | contig 12828 bp, 9 predicted proteins | sample PopdelMetagenome_8_FD_206183 | JGI IMG/M metagenome (GOLD analysis project Ga0325414, IMG submission 206183) | Populus deltoides microbial communities from Bellville, Georgia, United States - Leaf-PdKOR-R3 | ecosystem: Host-associated > Plants > Phyllosphere > Phylloplane/Leaf | place: USA... | reverse complement strand
TTTGAAGTATCACTGGGTATGATAAGATTTTATGCACTTGTGATTTTTCAAGTGCTTATCGCTATAATGTCAAGAATTAGACACCTCCATCACACAAGGATTTCTCATTTGTATTTAAAAGACATATGATTGGGATAGTTGAAAGAAGGTATTGTTTGAAGGAAACCAACAAAATGATAATCTCTGTTGGTCCTCTTAACTTTGACTTGAAAGAAACCATGGTGAAGTCAGCGGTATTGCATTCAGAGTAATGCTATGTTTAAGGAAAAACTTTTAACAAATATATAAAGAATGGACACAATGGCAGTAGTGGTAATTTAGTAAACTTTATGGTTGTTTATTTTATGTTTCTATTCGTTACATATTCATTTTACAAATCATTACTCTTGCATTTATGCTTGGCTTTGAAGTATGTTTCCTTCTTATCATGGGTTCTGTTAATTCCTTTAACAATTTTTTTTGTTGTTGCCATTTTTTTTACTTTTGTTTTCCAGAATTGGCTTCTTCATAAGAGCACCAATAACAATATCATGGTATGTCTTTTCTAAGCAGGAGTTTCGCAAGGATTGGTTGTCAATATTGATGATTGTCACATCGGCTAGGTCATCTATAAACATAAGACACTTGGAGAAAGCTACTGTCTCTACTGGAAAGGAAGGCTTACTGTCAGAAGGAAATGCTGCATACAATTGGTCCAGGTATTCCCCGACTCTTGTTCGCCTTATAACTAGTGCTACTGCTAGGTTGCTGAGAAGTTAGCCCCTTACTGGACTGACTTCACGAAGCCGATCCACATAGTCTAACCCCTCTAGTTTGAGATTGACACTATGATTTGAGTGATACAATTATCTAACACCATATATAAACTATAATTATCAACATTATATCTGTATAAAAGTTAAAAACTGACTGAATTATTTGTTGGTGAATTGATCTCACTCAGAATCAAACCACTGCTCAGAAAGTCAAGATGAAAAGCTTTTTTATTTTATTGAAATTACTTGGAAAAAATTTAATGTAATATGGACAATTACTGTTGTGCCCTTGAGCAATGTTTCAAAAAACTTAAACAACAATTAGTCTCACTAGAAATTCATACCACAACATTTGAAGTTGCCTTGTACCGAGTAGCTTAAACTTTGAGCTAAATGGCAAATGCTCTACCATGGTATGGGAGTTAGGCACGTTATACCACTTATTAATGCTGTCTGGTTTTCTTTTGAGACTTTGAACCATGTGCTAGACCAATAGTATGTTAGATGACTGTTTCATGATCTGAGTAAAAAATGAAGCCTATGGGCATAGGTTCCCTCTTTTCTCCAAACAGCATCTCAATTTCATTATCTGCTGTACTGTATTCAGGAGGTTACCTTGTTCACATGGAAAATCCAAATTATTTTGTTCAAATTGAATGTTGTTGAAATCTACAGACAGGAATCTCTTTCAATTGCAGATGCGTTGATGAATTAGAGTCGCAATTATCAAAGCATGGAACTCTAAAAAAGCTGTATTTTTACCATCAGCACCTTACAGTAGTGAGTTCCTGGCTTATTTAGTTTATAATTTCAAGTCATGAAGGCTGGGCTCCTCAAAATACTCAATTGGGTATTGCTGGACTTTCTAGGCAGCAGCTCTGTTGCTTTTCGTTTCCACAATTATTTTGCTTGGGGTTACTCTTTTCCTTACGGGCTCCTTGTTATAACTAACCATGCATCTTTTTCCATGGTAGGTCTTTCGGAACACCATGTTTGGACCAGAAGGACGTCCTCAGCATTGCTGTGCATGGCTTGGTGTTGCTAGTAGCTTTCCAGAGTGTGCTTCTCCAATTGTTCCAGAAGAGGTGATCCATCAACTTGCTATTTCAGTTGGGGAGAGGGGCTATAATTGATGATTTTTTGCTAAGAGAAATTGAAATGGGAAGACTTGGATTTTATTTTATTTAATCTGCTGCACATTGCGTTGATCATCCATACTCGTTAAGGGCATGGTTGAACAGTTTGCACATTGCGTTGATCCACCCCAACTGTGCTTTCCATCTTGCATATCATGTAATGGAAATGTCATGAAATTTACTTTGTACTTTTCTGTAAATAGGTAACGAAAATTGGGCGAGATGCAGTCCTATATGTTGAGTCTCTTATTGAATCTATCATTGGAGGATTGGAGGGATTAATCAATATTCTTGATTCTGAAGGAGGATTTGGTGCCTTAGAGGCTCAGGTTTTTACTTTGAACTGTGATATACTGTAGCAGATAAGGAAATGCTTGAGTAGCAATATTAGAAAGCTAATGTTTTGGAAATTTCAGCTTCTTCCAGAGCAGGCTGCTTTTTATATGAATGACACATCCAGAGTTTCAATTCCTACATCAAAATCTACCAAGGGAGCAGTTGGCTTTCCTTTGCCTGGCCATGAGAGCTACCCTGAAAATAATAGTGCTATAAAAATGTATGGAATTTAACTTGGGCTGCTTTTCATGGATAATCTGCAATGATACAACATGTCTTGATTCTTGAGTTTGTGTTGATGGCAGGTTGGAAGCTGCGATGCAAAGGTTGACCAACTTGTTTTCAGTTCTGAATGATATGGAGCCTATATGTGTTCTAAACCATGTCTTTGTTCTGAGGGAGGTGAGGCAAGCTGAGTTTGTGTTTAACTTCTTTGGTTGGGTATATGATAGCAGACTCTGATATAGGTGTCTTATAGTTGACTAAAGTACTATGAGTTTGCTATTTGTCTTCTTAACTCCTTGTAGCCCCAGTTTGGTATTGCGTTCCAAACAGAGGTTGGGAAAAATTTGAAATTTATTTTTGCTTAAAATTTATTTTTTTCATGTTTCTAGATCGTTTTGATATGCTGATGTCAAAAATAATTTTTTAAAAATAAAAAAAATATTATTTTGATGTATTTCAAGTGAAAAGTACTTTGAAAAGCAACCACTATCACCTCTTAAACATCTCCTATAGTCTCTTCTTAAAGATAGCAAGAATGCCAATGTCTTTATTAAAATAGTCTAACCTCAAAAAGTTTCTACGAAAGAGTATTTATACTATAAAGAATTTAAAGTCTAATATTATATCCTTAATTGATATAGATAAACCTGATAAATAATAATGATCTTGTTGTAACTCAATTTCTTACCCCCATTTTTGTACATGTTTCAAAATTAGGAAAATCCTAAAAATATGTCTTTTCAGTAATTTTAGTTAATTTTAATTATTTTTGTTATTTTCTTCATTTTTATTTAATTTTTATGTGTAAAAAAATCTTACTTAATTAGGAAGGGATGCATCAAGCCATATAAAACTATCAAGAAATGTAGTGCTTTTTTCGCTGAACAAGAAGGGGTGTGATTTACTTCTTTTTAATCCATATGCTGTGCAATAGCATGGTCAGTGTGTCAACTCAAACAATATCAAAATGTTGGGATTCTGGTATGACATTGTAGTCTTCTGTGCAGTACATGAGAGAGGGAATACTTGGCAACTTCAGGAGGAGATTGCTTGCAGTATTAAAAGCTGACAATGATCTTCAACGGCCTTCTGTCCTAGAGTCCTTGATTCACAGGCACTTGAACATTGTCTATCTAGCAGAGCAACATATCAGCATGGACCTTACTCATGGTATTCAAGAAGTTCTACTAATTGAGGCCTTCTCAGGACCTGTGTCTTCTCTTCACTTGTTTGAAAAACCAGCAGAGCAGCTTACTGGGTCGGCCACTGAAGTTGTCTGCAACTGGTACATAGAAAACATTGTCAAGGATGTATCAGGTGCTGGAATCCTTTTTACACCAATCCACAAATGCTTTAAAAGCACGAGGCCTGTTGGTGGATATTTTGCAGAGTTGGTCACCAATCTCAGAGAATTGCAGGCCTTTGTTCGTGTATTTGGTGGCTATGGCGTTGACAGGCTAGACAGAATGATGAAAGAGCACACAGCAGCACTCTTGAATTGCATTGACACATCATTACGGTCAAACCATGAAGTGTTAGAGGCAGTTGCTGGCAGCATGCATTCTGGTGACAGAATAGAAAGAGAGGCATGTTCCAGGCAGATTGTGGACTTAGACACAGTAATTGGATTTTGCATTGAGGGAGGACAAGCACTTGCTTTTGATCAGCTTCTTGCAGAAGCAGCTGGGGTCGTGCTTGATGAGGGTGCACCCTTGATATATGCACTACTTTCTGGAGTGGTTAAGCATATACCCGAAGAAATATCTGAAAAGAAGGAAATCAGAAGAATAAGAGGGGTGGCAAACAGTCTTAATATAGTTGGAGATCATGATTCAGAATGGATCAGATCAATTCTAGAGGATGTTGGGGGTGCAAATGATGGTTCTTGGACATTGTTGCCTTATTTATTTGCCACCTTCATGACATCAAATATATGGAATACTACTGGCTTCAATGTTGATACAGGGGGCTTCAACAACAATATCCATTGTCTGGCAAGGTTGGTTTTTCTTGTCCCGCCATATTGTTGAATTGACGGGTCTGGATATACTCCTGAACACAAGAAGTTCAATGCTTCTTCGAACATGTATTGCATACGAGTTATTGATCTGAAGTCAGTTACCCATAACTGGCATTTCTATCCAAATTATTTTTGATTGGGTGACTGGCCATCTCCCATTTAACTATCATATTTAAATTCTGAACTGAACCGAGGTCTACTGCATTTGCTACTAATCATGGTATATTCTGTTATGAGGTCTTACGAGGAAGTATTTAACTCTTCTTGCCTTCTCTCTGTCTCACCCGCCGGACAACTTTATTCACAGTTAATTTAGTAGGGTCATGCATTTGCCATTTTTGTACTACTAGTAAATGAAATGGTTTCTATTATCCATTATTAATTTTTTTTTCCCTTACAATTGAATATTCTTTGCAGGTGCATTAGTGCTGTGATTGCTGGTAGTGAGTTAGTGAGATTGGAACGCGAACATCAGCAGAGACAACAGTCTCTCTCTAATGGCCATCTTGATGAGGCTTTGGATCCTGAAATACATAGCCGTTTGTCTGCTGAAGCAAGTATAAAGTCTGCAATGCAGCTTTTTGTCAAATTTGCAACTGGTATTGTGCTAGATTCTTGGAGTGAAGCCAATAGGTAAACGTGCAATGCCTGTCATGCCCCTCACATAAATACACAGACACGCAATATTTTCATCGATTTTTGTTTGCATAAAATCTCATGGTAATTATTTTAAACCACAAGCATCATTCCTTAAAAACTCGAGTTAAATCTCTAGGGTGGCTCCATCAATAATTTTTTCAGCTCAAATACTGAGAAAGGAATGTTGATCTGAATAGTCTATTTGATTATCTTTATGACCTTTGTTTCCTTTCTCATCATTTCATGCATATCAATCTCGTCTCCCCTTTCTGTGCAGATCTAATCTTGTAGCAAAGCTGATTTTCTTGGACCAACTTTGCGAGATCTCACCGTATCTTCCAAGAAGCTCCCTCGAAGCCTATGTTCCGTACGCAATTCTCCGTTCAATTTATAGCCAGTACTACTCAAATTCTCCATCCATGCCTCTGGCACTACTAAGTGTCTCACCCCGCCATTCACCTGCTGTATCACTGTCTCACACATCTCCTGCAGTGAACCATTTTTACGATATGGATAGTGGAAGCCTTCGCAGCACGGATAATAAACATAGAAATGTTCGCCGCTCTGGGCCTTTGGATTATAGTTCAAGCAGAAAAGTTAAACTTGTCGAAGGCTCAACTTCTGGGAGCACAGGTCGTAGTCCACTACCACGGTTTGCAGTCTCAAGATCCGGGCCTTTAATGTACAAGTAGAAAACGGTGAAAATGGCAGGGTCAGGAGTGTTGATAAATTATCAGCTCCTCGTCAATCAGACAAGTTTTGCATCCTGTAAATGTCATAATTCTTTGTTCTTATGTTCCTCGTCGCGCTGCACCTAATCATATAAATTAATGCCCTTTGCGAGAGCAAGATGTTGTGAATTTGGTTGCTCAGCCTGTAGAATCAGCATTCCTCGACTTGTGCCTTTTATGATACACATGCAGATAGAATTTTATTAGGTGAATCAGATCCATGGCCACTACAGTAGCCCCACTATTTTCACTTGATGTCATAATCCAGGTAACCCTAATTACAAGTACGCCTGAGCTTACAGCTGAAGTGGTACCCTAGCAAAATATATAGCAATGGTAAGATATTTGATAATTGTCACTTGCTGCATCAATTTCTATGCCATCATTTTCTGAAGAAAAAAAAAGGATTAGATTCGTTTGAGATATGGTAGGGACCAAAAGTTTGTGGTTCTAATAAGCAGAGGTGTCAAATTCGAAATTAGGACAAACCTTAAATTTACCATTTGGTATATTTTATTTCTAAAAAAATACAGCTTTTTTAGCTATGTTGAATTTATCTTCATCACTTCTTGTGACACGACTCTGGAGGTAGATGTCCAGTAAATCTATTAAGATATATTGGTGACGAATATTATTTAACATAATGGCTTCATAATTCATTGGCTTCCATTGTCAAAGCCATTTTCCATGGCAGAATTGAAAGATGTGATGATTCACTCCCTTCAGTAATATTTGAAGACTGTTTAGCAGATATACTAACAGAAAAACCTCAAGTAAAATCTTCAACAAGTCCTTGACAAGTTGAGTGTTGAAAATACCTACACGCCAATTTATCAGTTAGAGATCTCCTATACAAGATGGAAATGAATATACACCCAAAGGAAAATCGATGAAAAGTATTGCATCTTTACTCACTGATCCTTACGCAAAGCTGAATATATATGAAACATATTAATTTTGCAGAATAATTATCATATGATGTTCAGCAGCAAGTCATTGGCCAATACATTGACGTCTCTCATAATTTTATTTTTTTTTTATTTTGAGCATATGAATGTTATTTGACAGTCACTTCAATTTGTGGGGTTAGGTTCATATCCTACAAACTGTTCCGGAAACATAATTGTCAGAGATTCTAAGAAAATTGCCAGACTAGTCTATTTTCTCCCTGATTGTTTCACCCATGGCTGTAGAATGGCAGCCAGACTAATAGTCACAAATCACTCTCTGAGCTGTAAGTTTGTTGGATTATTCTGCTTTGCTTTGCCTTTTTCTTTTGCCAACAGAACCTTATCTTGACTTCATCTACCTAGTATCACTTATGAATTACTTGATTTGCTTTTTCTTTAAGAGCTGTTTCTGTCTTTTCTTTTGCCAACACAACCTTACTTTTGTGGTATACCATTTAGAAATATAAATCACAATAATGGAAGAATGCAAATTCCAAATCTGAAACATCAAAGAAAATGTCTCTGTGCTTGAATTCCAAGCCAAGTAGACCTAAACGTCAACTCTCGTCGACAATGGCAAAATATCGAAGAAAAAGTCACTGAAACTGTTAGTATTCAACATTCTATTTTACTTACAAAAGAGCTCTTAAAGAGATGGGATATTCAACAGTCTATTTACCTTTGAAAAGGAAATTACTGTAACAAGAGCTTAAGACAGTGCCACCACTTGGGGCAAGTGGTAGAAGATTTCTTACAGCTAAAGTAGTAGGAAATTATTGTCCAAAATGGAATGGAAAGATCAATTCAATTTCCTTTCCAACTTGATACTACCGTTCTATAAATGCAGCTATATCCCAAGTGATTTTATCTTCATCACTTCCGTTGCAGACACGATTCTATGTTGGAAAAAGCCATCAATATATCCGAATTCACAATCCGCAAGTCTCAATTTTTTTCTCTTTTTGTGCAATTAAAAATAGGGGTCAATCAATCAACAAAAATAAAACACAAAAACTAAATAAACACGCAGCACAAAGAATTTTTAAGTGAAAAACCCCAATATAGAGAAAACTACGAGAAGGTAGTCCACTCAAACTCTTCCACTAATTCAAATAATACGATAATAAAGTTCTTTCTTAGCTTAGTTAGAGGATATACATCAAATCACCAAATTTTTTTGTTATTTATTTTTAGATCCTCAAAAAAAAAATACAAAAAAAAAGTCAAAAAATATATTTGGAAGAAAAAAAAAATACTAGTGAGAAGAGAATTCCAAAGCGCTTAGAAAATGACCAAAATTGGTTGAGAAGGCTAAAAAATACAAAAATTAAAATTTCACAGTATATTTTTGATTGAAGAGAGTCTTGTTGGCAAAGAAAATTCAATTTGAGAAAGAAAAGTCCAAAATCAAATGTTTATAGACTTAATTAAATTCAAATTTTATTGCAATTAAACCCTCCATAAATTCAATGAGACCTTTAACAAAATTTAATTAGGTCCTTAAACATCCAATTTTGAATTTATTTTCCTCAAATTGAATTTCTTTGTCAACAAGGCTTTCATTAGTAAAAAATATATTGTCAAATTTCAATCTTTTTATTTTTGAACTTCCTCAACTAATCATTAGCCATTTTTCAAAAATATTTTTTTGTATTTTCTCTCTATTTGTTTGTGTAGGGATCCCTAAAAATAGGTGACAACAACTTTCATGGTATATTTATAGCCCATAAATCCTTTTCTTGTGTAAAAAAAAGGGCATGTAGTGTAATTATCCGAATAACTTTTAATAAGAGATAAATATCATTTACCTGATATGAATATGGTAGGTCCTTAAGGGATTTTTATACACTTAAAAAGATATAAGGAAATTAAATTTTAAGATATCAAGTGTAGCTAAGTTTATAAAGACTAAATTCTTCCCTGAGATTACACTCAAGGGAGGTCGACCATTCCCCTGGACATCCTAAAAGAAGATGACCATTATTTTAGACTTGGTTGTCTGCCAAGTTGTGCTTGAGTCTGACATGCGTGTTAGACCCACATTATCTTGGGCTTGTGAGTGCTAAGTCCAAGCTTCTTGGGTCAGGCATGAGTGATAGATTTATACTACCTTGGGCTTGGCGCAATACCAAGTCTAAGTGCCTTGGGTCTAGCATGCGTGCCAGACCGACACTACCTTGGGCTTGATGCACTGCCAAGTCCAAGCATCTCGAGTTTACCATACATGCTAGACACACGTTACTTTAAGCTTGGCGCTCTGCCAAGTCCAAGCATTTCGGGTGTGCCATGCGTGCCATAACTTGGGCTTGGCGCACTACCAAGTCCAAGCACCTTGGGTCTGCCTTGAACTTGACTGATTGTCAAGTCCAAGCGTCTTGGGTTTGGCAGGCCTGTCAGACCCACTTTACCTTGGTTCTGACAAGCGTGCCATACCCACGCTACCTTATGCTTGACGTATTTTCAAGTCTAAGCGTCTTAGGTTTGACATGCATTCCAAACCCACACTATCTTGAGCTTGGCGCATTGTCAAGCCTAAGAGACTTAGACTTGACTAAATGACAAGTTCAAAAACCTTGGGTCTAGCATATGCGTCAGACCCATATGTTTTAAAAAACTAAACAAAAATTAAATAAAAACTTAATAAAATTGACTCATCACTTTCCATTGGGAGGATCTTTACCTTTATCTTGCACCTAAGGAATGTAATCCTTTGTTCGGATATACTTTCCTCTAAGTACCCTTGTCCAAGACTATTACTGTCATTGACAATACCCGCCCCAGTGGCAGAGCTAAAATTTTTTAAACGAGATGGTAAATTACTAACAAATACTATATTATGTAGATATGCGTTAGAAATCAATTCAAAACATATATACTAATTTATATAAATTAAAATTAATTTAAAAATACTTTAAAATGAAAAAACTTACATTATAATTGTTCTTTTTGAGTTTTCATAATTTGAAACCGCTTCATAATAACTTCATTATCAATCTTATCGAATATATCTTTCTCAATGTATACAACCAAACTATCATTCATTCACTTATCTCCCATCCTATTCCGTAATCTACTCTTGATAATATGCATAACAGAAAAAACTCTCTCCACTGTAGCAATTGCAACTGGTAGAAGTTATGACAATCTGATAAGCATATATGCTAATAGAAATATCAAATTCTTCTTTGTTTTTACCATTTTCTCTGCAAGACTAGCAATACCTTCAATACCAGAGAACTCATCATCACCACGTAGATCAATAATATACATATCAAGTTGGTTATCAAGTACTATAAAGTTCACTATAAAGAATTCATTGGGATAAAAATGAGCAAGACGAATAAGTTTTTCTTTGTTGAAAGTAAAGAAAAAGTTATTTGGGTTTAAACATGCCACACAAAGAAGTAACTCTGTACTCGTTTAAGTAAAACGATCATCTAACTCAATAAGTTGCACATCAAGAACTGATAAAAACATTACAAGTAGACGAATAATTATAACATAGTGGGAGCCCCAACGAGTATCACCATACCTTCCAATAGAAGTTTCTTGATTCAGGCCTCGTCAACTAGAAATTTCTCCATTTTCAAGTCCTTTAATAATTCTAGCAAATTGTTTTTCTCTAATTACCTCCATCCTTTTACATGATGCTCCAACTATGTTTATAATGCTAGAAATAAAATTAAAGATATCTCCAACTTCATTATGCTTCTTTGTAACAACCACAAGAGTCAATTGAAGTCTGTGAACAAAACAATGCACATAATATGCACTTGGATTGTTATTTATAATAAGTGCTTTCAAGCCATTGAATTCACCTCGCATGTTACTAGCTCCGTCATATCCCTGACCACGCAATCTTGAAATGCTTAGTCCATGTTTAGAAACAAAAATTCAATAACTACCTTGAGTGAACTAGCAGTTGTATCTGATATATGTTGAATGCCAAGAAAACATTCAATTATATGTCTATTGTTGTCTACATATCATAGAAAAATTGCCATTTGTTCCTTGATTGATATGTCACGTGACTCATCAATTAAAAATGAAAATAATGAGTCATCTAGATCTTTGATAATCACATTTGTAATCTCCTCTGCAACAGCTTGAGTAATGTCATTTTGAATATTTAGAGAAGTCAATTTGTTATGTCCAGGAGCTTCACTGAAAGTAACTCTTATATTAGTTTTATTATTTCTGGAAAGGAAATGCAAGAACTCTAGATAATTTCCTTGATTTCTTGAAGATTCACATTCATCATGGCCACGAAATGAAAGTCTTTGGTGCAACAAAAAATGAGCACATTCTATTGAAGCATTCAATCGAGTTTGATAATCACTTTGACTCTTTACTATCTGCTCGGATAACAAAGTCATGATACTTTGTTTTTCATTCATCAAATTCTCCCATTTTATTCGAGCTGCATTGTGACTACTATTAGACTTTCCAATATAAAGATCAGATCTTTCCCCTTTTTTTCCCAATTTGAAAACCCATCACCCATAAATGAATCACACACCCTTTTGACTTAAAGAGGTAACAATACAAGCAAAAGGCAACATCTTTAGCTATGCTGTACTCTAACCATGTTGAGTATGCACCAAACCAAGCCGAATTAAAGTGTCGTAGCGTTGATATATTCCCAAATTGTTTTTAAGAAAAATCATAGTGTAAAGGTTAACAGGGACCCTTTTGTAGATAAACTCTTCGGATTGCATCCATATCATTTACATGATATTCGTAAATTAGTCTTCTTAAGCCAGGGTCATCAAGGAGAGTGTCGGGGTTGATTTCAATATGACTTTTCTTTGAACTTGATTGAGTTACATGACTTGAAGTTTTGAATGACTCTTCATCCTAAATGGATTTATACTTTAAATACTTGTCTGGTGACATGTTAATTTAATATGAGCATGCTGGATTTTTTTATTATAATTAGTGTCTATATAATAACTAACACAACTACACAATAATTCATTGTTAAACAAAAGTCAGTTGAGTTATATAATAATTGTAAATCTTCCATATGAAATTCATAGCAAAATACACATCAATTCATCAAAATCAAAATCCATTTCAATTCGTAACTATATACATATAATAAATATGTTGATTAAATTATACTTAATTATTTCTAAATATTTAATTGAGGAACAATGCCTAGTGTCTGTGTAAAAGAAACAATACTTGAAAAACATGTTTTCTACTTGATATTTACTTACAAACAAATTATGTGAAAATATTAAATTTCAATAAACTACCCTGCCAATGCAAGAGATGCCAAGAATAGTAGTTTTACATGAATATTAATTTATTCCTTTATAATAAGAAAAGAAACATTTAATTGATTAAATTAGCAGATTCAAACATTTATTTTGAATACATTTGAACATATTCATATCAAAACTCTTAAATTATCATAAACCCTAATATTTTTAATAACTAATTATAAAAGAATAAAATTAAAATTAGATAATGAAACAAATAGAAAAGATGAAGGAAATTTACCTAAAACATAAAGTAAAAAGTCAAAAAAGTTAATTGCTTAACTATATTTGAAGAGAAATTTGCATATGTGAGAGAGGTAAGAACAACAGCTCAAAAGAAAAAAAGACTCTTGGTTAGATAGGGTAAGAAAAGGAAAAAATTTAGGGTAATGAACTAGATATATATATTATATATTATATTAATATATATAAGTCCAAAATAACAACTTTCCTTTCTTATGTGTATCAATTATTCACCAAACTAGTACATTAATATTTTAATATAAAAAATATTAAAAAAAATTAAGGGAGCAATTATCTTCATTTATCCCTGTGTGGCTCGCCACTTCCCCACCCTAGTTTTATAATAAATGCCTTGTTTATTAGATGCATTTGTGTGAGTTCTATCCCTCCAATTGATACATGGGAGACATATAAAATGTTTAATTTTTTTATCAGATATTTTTTAATTAAAAGATTATTAAAAATCTTTATATATATAAAAGAAAAATTAGAAAACTTTAATAATATCAAATAAAAATTAAAAATT
>Ga0325414_1006018_pt1 | contig 12833 bp, 9 predicted proteins | sample PopdelMetagenome_8_FD_206183 | JGI IMG/M metagenome (GOLD analysis project Ga0325414, IMG submission 206183) | Populus deltoides microbial communities from Bellville, Georgia, United States - Leaf-PdKOR-R3 | ecosystem: Host-associated > Plants > Phyllosphere > Phylloplane/Leaf | place: USA... | reverse complement strand
CATTCTTTTGCCGCTAACTATAACAATAATTAATTCATAAATCTTATTTTAATATAAAACGCAACACAATTAATTTATAAAGAAGCAAAATGGAAAGCAATAACTCAAGATCCTTCATTGCTTTGACTAAAAAAAATTGACAGCACTCCAAGCTTAGTGACGACGAAAAAATAGCAGTAATAAATAAATAAATAAATAACAAACAAAAACCTGCTACTGCAAGCCACATGGGCAGATATATTTTTTCGAGGGCTAACGTCATCGACCACCAATTTCTGAGGCCGCTCGATTGTGTGTCTATCTCATCGTGGAAAGTGGACACGATCGTTGAGACAGCGGGCGGAAGGAGCGATCTCGTTTCGTACTGTGCGACGTCGTTTCTTTTTGGATTAGATCGTCATCATTGGATTGTTGAGATTCGAAATGGGCCCACGTAGGAGGTGCTGGAGATCGGGGTTGGAATGAGTGCTGATTGGTGAATTCATACGGAATCACGTTTATTGTCGTTTCATTCCAAAAATTCAAAACAATATCTTTTTTTTAATATTAAATATTTTAAACACATGAATTTAAATTAATCGTTAGATTTGTGAGATCATTATAATTTTATATAAAATAAATTATAAAACTCAATTCTTAATTAATTTAATAATAAAATATAAAAAAATTAAAAAAACATAAAAACCAAACCTAATTCAACTCAAGTTAACATGCTAAATCCACGACCTGAGTCATGAGACTAGTATAATCCTATAAAAATAAATAAAAATAAATTATAAAATTTAATTATCAATTAATTCAATGTTGAATGATGAAATTGAAAAAAAAATCAATTAAAGAAATAACACAAAAAATAATATGAGTCAACCTAAATTAACCTGCTAAACTCATCATCTTAGTCATGAGATTATGATACCTCATAGAAAGCAAACCAAAAAATTGACTTGGGTCAACCATACACTGCCAAACTTATAACTCAGCTCATGAGACTAAGATAATTTCATACAAAGCAAATTGAAAACAAATTATGATGTATACTTTTCAATTAATTCATTATTGAAGAATTAAATTGAAAAAATAATTAATCTAAAAAAGACACAATAAAACAACCTAAATTAACTTGTGGCATCTGGGTCATGAGGTTACGACAATTTTATAGAAAATAAATTAAAACAAATCATGAAACCTAATTCCTAATCAATCTAATATTAAAGGATGAAATTGAAAAATATACTAATAATAAAAAGGAAAAAATCTTAAGTCAACTGACTAGACTTCTCAAACCTGCAACACAGGTCATGAGTTTATGATAATCATGTAAAAAACAAACAACAATAAATGATAAAGATAAATCTCTAATAAACCAAATATTAAAAGATAAAAAACATAAATTAAAAAAAAAACTATCACAATAAATAGTGTTTTGCAAGATGATACAAGGTAAAAACACCTTTTCTTTTAGTTTTTTTTGTCAATAATTGAATTGTTCACGGAGGTCCATGGTAGTATGCCATGTTAGAACATTGTTGTTTCTCTTTCTGTATCTTACAATTAAATTGATTTAAATTATTTTTTAACTTTAATTTTTTTTTAAAAAATTATAAATATATTAGATTTTAAAATAATTATTTACAAATTTATTATAAAATTGAGTCAAATATTAATTTAATTAAGAGATAAATTTTTTAATTTTTAATTTTTAAATTATACTTAAACTACATTATTTTAAAAAAAAGGTTATTTTGAATCATTTTTATAAAATATATTTCTAATTATAAATATACTTAAACTACATTTTTTTTTTCACATTTCAAAAACTTTTGGTCTGCCAAAAAAGTGCACGCAATAAAATAGTATCATCACTAAACCCAACTAACTTAACATTTGTGCAGATGCTCAACCTTCCGTCTTTAACAAATCATTGCCAATCAAATCTCCAACATTTTGAGCACCAAGCCCAAAAGCTAGCAGAATACAGTTCTGGGCTTAAAACGGGACCCATCAAACTACCTGGCCCATCAACAACTTTGGTCTTGACTCTTTCAGCAGTCAACAAAAGCATTGCATGTGGCCCTGCCTCCAACTGTACTTCAACAACAAAACAAAACAAAAATCTCCACCATATCCCTTGCCTGTCATCTTCTCTTCTACCCTCCCTCCCGATTCTCTGCGTCACCGGTTCACCTGAAACCATGGACGCCTCACCAATCAACCGTCTACCACAAGACACACTCAACCAGATCTTCTCCTCTCTCCCACTTCGTCAAATCATGATTTGCAGATCTGTCTGCAAGTTCTTCAATCAAATGTTGACCTCACCATCCTTCATGGACCTAATCTCCACTCAAACCCCTCTCCGCTTCCTCGCTCTCCGCCCTCCACATCACCACCACCATCAAAGGCATAATAGTCACGTCTCCTCTCTACCTTACCTCCACGTGTTCGATCCAGACCAGAATCAATGGCTCAGATTTAGTCTCAGCTTCTTACCGTTCAGGTCACCTCAACCTGTCGCCTCAGCGAGTGGGCTCGTTTACCTCTGGGGTGAATCACCCAACTCGCTCGAGTCAAACAGATCACTCGTTGTCTGCAACCCCTTGACTCGCCAATTTCAGGTGCTCCCCCAGCTTGGCTCGGCCTGGTCACGACACGGATCTGTCCTGGTTGACTCAGTGAACCACCGAGTCATGGTATTAACTGAACTCGCTGCTTTATATTTCTCAAACACAAATAAAACAAACTCGTGGTTAACTTTCTCTGCGAATTTGCCATCAAAACCCAGAAGCCCTATTTTAATATCGGACTCGGTTTTCGCTTTATGTGATGTTGGGTCTCGATGGAGATCTCAATGGAAGCTCTTTACATGTACACTGACGAATCTTAACAATAGTTATAACAATTGGGTTTGTTTGGGAAGGCTTGAATGGGGAGATATCTTTGATATTATCAAACGACCACGTTTGGTTCGTGGAAAGGGGAATAAATTGTTGATGATTGGAGTGTTAAAGTCAAATTTTTCTTTGAATCCGTCGTGTTCGACGATATTGATATTGAGGTTGGATTTGGCGAGAATGGAGTGGGAGGAGGCAGGACGGATGCCATTGGAGATGTATAAGAGTTTTCAGGAATCGAGTAAGTTCAAGATTTTTGGTGGTGGGGATAGGGTCTGTTTATCTGCGAAGAGAGTGGGGAAGTTGGCTTTGTGGGATGACTGTGATGGTGTGGTTTGGAGGTGGATTGAAGGAGTGCCTGGAGGTGGTGATGGGCTTTGTCGAGGGTTTGTGTTCGAGGCTAGTCTTACTGCATTGTCTTGAACTGTTATGTTTGGTTATTGAATTTGAGTTTAGGTGTATTCGAGTTGGATTTGTATCACTATTGTTGTGTTTGAGAAACTTGTTGGCTTGGTTCTGTTGTACTACTTTGTATTTGGTTTATCAATGAAATGTTAACAAAATGTTCCAAATGGTTCAGTTTCATATGATATTCTCTGGTTGCCCTGCTTTTACTTTGTTTTTTCAACTGAACTTAGTTTGTGCCTTTAGGCTTGACTCTTGAAGCCCTGCATTAGTTCAGATTTGATAGGGATACAGTTCTGGGTAAGAAAATGCTATTATGAGCATTATGCTGACGGGAATGTGCTATTGCATTTATTGGGAATGTGAAAGCAATTCTTCTGATCTAACTAGTAGCAGTGCTTTCATTTCTTGTTCTGGCTACCTTATTAGTGTAAAGAATGGATCGATTAAATGTTTCTTGGAGAAGCTTTCAGCTTGCAAAACTCCCCTTGGTTGATTCACCTGTTTCTTGACAACTGTACATGTGCTTGATTCAAGGGGAGATGAGGTCCTATTGGAATTGCAATTGCAGCTCTTTTCAACCTCAGATAACCTTAAGGTCCATAATTTTTGAAATTTTAGCCAATCCCTCCAACTACAACCCGTAGAAACTGAACACCCATCTCTTGCTTGAGTGTAATTCACACTGATTCACATGTATTGTCGAGCCAAAAATAACCCTTCGATTTTTTTTTTTTCTATTTTGAAAGAGATTTTTTATATTGGACTTTTGGATTCTGATGGTGGCTATACAAGTAGCCTTTTCTTTTCTTTCTTTGATTATTTATGAACTTAAAGCCTGTACCTACCATCTAATTCTTGACATTTTGTTTAATTGTTTGCATTTATCTCTTTTGCGTTTACTTGATACAAGGATGCATGAGATGCGGGATAATAAATAAATAAAAATTAAAGCAGGAAAAAAAACTTTTAAAGAAAGAAGAAAGTTAAAAAAGAAAAGAATGGAGATTGAAGATAGGTAAAGTCTATAATATTTTTATTAATCATCAAAATTCATTGATATTTAGAAAAATAAGATATAAATACTAAAATCCTAATTAAAACAAGCTATTGGGTTTACGGTCCACTAAATAAAATACTCAACAATAATTAAATCAAATCCAATAAATAAAGCCTAATTAATAAACCTCAACTGAAAGTTCATATAAATTAAAACTAAAAACATAAGTTAAAGCCAAATCTCTCAATGGTTTGGGCTATCCTCCATCATCTATGATCATACACGTGCGTAAATAATATTTCAGGTTCGGTGTCCCCATCAATTCTCCCAGGCTTGGAAGAACTCGACCCCGTCAAGTATAGATCAAGACAACTCCGATAATGCTATCAAAGATAAGGATCAAGTTGTTGTGATGTCTCTCTGATAATCCAAGTATAGTCTAAATCTGGTCGTCGAACCTACATACTAGGATTTGTTGAAGTTCACCATCCTTGGTAAAAACAACTTGTGCATTCAAAGTAGCATTAATATGTTCCTTTTGTGCTAAATATATGGGTAATGAGGTAGGGGTATCAAAAAGAACATTAGGGATAGGTTGTTGTGTTTTATATATAACAATGTCCTTCATGTCAAAAGTAGAGCTAATATCAAAGTTTAATGGCAATTTAATGATATAATTATTTGATTCAATCATTTGCAACACTTTGAATGGTCTAGCACTATTTACTTGCAATTTATGATCGGTTTTCAAAAGACACCGTTCAGTTCTAATATGTATCATGAAATAATCTCCAACATTAAGTGCACCATGATACTTAAGTAAATCAATTCAAAATTTGTATTATTCATTACTTGCTTGAATTTGTTTCATGATCTCAACATGCAAATTATAAGTAGACGACACAGCTGACTTAAACATCCTATCGTGAGGAGATATGGGAAGGTGTTCTATAAGTTTCTCGGGTTTGTAACCTTGAACACTAAATGATTGAGGGTGTGGAATGAGACAAATATTGTTTGAAACCTGTATAGATATGATATGGACATAATTAAGTAAACCAGCATTATCTTCCTCATCACGTGCATGAGGTAAGGGGTCAGGAAGCTCAACATGTTGCTCTAAACTTATGATGTGCTGGACACCAAGTATGTGAGGTGGGGAATCAAGTAGTTTAGGAGGACTAATATCATGAGACTCTTCTAAGACCATACTTATCTCTATAGGCGATTCCATTGAAGAGTTCCCTAAAACATCCTCTACCATTAAAGCACATATATTAAACTCTTTCTTAACCTTATTTTCAAACTCACGTGGACTCATTATGTTAAGTCCCTCTTCCAACACATCCCCGTCATCTAAGTCACTAAAATCTGCAAGATTAGACTCATAAACTTCAACACTATAATCTTTCTTTTTGCCTATATCCTTATATTTTTTTATATAACTAAGGGTTTAGAGGTGCAATCTAAGAAGATATGATCAAAACCTAGACAATTAGTACATTTAACCTTTGAACTTACCTTAGACACTTCATTGACAACTTGTTTTTCCTTTTCTTTCTTATAAAGTTGGGCATTAATAGGATTATGTTTGTGGGGTGGAGCACTTATCAAAGAATCATTACTTCTAAATTGGGACCTTGTAGGGATACTATAAAGGTCCTGACAATTTATCCACTGATTCTTCATGACCAACTTGTAGTTTTAACTAAGATATAAGCTTGGTCAATGATAGATACACCTTGAAATACAACTTCTCTTCTAAGATCATCATTCAAGCCTTTATAAAATCTACGCAAAGTCATGGCTTCATTCTCTCTTATGGCATATCTCATCATGTAATCGTTAAATTATGTTATATACTCATTTATAGATTTATTTCCTTGTTTTAGGTTGTTTATCGATCTAAGAGTTTATTCCTATAAGATTGGGGTAGGTACTTCACCTGAAGTTTTTGTTTCATTTTGATCCAATCAGTTATAGGAGGTTTACCTCTCATTTCTAAACAATCCTCAACATCTCTCCAATAAGTTTTGGCTTCAGTAATAAGTATCATCTTAGCAAATCTAACTTTTCCATTTTCAAACAAGTTATGTCACTCAAAGAATTGATCCATATTACGAATCCACATATCAAATATCCAAGGGTAATGATGACCGTCAAAAGTTGGGGCTTCTATTTTGTTAGGGCTCAAGACTCGCTCATCAAAGTCATCATTTTAAGAGTAACCTAAATGATAGTCATACTGGTGGCGCTCAGAGTGAACTTGTCCATAATGGTTGTTCTTGTGATATTTATTGGTGTTTGAGTGGCTCATTTAAAAATTCTCTCGGGGCTCAATTCTTTTAAACATGTTGATCACCTAAGTTTGATTCTCTTTAAATTGTCATAAGAGTATCACTAAGGGTTGAGTCTACGATAAGTGTAAACTTAAGCTTGGACACTAGATGATCATGACACAAATGCATGTAACGCTAACTTATCAATGGAATTGAGATCACAAATGGTTCTTGCAAGTAAAATCACAATACAAAAATAAATTTAATCCTTTTTTTATGTGAAGATTAATCAAGAACAGATTATGCCAGGAAAATTATAAGCATGCAATGCTAGACCTTTTAAGTGTAAATGATTAATTAAATAATGGTCACAACTTTTACTAGCTTCAGCAAGCTCAACAATTAGTTGATAAATATCAATGAAGAAAGAGATTGATAAGCAAGGGTTAACAGATCAAATGCAAGGTGAGATTTTTTTTTCTAGGCACAAAAATTAATATTAATGATAACTTTAAATGACAATTGCAAAACCAGAAAAGGTAAAATTTCAACAAATTAAAAGATGAAGTGATTCACTAACTAGATTGAGGGGAGGAAGCTTGTTGTTGCTGACATGGCAGACTGGAGGACTTGTCTACTGACGTGTTGGATTATGTGGTGCTGACATGGCTTCACTGGTTGACGTGGCTCTTAGTTGCGCTTGTGTGGTTTGCTGAGATGACGTGGCACTGGTGTGGCATCGATTGGCTGACTTGGCTGGTGACGTGGCATGGGTTCATTAATTTGCCTTGAAAGCTTTCTGTAGTTTCCTTATCTTCTGTGATTTCTCGGTTGTTGTTGCTGGCTGCGGGCGTGACAGTTGAAGACGAAGAATATTGCAGGCATTGAAGGTGGTGGTTGTCGTTGGTCGGTTTAACATTTCTGTCTGTTTCTGAAGACGAAGATATTCTAGTGCTACGGTGTCGTTGTACTGCTAATGAGATCGAATGCGGCTGATGGCTGGTTGTGGCTGTTGTCACTAACAGATCTGCTGCGCTGCGGGAGTTTGCTGGTGTAAAATGGTGGTTAAATGACCAATCTGCCGGTGGCGTGAAGAGTGGCCTGTTGTGGGAGAGACGTGATTTGTCGTCGTGGGTGCTATAGCGAGCTGTCGTGGGTTTTGGTGGCTACTGGGGATGCCTGATCTGCTCTCTGGTGTAGGTGGTGTACTTTGCGGTGGTTGTTTGCTGGTGGAGAAGATGAACAGTGTTTCCTCTTTTTTTTTTTTAATCAGAACAGTAGGATTTTTTTTAGATCAAACTGGATCTAGGGTTAAACATAAACATATAGATCGTTTAATTGTAAGAATAATTAAAAGCCATGCTCTGATACCAAATTTGATGCAGAATAATAAATAAAAGAATTAAAACAGGAAAGAAAGAAGCTTTTAAAGAAAGAAGGAAGTTAAAGAAAAGAAGAATGAGGATTAAAGATATGCAAAGTCTGTAATATTTTTATTAATCATCAAAACTCCTTAACATTTTAAAAAATAAGATATAAATACTAAAACTCTAACTAGAACAAGCGATTGGGTTTATTGCCCACTAAATAAAATACTCTAATAATTAAATCAAACCCAACAAATAAAGCTTAATTAATAAACATCAACTAAAAATTCATATAAATTAAACCAAAAAATATAAGTTAAAGTTCAATCTCTTAATGGTTTGCGCTATTTTCCATCGTCTATAACCATACACTGCATAAATAATGTTTCGACTTCGGTGTCCCCGTGAATCATTGGTTTGATTTCTTTCGTGGTTTTCAATTATCTGTTTATTTGTACTTTGGTTTGTTCTTTTGCTGCTGAAATGTTACAGAACTATTTATGGAGCATTGAAGCTAGAAGACAGTGACTGCTTATTCCAGAAACTGTTGCTTTGGAATATTGATCACCATGATGGAAACAAAGTTCGCTACAAGTGTTAAAGAAATTAAGTGCTAATCGAGACTTCTGGGATATTTTATACCCCTGAGAACTTGCAACTTTCTGGAAACTTATCTTGGATCATTCATCTAGTCCCATCCTTTGTTTTCCAAAGGAGTAGATATTAGAATATAAATTCCTCCACTCTTCTTCGAGGAAGGGTGATATAGAAGAAGAGGGTGATCAGGGGTTATGAAAACAACATATGTTAGAATTATGTAGGGAGATGAAGATGCACTGCTGTATGACCGGCTCGGTACGACACCCTTTATGAAATGTATTATCTATACCAACTGGAATGAGAAATCAATCTCAGCGTACAATACTGAGAAGAGTTACTTGTTTGTGCAAGTTCCCCTTCGTTATGCTAAGCCTGTCACGCTATTTTATTGCGTTCAAATTCAGAATCTCCATTGGTCCTTTTCAATGCCGACTTCCTAGAGCATGTCTAGAAATCCAAGAGGAAGCAGTTGTTAGAGGCCTTGATTTCCAACACAAAGACAACCTTGAATTTTCATTTTGCACCCAGTACCCTATACCAAGGAGACCTGCCAATTGCTTGGCTTGAGAAACATTGGTGGCACTCATGGGGATTGGTTTAAAATTCTTCAGCAAAGAAAAGCTTTCCTCCCACGACATTTTCTCTTCTCTCCCAATCGGAAAACTCCTTACACTATCCATAATCCTAAGCCCCATGGTCTCCTTTTGAAACAGTTCAAACCCCACTCTTCCGTAGCTATATTTTAGAGAATCAGAAAGCGCGGTGTAATGTTGGATCGCCTCGCGAAAAAACTCTACAAAGGACACGGATGAAACCTTAAGAAAATTTAAGAGTTCTTCTTCAACCAAAACCACCAGTTTTGGGGATAGTCTACTCACGCCATTCAAGAAATTCTTCACAACCAAAAGGTTCCTGTCAGTCATGTGAAGCTGATGGATCATGCAGTTTGCTATCAGTGTATGGCCCCCTTCAATTTTTTCGAAGTCCTCTTCTTTCTCGATAGTCATTTGGTCAAACTTGAACGTTTGACCTACTGATTCTGCAAACTCGACCAGTCTTCTGCCCGTATGTTGTACAAGAGCTGCTTTCTCTGGGTCGCCAACAATTGCAGTTATTCTCAGAGAAACATTATTCCTCTGTGCAAGATCTGCCATTAGTGGTGGCCATTGAATTCCATCCATGATGTCAAGATCCAGGATATGAACCTCATTTTCCTCTCTGGTTGCCTCAAGGATCGCTTGGTTTGCAGTGAATTGTGCAAACCTCACATATGGGGAGAGCTCTTTGAGCATCTGGAAGTGATGAGACATGGTTTCGTTCTGTGCATGAACAATCTCATGTAATGCTAATGCTGGAGTATCTCTGCATTTGTAGGAGAGCCCTTGAGTGAAATAAAAAACCATATCACTGAACAGATTCTCGTCAGTTTGGCTTAGAAGTAATTCGCTGATTCCTGCGATTATATTTGAAGCAAGATGCCAGTTTGATACTTCAACAGCCTGGGCTCCTGTCAACAGAAAATCAGTGAAGGTATTTCTACCATTACTCTCCTGAAAGCCGACAAAATGCACAGTTTCATCTATGGAAGTAACCAAGCTACCACTTTCTTGATTCACAGGACTAGTTGATGTGTGGCTGCCACATCTGTTATTAATACCGGCTTCATCCGTGCAATCAGCTTCCATTTGAAGTAAGCTTTCGATAAACTGATCGGTGTCCAGGTTGTTCTTTTCTGTTGGGAAAGCTGAAGCAATTTCGAGGTTGCATTGTAGTTCAGTATTGTAGTAGATAAGAGGAGCTTGCTCATAGTTGATCATGGCACTAACGGGGATGGCTAATTAAAGACTGAAAACCAAGATCTTTAAAGAGTAGTGAAAAACTTGGGCCGCGAAGACTCCATGTATAAATACCTCGTTCATTGCTTGGTATTTGGATAATGTAGCGTGCCAAGTAGAGATGTCCCGTTTGAAGAAAAGAAAACTGAAGAACATGAAAGCAATAGCTCACATGCCTGTATGTTATTTTTATATGAGCTAATTCCTATTAGCCTACTGGAGTGGAGAACGCTTCTTCTTCATCATCAACCATCACACACATGGTGTAGACTAGAGAGGGTGGATCCCTTGAAAGATTCCTTAACCCCTTCGTTTTCTTACATGTCGTTTTGCAGAGTATTGAATAAAAATTGATCGAGATCATCTCATCTTCGGCGCCGCAAATGTTCCAGCGCGTGCTAACTTAGCTAGTATTAGCCTGTCAGGTTGTGACAGTGTAGGGAGTAGGTGCAGTCTGTGAATCACATGTTTCTTTATAAAGGACAAATTACGAGGTTGGTATTGATTATGAACAGTTTGGTGGGCTCCGTAAATTTTAATTTCTTTTTATTTTTTATATATTTTTTAATGTGTTAATATTTAAAATAAATTAAAAAAAATATTATTACATCCCAGAGAGGACTCAAAGATACAGATTCATGCAAGAACACTCGACGGCAAATCATAAGCTAGCGTTCGAAGGAAGGCTCACCGTCCAATGATGAATCACAAGTTTATCGCGAGAATTTATGCTCTTCATTCATCCAACTTTCTGCTTATGCAAGTTTTGTCTTCTTATCATGACAATTATTTCGAACAAATTAAGCAGTCAACAATGTCCCAATGCCACTCCTTGCTGAGTCACATGGGAATCCCCAGCACACGCTCCTAGTGAATTCTTCACGTGCATTGTAAGGGTATTTTTAATCGTAAAAGCTATATAAAAGAAATAAATTTTTTATACATCATTTTGATTTAGATTACTGTGTTCATGTACTGTTATTAAAACAGGCGGTGTTATTAGAAAGGGTAAAAATTGAATCAAGAAACATTTTTTTTCATTTTTGTAAATTTATAGATTATATATATATAAAAAATGTGTGTTTACAATTTGACACGCATAATTTTTATAATCCGTAGTTTAGAACACGTGGTACTTTTAATCAATAGTAATGTATCCTAAATAATAATTATACTCAACTTAATCATTTATACTAAAAAAATAGCATAAATACAAGATGAACTAGGAGAATAATACAAGAACGCGATAACCCAATGGATATGGTACATAAACACATGCGTTATCGGATCGAGATGCGGTGGACCTTGGAAAATAAAATCGCAGTCTTTATTTGATTAAAGTATGCCACGCACATGCCTAAATATATAGTGATTACGAGAAGCTGCGAAAAGAAATTACAATAAGATTAGGAAACTAATTAATTAAGCACGTTTAGCACGATTAACAAGCAACGTAACCATTAATTTGCTCTTGATTATGCTTTAATTCTTTGTCGTTGCTTTCGAGTCTTCCCTGAGTTGTTTTTGTTTCCTCGAGGCAGTGGCACCGGGAGATGAAAGAATTGAAGATATAGAAACCCTAGCATTCTTGAAAAGGTAACAGTTAAAGAAAGCCTCAGGCCAGGCATTTCTCTTCGCTCGTTCATGTGCGTTGGCTGTCCACGAGTTACACCGAAAGGCTACAGCCCCCCGATAAAAGGAAAGAAACGGATGCCTGTGACTCTGAGCATTATCACAGCAGTTAAACCAGTTCTATATCGAAAAATCATCACAGATCGACACTATTGTTTAAGTTTTTTTTATTAAATAAATAAAAATAATAAAATTCAAACTCGTAACTATTTATTATTATTACCATTTCAATTCAATAACCTAAACTATTAATTAAAATTCTAAGATATATTTATATTATTTTGTGCGTCCTCCATCAAAGCACTTAAATCATAAACACAGGCATTCTAGACTCGCCCCTGTTGTGTTGCAAAGAAGTCACCTCCTGTGAATTAGTAAAGCTACTTATCGCTCCTCTTTAATGGACTCTTTTGTACACCCCACTTTGAACATTCGCTTATTTTCCGAATTTGTGTTCTGGTCTAAAACCACCATAGCTATTGTGCAGGATTCCTCCACTTAGATGTGTTTTTTTTCCTTCCAATGGAGCTGGAAATATATATATATAATTCCAGGTATTTTACACTGCGACTCTATTGAACTATAAGCATGATCACCAAGCAACCAAACCCATCCCAAATAATACTCCCTTGAAGAATTATTGTTGCCTTTTGACGTGTGTGTAAATTGTGAGCGGTTGATGCCCATTTCATGATAAATTCGAATTTCAAGAAAGGGAAATTATTATGCACATATTTTTTTTTAATGATGAATACAATTTTCATTTATCAAATTAAAACCAATTCAAGAGGCTACTATATATCTGCTCGCGCAAAGTATTTACT
>Ga0325414_1006011_pt1 | contig 12844 bp, 11 predicted proteins | sample PopdelMetagenome_8_FD_206183 | JGI IMG/M metagenome (GOLD analysis project Ga0325414, IMG submission 206183) | Populus deltoides microbial communities from Bellville, Georgia, United States - Leaf-PdKOR-R3 | ecosystem: Host-associated > Plants > Phyllosphere > Phylloplane/Leaf | place: USA... | reverse complement strand
ATTATCTAGTTCTTAAAGCTACCATTAAATTGAATCATTAGTGCGGACACTTTGATTGTTTGTTGGTTAGGATTAGTTATACGACGGATCCGTTAATTAATCAACGTTAAGAAAAGATAAAATTTCACAACATAAACTGCAATTTTCGTTTCAAGGATCGGTTCTAATTTCCGTTGGTGGATGTGTGTTTGCGACCAAGGTTTGTTTTCTTAATAAGTTTCGGTTTTAATTGATTTTGTTTGCTAGTTTAATTGCTGCCATAGTTTAGATAATCACAAACCAAATCCCCCCAATTACATAACATACAACATAAAAATCTGACTTGAAACTTCCTCGTGGGATCGACCCCTTGCTTGCTCTATACTATCTTGTGTATTGTGTTTGAGGCTAGGGTAATTAATTTGTGCGACCGCGACATCGCAACACTCGTAGACCTGATTTTTATCGGGTCCACCAGACGATCACACCTCTATCCACAAATCTAGATCGAAATTTGGATGGGTCGAAGGATTGTCCCCATATCTCTCCCTCAACCGGCTATTGTAGGTCTCCTGAATTTTTTTAAAAAAAATCATCATATGCAATTCAAGATGCAATTCAAGAAAATAATAACTTACAAAATAAAATGAATGAACAAATATACCATAAAGTGCTGAGCACGGTTGTCCCCAAACTGTTGCACCCGCTTTTGACGGTCTTGACCCCGCACATGCATCTCTACAAACAGCTCCATTGGACTCGGTTCACGTCCAAGAGATGCAGCCTATAAGGAAAAAATAGGTTGAAAGTTATTTAATAAGGAACGACAAATTAATTAACGATATATTTCATTAAAATTAATCTTACCATCCGCTTTGCATGTGCGCTGAATGGGACAGATCCGCCAGTGTGCGTGGTCACCGAACCATGAATTTGCCGGTTTCGGTTGTTGGTGCCAAACTGTGAGTGCCGTGAGAACCGCTCTGAGGTCACATGCTCAATATATGCCATCCATATTTCCCCTGAGATGAATGGCGGTTTGAATTCCCGCCAAACCGCCACCTCATTCCATCCTTCAAGACTGTTATCCCTCGCGTTTCTTTTTGATTTTTTTTTGGTGTCATACCAAAAATCACGCAACCTACTTCCATAGTAACAAATTATAATTTAAAACATAAAATTATAAAACAAAAATAAATATTATTTTTGATGTTACCTAGTTGCCGCATGATTATCACATACCTTCCTCACAACATTGTTGTTCGTCCTATCCCACTTAAATTTGTTCCGTGTATATAAATAATTCATATAAAATAAAAATATTACAAGATATAAAATTATAAAAATTATTTATTAAAAATAAGCTAAAAATTAAAAACTAACACCGACCTGAAATCGCTTAAATCATACATCGATATTAGGTTTCCACTCAGGATGTTTGGAAACTTGGCTCCATTGAAACAATGGAATCTCCATCGACAATTTAAACGCCAATGTTATAGCCCTTGTAGCCTCAATGTTTGTGAACCTGAAATTAAATAAAAGTAATAATATTAATTAGTTGTTCATAAATTATGTTATAAGTATATATAAAAAAAAAGTAAAACCTAAACAAACTTACATTGAGAGGTTATCCTTCCATTGTGTTTGGTACTTGCGGGTGAATTAACCCCGCTGTGAAGGCACACCGCTTCTGCACCGTGAAATCGCGCTAGAAGAGGCAGCATCACAAGTTGACGTAGATTCCTCGTCGTGATCAGCACCTAAGGATACGTCCTCCTCACTGCTAGAAGAACTAGCTGCAACCGTCTTTTGACGACGTGCTGTAGATTTCATTCTACGCATCAACACAAATTTATACGAATAATTACATAATTAACTTCAATAATTTTAAAAAAAATTCGACAGAGTCTCCCCTATACTGGGGGGTCCCAAGTTATTGATAAAATCATATTACACTTCCAATTTTATTTCACATCCGGATCCAATCATCCTGGATCTCAACCCAACTCATCATCATCAACACAAAACATCTTAATCAATAACATCATATAACGAAATTCAAGTAAAAGAATTAATTTCAACTATGAACATTCATTGTTAAATTGGTACTTAGAGTTACAGGTAAACAATAATATCCTAAAATTAAGATAAACTAATTAAATTTAATTCTATATTTCAATTAACATTTAAAACATAAATTCAACAATAACAATTATAGCAATACAAACAATAATATCATAAATTAAGATAAACTAATTAAATGTAATTCTATATATAAATTAATACTTTTAATATAAATTCAACAATAACAATTATAGCAATACAAACAATAATATCCTAAATTAAGATAAACTAATTAAATGTAATTCTATATATAAATTAATATTTTTAACATAAATTCAACAATGACAATTATAGCAATACAAACAATAATATCATAAAATTAATAAATAAAATGAAAAAACTAAAAAACACTATACAAAACAACCTAAACACAAAACAAACAATACACAAAACAAAAAAACACTATATCAATTCAAAATAAATTTGGGAATAAAAAATGCTTACCTTAATAGTGTGTTGAATTTAAGATTTTATCTACAAACAATACACAAAACAAAGAACACCAACAAAATAATCATGATTAAAATAAAAAAAATACAAAGATAAAGAAAAAAGAATACATAGCTTTTAAAACTACCACCAAAATAATAAAATCTCTTCAAAAAGCCAAATGCTACCGGAGAGGAGAAGAGAAATGGAGAAGAAGAGAAACTAAGCCGAGAGAAAAAAATGAACCAAATGGGGGGAAGGGGGTGTTTTATATGGCAATTTTTCCGACGAACTTACCGACGGACATTAATTGTTGTCGGTGGCATTAAATACCGTCGATAATACCATCGGCAATTAATTGATATGCGCACCAAAAAAGTTTGAAAATCCTGCTAGACTTTTTAATCCATCGGAAAATCCATCGGTATGTGTGCGGACGGACACGCGTCTGACATGCATGCGCTTCGGGATATGGGTAATCCGTCGGTGATTCCGTCGGTGATTGTGGCACAATCCCGTAAATTTTTTTCAACTCTCTGTGAAATACCGACGGGTTATAACCGTCGGTGATTGTAGCACACTCCCGTAATTGTTTTTCAACTCTCTGTGAAATACCGACGGGTTATATAGTCCGTTAGTGTGCCCGTCGGTGAAACCGTAAATTTTTCTTATTTTTTTATGTAATCGTGTCACAAAATCTTGAATTGCAATCTTACAGCACAATAACAAGAGCTGATCATTAAAGAAGAATAAATATTTCATGTTTCAAATTATTACATTATAAAAATAAGGCTTTAGAACATGTTTAGTTAGTCGGAATTTTCATCTTCGTCCTCAATTGAATTGTTATCATCAGCTTCATCGCACTCTTCAATTTCGTTATCATCTTCTTCAACAACATTCTTTTGTCCATTAGTAGAGCTCAGAACAACATTCAACTCCTCTGCATCAACATCAACAAGACTATCATTGAAAACACGAAAATTCAAATTTTCTTCCAAGTCAATCGAAGGAGCAACTCGGTATGGTTCAACCAACTCACTAGCTTGAAAGACTTCATCTATCACACTTGTGTCTTCGTTCTCATCCTGAACAACCTCGACACGACCCCTGGGTTTTGTTTTTAAAACGGGAAACCAATCAACTCTTGATCGGTCCTTTCTAAAGGGGTGTATGTGTAATAAACTTGTTGGCATTGCTTTGCGAAAACAAAGACGTCGTTTACATTGCGGAGTCTAGCTTTTGAGTTGATTTCGACTAGACCATAGTGCGGATCAACTCTGATTCCTCTGTCAGTCGTGTCATACCAATAGCATTTGAATAAAAACACTCTATTCTGCTCGCTATGATATTGCAGTTCGACGACCTCTTCTAATCTACCATAGTAGTCAACTTCTAACTCATTACTAGTCGATCCCTTAACATAAACACCACTGTTGTATATCTTTCTTCCATGCCCGTATTCTTTAGTATGAAAAATTTAAATTCTTTTGAGATGACGCTAAAAACGCTAAAAACGATGCAAATATATATAAAAGAGTATTTTTTTGGATTTTCGTTGTTTTTCGCTATTTTTGGATTTTTCTGAAAATTTATCAAAACATGGATAAAAAATTAGGTAGCAACAAGTACTTACATGTGTTCTGAACCATGTGGCAAATTGTTCATCTTGTAATTGAAAGATTTGGGATTCGGTCAGCTGTGAGTTATTGGACAGCAAATATTGTTGATGTTCCCTGCAAGTGGTAATGAGTGTATTATATTACAATATATTATTGACAAAGTTTAATTAGTATTACACATATATACACTTATTGAATAGAAGGTCTCAACTCATCACAGTTAAATAGAATATAATCGTATGCTTGTTTGAACTCTATTTTTGACAAATATCTTCCTCTTACGGCATTTTTAGGTGTGGGTTGTCCAGGATTGGAGAATATTGACAAGTTCCCACTGGAAGACACTTCACCGCCATCATCATGCCGCGAAAAGCGATTGATTCTTGTTCTCAGATGAGGTTCGAAATAGTACAAGATAAATGTTGAGATCTCCTCAACAATATAGGCCTCACATATCGAAGCCTCAACATGCGCCTTGTTCTTAACCTTTTTCTTGAGATTGAACAAGTACCTGCATTGAATTAATCAAATATTTTCAATGAAGAAAAATAAAGAAAATACTTTTATATATGAATTACATTGCAACTGTAATATCTAACTGTTTGAATGGGTACATCCATCTATACTGGACCGGTCCTCCAACTTTTGCCTCGAATGGTAGATGTATGGGGAGATGCTCCGTTGAGTTAAAAATGATGGAGGGAATATCATCTCAAGTTTGCATAGTGTCTCGATGATATTTGTTTCAAGCCTCTCAATGTGATCAACATTCAACTTGTTGGAGCATAAATCTCTGAAGAAATGATTGATCTCCGTGAGTGCATCCCATATCCCCTTTAGCAACAAATCACTAAAAGCTAATGGGATGAGTGTTTGCATAAACACGTGGCAGTCATGACTCTCATTCCATACAATCTGCATTCCTCCATATTAACCAGCCTTGATATGTTCGAGGCACGTCCATCCAGAAAACGCAGACTCTTAAGCCATTTGTAGACTAGTAGTTGTGCATTTTTCTGTAACACGAAGCTTGCTCTTAGTTTTGCGACCCGTGACTCTTCACAAACCAACTCCATATTTTTACAGTTATAGAATAAAGCTTCATCCAATCTAGCCTTGATGTTGTCCTTTGTCTTCCCCTTCACATCCATGATGGTGTTGAAAATGTTCTCAAACACATTCTTTTCAATGTGCATGACGTCAAGGTTATGGCAGAGAAGATTGGTCTTCCAATAAGGAAGCTCCCAAAAGATACTTCGCTTTACCCAACAATGGGTCAAACCAAAACCATGAAACTTCTGCTTACTTGATTGGAGACCAAACACAATGTCACCGTACTCTGATACAACATCATGCAATTCTTCACTAGAAAGACGCGGGGGTGCAACATCCTTTTCAACTTTGCCAACAAAGAAATCTTTTATGTTCTTTCTGTACCTATGATTATATGATAAGAAACAACAGTGACAGTCAAAAAAAGAAGCTTTACCTCCGTTTGTTAGCGTGAATGCCTTGTTGTTTTCAATGCAGTATGGATATGCTAGTTTACCATGCGTGCTCCAACCAGAAAGCATTCCATAAGCTGGAAAATCATTGATAATCCACATCAAAGCCGCCCTTATAAGGAAATTTTGTTTCCTCGATATATTATAAGTCAAAGCTCCGGAGGACCACAACTGTGCCAACTCATCAATCAACGGTCGAAGACAAACATCTATATTCTGGCCTAGGCTGCTCGGACCTGGTATGACCATAGATAAAAACATGAACTCCATCCTCATACACATCCCCGGTGGCAAGTTATAAACCGTTAATATGACCGGCCAACAAGAATAAGGAGCAGCAAATGACCCGAATGGGTTGAATCCGTCTGTATACAACCCAAGACGCACGTTCCTTGATTCAGCTGAAAAGGGAGGATGCACACTGTTAAAGTGTTTCCATGCTTCGCTGTCAGAAGGATGCACCATCACTCCATCAACCGTATCATGTGATTGGTGCCATGTACATTTAGCAGTCCTTGGTGACATGAATAACCTCTGCAGTCTAGATGTAACACCCTGTAATTTAGTACATTCATAAAAGAACTTTAAGCCTTAACTTTAAAAAAATGGGTAATTTTTTTCTTCCACCGAACTTATCTGAGACTTGCTAAAATTCCAACTGAAATTTCAGTAGAGTTTCCTTTATACTTGGAGGTCCCAAGTTATCGACAATCATCCTATACAGTTATACTCATTTCTCAATCATATCATAATCATGTAGAACCTCAACAACACATCAGTCATGGTACATGCCTCACATTTCGCATGTTCATTTCTTTCCCATTAACACACATAATTCATCGATACCGTAAAACTAGACAACATTGCTTAGATCTGAATTTCATGCATTAATTTATTTACTTAGATCCTCATGACATTTCCCCTTAATTTATACTCAATAAATTCAATATTACCACATTTATCACTAATTTTTAAAAATAAGTTTTTTTGACCGGGGTTTACATATCTTCTGGTTTTTTTTTCTTATTCTTTTATCCATTGAAACTCGTCACTGGTTTCTCCAACATTACAAGTTTTAAACTAAAAATCATGACTCTCTTTTTGACTTCAACAATACTTTTAAATTTGTTTATGGAGATCATTCTCTCTCTCACATGACACATTTATTGTCATTCCTACTATTTATTCATTTCTTTCATACCGAATATCCATTACTCATCGAAGCCTCATTACTTCCATCCTATGTGTTTTTTTTATTATTTATTTTTATTTACAAGGGTTTACACTAGATGTGATTGGGAAATATCTAAGTTTTTTATATGCCACTAGAGTCTTTCCCCTGCCAGTTCTGGGATTGTAACGGGAATGCCCGCATGTCATGTACTGAATCATCTCAGCATTTTTAAGGTAGTATAACATGCAAAAGTTAGGGCACATGTCAATTTTCTAGTATCCTAAACCGAGGGGTTTCATCATGGACTTCGCAGCATAGAAGTTCTCTTTCAGCCTGTTCCCTTCAGGTAAAATGCTTCTCGCCCATTCAATAATCTTATCATACCCAACCTCACTCAACCCGTGATCTGACTTGATGGTGAACACCTGTGCTACGGCCGATAATTTACTGTGGTTTGTGCAGCCATCCCATAATGGTTCGTCAGAATCTTTTAACAAATCAAAAAACCTAGCTGCATCTAGGTTCTTCTTCTACAATTGGACATTGACTGACATTACCTTGATTCATTCTCATTGCATCCATAACCATATTTCTGTAAGGATTAGTGTTGTCATTTGCCGCTTCATGCATGTTGCTAGCACTAGAAGTTGACCCAACCACCCTTTCTCCCATTCTCCTCTTACTAACAAATACTTCTCCGTGTGCATACCAACACTAATAATTCTCCATAAACCCTTTGTGTAGAAGATGCATCGTTACAACATCTCGATGTAGATACTTTTATTTTGACACTTCCTGAATGGACACCTAATACGGCCTCCAGTAAAATTTATGGGAATAGATGTTGCGAAATTTATAAAACCCTGAACCCTGTTACAATAATCCATCCTCTGCAATCCTTAGGGTGAATCTCGATACATCCATGAATGATCATCCATGACTTCTATCGAACCTCTATAAAATTATGATGACAACATGTATTAATTAACTATGTTAGGTAAATAAATTTGCAAAAATATTGGTTTACCTCGAGATATCCAACAAACCAATTACAACTTCTCATAAATATTAAATATTCATTATCAATTATCAATGTCCATACAAATTAATACATATATATCAATTTACAGAAATTACAACTCCGCAATACCATTGATGATAAAAATTAAAACGGACCCATTAAACAAGCAATTAATTATTTCAAAACAACACATGTAATTCGGTAATTCAATCAAGTTTCAACAATTTACAAACAAATACAATCTTACAAAAACTAAAACAAACCATAACAAGTATAAAATTATACATTCATAAACTACAAGTTTGTTTGAGAAATAACAATAAAACATGTACATCTACTAACAAAATACATATACTAAAAAAGATAGAATTACTTACAAAGACTGGTAAAAATCCTTCGGTAAATCAGAACACGAATGCTGTGACGAGAAAACTTCAAGAAATATGACTTGTTGTGCTGAGAAGAGGGAGATTTGTTTTTGGGGGGTATTGGTTGTTTGCAGTTGGGGAGAGTTGAGATGTGGAAGTAGAAGGAGGAGAAATAGGGGAGGAGAGCGGGATATATTAACTTTTACCGACGGCTTCACCGACGGACCAATTCCGTCTGTGATTCTGTCGGCTCGTCTGATGGTAAACAGGCATGTCACCGTATGAAGCTGCCGTTTTGAATCCCTCGGTGATTCCGTCGGCATTTTCATCGGTGAATCGGTCACGTCACCGTATGGAGCTGACATTTTGAATCCCTCGGTGATTCCATTGGTAAAAAATACCCGCAATAACCTCCACGTCAGCAAACCACCCTTTTTTATATTCTCAACATTCCGTCCATAATTTCGTTGGTAGATATCGATGGAATTTGGCCACACTACTAGAAAACTAGAGAAAACCAACGGAATTACCGACGTAAATATTTCGTTGGTAGTTATTACCGACAGACTAAATTTCATCTCAAAATCTATTGGTATATACCGACGGACTAACTCTGTCGGAGATACTGTTGGTATATACCGATGGAATATGTTCATCGGTATATACTGACCGTATCTCCGATGGACTATACATTTTGTTTGGAAAGATGCAACGACGTGGTGACGTGGAATTTTTTCAAACGATTTTACCAACGGAATGATCGAGGGATTCAAACTGAGATAGCCGTACAGTGACATGACACTGTCACCGACTGAATCACCGATGGAATCCCCGATGGAATGTATCCGTCGGGGATTCCATCGGTAAAAACCATTTTATACACCCCTTCTGCCGACACTCTCTTCCTCTGTTTCTCCTTCTTCTTCTTTCCCATCCCACCTCTCCCCTCCCAAACTACAGCCAACCACCTATCCCAACTCTCCACTATTCTCAACATAAGCACTCAAGTTTCTTATACCTTGTACACGGTCACAATATCCATTTCTTGTGGATTTTATCATTTTTTTTGTAAGTAAATCTATTCTTTTTAGTTTTAACATTTAAATGTGAATTTTATTGTTTTTTTAGTATATGTATTTTATTAACGTATGTATTGTTTGATTGTTATTTGTCAAAGAAACTTGTAGTATGAATGTATAATTTTGTAGTTGTTATAGTTTGTTTTAGATTTTGTCAAATTATATTTGTTTGTAAATTGTTGAAATTTTGTTTGAATTACATCGAATTAAATGTGTTGTGATGAAATAAATAATTAATAGCGAGTTTAACGGGTCTTTTTTAATTGTTATCAATTCTATTTCAAAGTTGTGATTTCTATAAATTTATATATGTATAAATTTGTATCTATGAACGTTGATAGTTGATAATTGATAATGAATATTTAACATAAGTGTTGTTTTAGTTTGTTTGATAATGTCGGGGAAAACCAATATTTTTGTTATGTTTTATAGAGGTTCAATAGAAGTCATGGATGATCGTTCATGGATGTATCAAGACTCACCCCAAGGATTGCGGAGGATGGATTATTGTAACGGTGTCCAGGGTTTTATTAATTTCGCAACATCTATTCTGAGGAATTTTACTGATGGTGGTATTAGGTGTCCATGCAGGAAGTGTAAAAATTTAAAGTTTCTGCATCAAGATGTTGTAACGATGCATCTTCTAAGTAAAAGGTTCATGGAGGATTACCTGTGTTGGTATGCACACGGAGAACTATTTGTTCCTGATGAGAGCATGGAAGAACGGGTGGTTAGGTCAACTTCTAGTGCTAGCAACATGCATGAAGTTGGAAATGAGAATAGTAATCCTTACAGGAATATGGTTATGGATGCAATGAGAATGAGTGAAGGTAATGTCAGGGAATGTCCAATCATAGAAGAAGAACCTAATGCAGATGCAGCAAGGTTTTTTGATCTGTTGAAAGATTCTGACGAACCATTATGGGATGGCTCCACGAACCACAGTAAATTATTGGTTGTAGCACAGGTGTTCACCATCAAGTCAGATCATGGGTTGAGTGAGGCCGATTATGACAAGATTATCGAATGGGCGAGAAGCATTTTACCTGAAGGGAACAGGCTGAAAGAGAACTTCTATGCTGCCAAGTCCATGATGAAACCCCTCGGTTTAGGATACCAGAAAATTGATACATGCCCTAACTTCTGCATGTTATACTACCTTGAAAATGCTGAGATGACCGAGTGCATGACATGCGGGCATTCCCGTTACAAACCCAGAACTGGTAGAGGGAAACTCTCATGGCATATAAAAAACTTAGATACTTCCCAATCACACCTAGACTGCAGAGGTTATTCATGTCACCAAGGACTGCTGAGCAAATGACATGGCACCAATCATACCATGCGGTTGATGGAGTGATGGTTCATCCTTCTGACGGTGAAGCATGGAAACACTTTAACAGTGTGCATCCTCACTTTTCAGCTGAATCAAGGAACGTGCATCTTGGGTTGTGTACAGACGGATTCAACCCATTCGAGTCATTTGTTGCTCCTTATTCTTGTTGGCCGGTCATAATGACGGTTTATAACTTGCCACCGGGGATGTGTATGAGGCCGGAGTTCATGTTTTTATCTATGGTCATACCAGATCCGAGCAGTCCGGGGCGGAATATAGATGTTTGTCTTCGTCCGTTGATTGATGAGTTGACGCAGTTGTGGTCCTCTGGATCTTTGACTTATGACATCTCGAGGAAACATAATTTTGTTATAAAAGCGGCTTTGATGTGGACTATCAATGATTTCCCAGCTTATGGAATGGTTTCTTGTTGGAGCACACATGGAAAGCTAGCATGTCCATACTGTATGGAGAACAACAAGGCATTCACGCTAACAAACGGGGGTAAAGCTTCTTTTTTTGACTGTCACCATCATTTGTTGCCGCCGAATCACAAGTATAGAAAGAACAAAAATGATTTCTTTATTGGCAGAGTTGAAAAGGATGTTGCATCCCGGCGTCTTTCCGGTGAAGAATTGTTTGATGTTGTGTCAAAGTACGGTGGATGACCAATCTTCTCTGCCATAACCTTGACGTCATGCACATTGAAAGGAACGTGTTTGAGAATATTTTCAACACCGTCATGGATGTGAAGGGGAATACAAAGGACAACATCAAGTCTAGATTGGATGTAGCGCTGTTCTGTAACTGTAAAAATATGGAGTTGGTTTGTGATGGGTCACGGGTCGCAAAACCAAGAGCAAGCTTTGTGCTAGAGAAAAACGCACAACTACTAGTCTACAAATGGCTTAAGAGTCTGCGTTTCCACGATGGACATGCCTCCAACATATCAAGGCTGGTTAATATGGAGGAATGCAGATTATATGGAATGAAGAATCATGACTGCCATGTGTTTATGCAAACACTCATCCCATTAGCTTTTCGTGATTTGTTGCCAAAGGAGATATGGGATGCACTAACGGAGATTAGTCATTTCTTCAGAGATATATGCTCCAGCAAGTTGAATGTTGATCACATTGAAAGGCTTGAAAAGAATATCGTCGAGACAATATGCAAACTTGAGATGATATTCCCTCCATCATTTTTTGACTCAATAGAGCATCTACCCGTACATTTACCGTTTGAGGTAAAAGTTGGAGGACCGGTCCAGTACCGATGGATGTATCCATTCGAGAGGTTAGATATTACAGGAGCTATGTAATTCATAATTAAATGTTTTTTATTTTTATTTTTTTAATTGATAATTTTTTAATATATATATGCAGGTACATGTTCAATCTTAAAAAAAAAGGTTAAGAACAAGGCGCATGTTGAGGCATCAATATGTGAGGCCTATATTGTTGAGGAGATCTCAACATTTATCTCATACTATTTCAAACCTCATTTGAGAACGAGGATCGACCGTGTTCCACGGCATGATGATGGTGGTGAAGTGCCTTCAAGTGGGAACTTGTCAATATTCTCCAATCTTGGACGACCCACACCTAAAAATGCCGTGAGGGGAAGATATTTGTCTGAAATAGAATTCAGACAAGCACACAATTATGTCCTGTTTAACTGTGATGAGCTAAGACCTTTTATTAAGTAAGTAGATGTTCGACTTAAACTTTGTCAAGAGTGTATTATTTATGTTTTGTGATACCATAAACTCATAATTTGGAACAACCTTGCAGGCAACATCGACGATACTTATTGTCCAATAACTCACAGCTGACCGAATCCCAGATCTTTCAATTACAAGATGAACAATTTGCCACATGGTTTAAAACACATGTAAGTCCTATCGGAAACTCATTATCTCTTGCAATGTAATTAATTGTATGTCAATTTTACATAATATCCGTTTATTGATTATTGTTGTATTTGATTTACAAGGTTTATCAAATGGGAGGTAGTGCTGCTATTTCACTGTCTTTACTAAGCCTAGGCCTTGAAAGAAAAGTCAAGTGCTATAACAGGTATTTTGTCAATGGATATGTCTTTCATATTGAAGAATACGGGCATGGAAGAAAGACATACAACAGCGGTGTTTGTATTAAGGGATCGACTTCTAGTGAGTTTGAAGTTGACTACTACGGTAGATT
>Ga0325414_1006010_pt1 | contig 12845 bp, 7 predicted proteins | sample PopdelMetagenome_8_FD_206183 | JGI IMG/M metagenome (GOLD analysis project Ga0325414, IMG submission 206183) | Populus deltoides microbial communities from Bellville, Georgia, United States - Leaf-PdKOR-R3 | ecosystem: Host-associated > Plants > Phyllosphere > Phylloplane/Leaf | place: USA... | reverse complement strand
ATAATTATTGAATAATTTTTTGAATTGTAATTGTTAATGTTGAATTTACCTTAGTATTAGTAATTGAATATTTTGGAATAATTGTTAATTTTACTCTATTATTGCATGATTTATGTTTAATTTTTTCATTAATTTTAATTGTTAGTTTAGAGTTTTTTTTATTTATTGAATATATTTTATTGTTGTATTGGCATAACTATTGAATAATTTGTTGAATTGTAATTCTTAATGTTGAATTTACCTTAGAATTAGTAATTGAATATGTTGGAATAATTAGTATAGATTGGGTCAATTGGTTGTGGCTATTGTTAATATGTGCAGGTTTGTGGATTTGGGTAGTATCCAGTATAGGGGAGATGCTGTCAAATTTTTTTTAACATTTGAATTTAATTATATAATTATTTGTATAAAATTGTGCAGATGCGTAGAATGAAAACCAGAGCTGGTCGCTCACGTATGGTCGCAGCTAGTTTGTCTAGCAGCAAGGATGATATTTCCTTAGGTGTTTCTCAAGAAGAGGCACCTACATCACCTACGCCGTCAACCGATGTTGCCTCTTCCAGCGGTAGTTCACAGCGCAGAGGCGGCGTGCCTTCTCAGCGGAATCAATTTACCCACAAGTACGACGTACAGTAGAAGGACGACCTTTCAATGTAAGTTTGTTAAGATTTTAGTTTTTTTTAAAAAAAATACAACATAATTTATGAAGTAATCACTATTGAATTTATTTCATTTATTTTCAGGTTCACAAACACTGAGGCCGCCCAAGTAATATCATCAGCGTTTAAATCGTCGATGGAGATTACATTGTTTCAATGGAGTCAGATATCCAAGCATCCTGAATGGATGCCTCAAATCAATGCATGGTTTGATAAATTTGAGATTGGTGTTAATTTATAATTTTCAGCTTATTTATAATAAATTATTAATATAATTGTAAATAAATTATTATTTTTATTTAAAATTATTTATTTATACACAGGAAAAATTCTGTTAGGACGGTGAGCATAACACTGTTGCGAGGAGGGTGTAGGAAAATCACAAGGCAACTAGGTAACATCAAAAACAATACAAGATTTTTTTAGACAAAACTTTATGTTTCGAAATGTAATTTTTTGTTGCGTGAAGTAGGTTGCGTGATTTTTGGTATGAAGCACAAAAAAGGGAAAAAAAACTGCGAGAGACAGGGGTTTCCAAGGCTGGAACGATGTTGCGGTTTGGAGGGATTTCAAACCGATATACATCCCGGAAGATATATGGCTGCACTATCTTGAGCACATGATGTCTGAGCGGTTCACACAACGCTCACAGTCTAGTGCTGGCAACCGGAATCGGCCAATTCATGGCTTGGTGACAACGCACACTGGCGGCTCCGTTCTGTTTGCTACACATGCGAAACGGATGGTAAGATTAATTTAAATAAAATATATCGTTAAATTAAGTTGTTGTTAATAAATCTTTTTTCATTATAGGCTACGTCTCTTGGACGTGAGCCGAGCCCGATGGAGCTATTTATGGAGACGCACGTGCGGAGTCAAGACTGCCAAAAGGGGGCACAACAGTTCGTTGATAACCGTGCTCAACATTTTATGGTATGTTTGTTCAATCATTTTATTTCGTAAATTATTATGTTTATTGAATTGAATATGATGATTACCTTTTTTATTTTCAGGAGACCTATAATAATCAGTTGAGGGAGAGATACGAGGACGATATGTTGACCCATCCAGAATTCGATCCGGATTTATGGATGGAGGTTAGATCGTTAGGTGGACCTGATAAAAATCGGGTTTACAGGCTCTCCAACACTACGGCCGACAACTTGTGGTCAGCCCGTAGTGTTTCAACCGTTGGGAGCTCCTAATCAATATTGAGCTCCTAATCTAAGGAGTTCATGGCCTTACAGCAACTCACGGTTCAACTCACAGAAAAATACGACCACCTATCAGCGGAGTACGCACAACTCAAAGCGTCTCATGCACAACAAAGAGCGAAGTCTGAACAACTCAAAGCGTCTCAAGCACAACAAAGAGCGGAGTCTGAACAACAAAAAGCGGCTTATGAACAGCTTCGTGAAATGGTCATGAACATGGCAACACGTAGTGGAACATGTGCACCTAATCCTTTTTGGCTGTATAACCACCAGCCTCCTCCTCCATGACCTCCTTCTCCTCCAGCTCCACCTTTATATTAATTTGTAATAAACATTATTTACCTTTAAAATTTCATTTAAATGTTTTTTTGAAACACATTCAGTTTGTAATGAATATTATTTAACTTTGATTTTTTGTTTTTGATGTTTAATATAAATTTTATTTGCATAATTGGTTTTTATTACCATTAATTTATATAATTTTATATTATGTATTCTAAATAATTTTTTAAAGACAAATTTAGAAAAAACTATTACAAAGGGTTTTACCGATGGAATGAATCTGTCGGCATTTGACAGTAGTTGCCACATTCACCGACGCATTTATAGACGGATATATTCGGCCGGTATTTCATACACTCACCGACAGCTTTACCGACGGAATGAATCCCCCGGCATTTGACAGTAGGTGCCACAATTACCGACGAATTTACAGACGGATATATTCGGTCGGTATTTCAAACATTCACCGACAAATTTACCGAAGGTACGTAGCCGTCGGTAAATCACGATAACACCGACAGAATAAAATCCGTCGGAATATTTCAAGCGGGAAACTTTTTTTTGGTGTGCAAATCCCGTCTGCAAAACCATCGGCAAATGGTTTTTTTGTGTTTCCAACCGATATAGCGACGGAATGTGGAATTACCAACGAAGGGAAAGCCGACAAACGTAATCTGTCGGTGAAGACGTCGGTAAATAAATCACCGACGAACTGGTAATCACACACCGACGGAATATTTCTGTCGGTAAAACTGTGAAATCTTGTAGTGAATTATTTTAATCACTAGACCAATTTAGAAACGTAAATCTGAAGCAGAAATTAGTTAGCAAAAACCAGTTCGCTAGTGACGCAGATTCACCAGTGAATTGATTCGTTGCAGACAACACAATTTGGCAGCGAAAACTGATTCACTGCATACAACACAATTCGATAGTGAAAGTCGATTCGCTGCAGACAACACAATTTAGCAGGAAAAATTGATTCGCTATAGACAACATAATTCGGCAATGAAACTTAATTCGCTGCAAACAACGTAATTCAGCAGCAAAAGCTGATTCGCTGCAGACACTACAATTCAGCAACGAAAACTGATTCGCTGCAGACAACATAATTCGACAGCGAAAGCTGATTCGCTGCAAACACCATAATTCGGCAGCAAAAATTGATTCGCTACAGACAACATAATTCGACAGGAACATCCACATGTGTTTCGGTTCCAGCACAAAATTTGTTATTAGAATTCAGCAGAATCACATAATTTCAAGCATGGACATCTACATGCAATTCGATTCCAGCACAAAATTTGTTATTAGCACCCAGCAAAATCACATAATTTTAAGCATTGACATCTACATGCATTTTGGTTCCAGCACACAGTTTGTTATTAAAATCAAGCAGAATCACACAATTTCAAGCAACATGAACATCCACATGCATTTTATCACACAATACATTTTATCCAACCCTTCAGCTATGGTCGACCCTCTACCAAGCTTTGTTCATTCAATTTATTCATTTTTCTTTGTTAAGTCTGCTAGAATTTAGCCCCATTTCATCTCTATTTTCTTATCCTTCTAGTCAGTTTCGGTTTCCTTCACAGCTGGCCTAGAAATCCTAGGTCATTTTCTTAGGGTCTTCTTCTTCATTTTTTTATTCTAGGGTCTCAAGATAGGAGGAATGAAATTACATGACCCATACCTTTTGAATCTAAGAAGGTTTGGGGAAAGTTTGATAGTGTTTTTATAATTCACGTCCACTGTTCATGCAGCGGACAGAGGGTGAAGAAGATGAAGAAGAAGAGTAAGAGGAAGAAGAAGGCTACCTGGCGCAATGGTGGTTTGGACTCAGAGTAGGTTCGGTCGCTGGCTTGGGAGGCGTCGGTGGAGGGAATGGTGGTCGGAGTCGGCTGTGGGAGGAAGAAGAAAAAGGTTTGCAGAGGAGAGAGAAAGGCCGGAAGAAGAAGAGAGAGTCATGGTGGCTGCTTGGTGGTTGTGTCGGCTTTCTATGGTGGAGCTGGTGGCGGAAGAGCTGGTGGTAGTGTGGTTCGAAGGTTGGAACGACGGAGATAGAGAGGGACAGAATTGGCAGAAAACTAAGGGAAGTGGTTGGTTTTTCATCAACTTTGGACCCGATTTTCCACATGTTCAGGCCTTGAAATCCACCCTTATTTGTAGGAGGTGGAAGAGGATAATCTTGTCTACAAAGAAGAAAAATTGCAGTCATTGATTCGGTTGGGAGGGATCCCAACCGTTGGTTCAAAGTAGGCTCCATGAACTGTCAAATCTAACAGTTCAAGGCTGCTTGAGGTGGCCATTTTAGGCCGGCGTCGGGCCGCTATGTTGTCATTCAGAATGAATGGGCCATACCCGGGGATAGAGGGTCGTTAGATGATCATTTTGGTTCACTAGTTGTCAAATTTGATGGACATATGAGGCATTAAATGCACCTCAAAAGTAGCCATCCGGACAGCTTTTTGGCTAAAAATCAGGGAAGATAATGAATAGTTAGCAAACAACGCGTTGTCTAATTTTTTTTTTAATTCAAAACAGAGTCATTTAAGGTTAAATTAGGGATTTTGTCCAACTTCAATTTTGTCCTTCAACTTTCAATTTTGTTCGATTATACCCCTTATTGACCTTAAACTTTTGATCTAATGCGATTAAGTGCCTGCCGAACTTCAATTTGAACCCTGGATTTATGCGCCTTTTGCATTTTGATCCTTGGTCTCGGATTTATACCATTTAGCCTCGAATTGACCATCAAACTTTTAATTTCTTCAATTTCACCCCTGGTTTCTTTCAAATAAACCCATATAGTTTGGCATCTTTTACAGATTGATCATTGGCTATGAATTTCTTCAATTTAACCCTTAATTGACCCCAAACTTTAACTTTCTTGCAATTTTGCCACTAATTTCAATCAATTAACTTGGTAAAAATTAAATTTGGTCTCTTAAAATTTCAATCATCTCAATTAAGCCCAAATTAGGCCCCAAAACTTAATTTTCACCAATTAAGCCTTTAATAAAATTAATTTGACAATTTTAAAGTATAATTAAGTCTTTGCACTTAATTAAATCCTTCAATTGGAATCAAATTAATTCTTAAACATAATTAAACTTTAATTTGGCCCATGATTAAATCAAATTGGCCTATTAAAAATTTAATTATGTCCTTAGTCTTAATTTTTATGCTAATTCGTCTAATAAGCATTTAATTTGACCTTAAATTTATATTTTTTTCTCCATTTTTTGGGTATAATAGGGGTACAATTAGGTTTTGAATTTCCTTCAAAATTACAGCTTAATTCCCGACCTGCTTTCTCCACGTTGCTAGCTTTTATTTTATTGTTTTATTTTTATTTTGAAAAAAGTGAATTTTGGGGAATAACTCAGAATTGGGTTATGACACGCATCAATCACAACATTTACAAATTTATTAAATACATTTTCTTTATTTAACTTAACTAAGTTAACTTGAATCATTCCTCGAACATCCATCCCATTTCCATGGTAAAATTTCTCTCTCTACCCAAAACCAGGTCCAAACCCTCAACCAAGGCACCTAATCACATTGCTCACATTGGGCGCTAGTCCCTTAACCAGGACAACTAGCTCACATTGCCCAAACTGGATGTTAGTCTTTAAACCAGGACAGCTAGCTAACATTGCCCAAAGCAAACTCTAATCCCTAAACCGGGGCAACTAGCTCACACTACCTAAACCGGACGCTAGTCCCTAAACTAGGGTAACTAGCTCATACTTATTATTGATAACACAACCCTAAATCAAAAGAAGTTGCAATTGCCTACTTAATTTAAACACTTAATTAGCTACGTTAGGGTATTTAACACTTACATGTTCTTGTCAAAGATCATGCACTTGTAGCTAGTGATTTAACTCTTTGTGCTTCTCCTATAACAACATGACACAAACAATTATCAAACCATACATTAAACTTAGGATTCCATAATTAGTTTCGCACTAGTTTCCTTCATTTATTTTATTAACATTAACACATTTACATGAGCATCCCTTTCCATAATGCATTCATTATCCGAGCATATTGTTACATATTTTTGTAATACCCTTTTATATCCACTACTTTGCTTAATTACCATAATATAAACACAATGCAAGTGCATGTTGGTTTGCATAAACCAAAAAGGATCATAAAATTCTAGATAGACAAAAACATAAAACGAGCATTATTCATACAGCAACAAAATTTACTATTCATCTAGCAGTAAAAGTCAATATTCATCCAGTATCGAAACTTTATGCATTTTAACCTTTAATACTTTCATCAGTCCTTTGCTTAGTCTAATTTTTAATATCCATTAATTTCATCAACTAATATCCAATGTTTAAGTATCTATATTTTTCGTCGATGAATTTCCATGTCCAAAGATATACTTTTCATCACCAATTTTTCAATGTTCGTTGACATCACTTTTCATCACTGATTTTTCAATTTCTAAAGACATACTTTTCATCACCGAATTTTCAATGTCCAAAAATCTCATCATTATATCAAACACATAGTAGACATTGGATTCAAAACCCTTTAATACTTGAAATTTGGACATACAAACCCTTTCCAATCCATATCAATAGTAACTCAAACACACAACAACTCATTTACAACCATCATAATCAATTTAATCAATCAATCAATCAATAACATCACAACCAAAATATCCATATTAAAAAAAACCAAGGATTAGAATTTCCTTCAAGTTCCAATTTGTGTTTAGCATGTCATTTCACATTCCTTATTATTCGTATACATCCAACAAATATTTTTTTATTTTCTCATTACACTAACTTGTCAACCCAACACTCAATATACATAACATTTAAATTACAAGCTCCTATATCACTTTCTAAGCATGCAACATCAATTAAAAACACTAATGTTTATACAATGTCACTATTTTCCATACTTTCCTTTCACATACAATTAACAAACATAATTCAATATCCAAGCATCAACATCAGAACCATGATTTGAACACAATTTTGTAATCACATCTGTAACAAAAACAATATAATTTCATTAAATTTTCCATAATTTCCACATTCTCACATGTAACAACAATAACATAATTTGGGTAATCTGCATCACAATATTCATAACTAACTTTAAATCTTCTATATCATCATTAAACATAAATAATTTTTATATCTAAAGGTATTTTTTTAATTATCCCATGAACCATAAAGTTAAAGAATGATGAGTTTTTCAATTCTTCCAATAATTGATCCAATTCAACCATTATTATACATTACCCGTAACCTAATGCATTCTAATTTCATCTATTAACAATAAAATCTCATTTTCTTCAATTTTACTTTTAAGAACCCTAACTAAAAATATATAAAAAAAAAATAATGCATTAACATCATTTCTTTTCATTAAAACTTGTATAAATAGGATTGAAACCCCTTACCAAATGATAAATGGACTTCTAACATTAGCCTGTTGACTTTTCTTCACTCCTCTTCTTCCTTCACCAGTTCTTTCTTTCTCTCCCTGGCCATCACTTTCTCTCTCTTATCTTCCTCTCTCAAGCCCTCCAAAAAATGCTCCTCTCATTGAATTTGTCTACTCTCCCTTTAATCTCTCAATTCCTATGATTTCCCCTTGGATTTTGGTGTTCACTAAATCTTTTTCTTCTCCTTTCTTCCTTTTTTTTCCTAGTAACTTCCCGTTAGTTTAAAAGGAAGGAGAGCTAGGTCAAAAGAACATTTGTCATTAATGAGCCCATGAATTTATCTAATCTATTGTTATTCTCGGGAGGCCTTACCAAACTCTCAGTGCCCTGAAAATTTAACCCTAGGTATAAATATGTGACAGGAGACTCCATGTAAATTTTAACTCGATCCAATAGTCAAATTAAGAATTATGCTCGATGCCATAAAACTGGTTAGTAATGATTTTTATGCCAAAATCCAAGTTTTTATAGTGTTTTATCTATTTAAATCATCAAGGTTTTCCAAATAATTCATCAAAAACTTTCATCCCTATTTACACTACAAATTCTCCTTAACCTTTGCTCCTTTCAGGTTTAAAAACTACGCAATTATACACAGGGCATGTATTAGTGGTCAAGGTCATTCGCACAAAAAACCTTAGATTAACTTATTTGAAAATTCTCAAATATTTTTTCTAACTATTTCTATCTCAAATTTATAAATATTCTACATATTTAGCACTATTTTATCAATTTCCTAGCTAAGGGTTTATATTGTACCATTTATGTTCATTGGGTGATATTATCCAAATTTTCATCACTTGTTTATACCAAATTTAAGCTAAGCTATTTTAGATTTAATTGAATTATATTCCAATACCTTTCTTTCCTCATACATCACTTCCATTTAATTTTTATTCGTGTTTCTATATTATTATTATTTATTATTAATTTTTGACCATTTTTCATATTTTCATTTTTAAATTAACACTTGAACATTTTATTTCAAGTTCCTAAAATCCAAATTTATCTTTTTAATTCAAATATTCAATTTACTGCTTTAACATAATATTTGCTTCAAAGATTTTATCTAGGGATTTACACTAGCACTGTAGAAGCAATGCTCATGGCATGCCTAACATTGGCAACAACATTTATAGTTCTTAATTTTAAAAAAAACAAATTGTGAGGGAAAAAATAATTTTGGGACAAATAATTAACACATGCCAATAACAAAAAACAAATATACAATTTAACAACTCTAGTTAGCAGATGATGGCTTTGCTACAACTATTGGGTTTCTCAAAAAATATATAAGCAGTTGAAACTATAATTTAAGAACTTTTCAAGAGTTTCAAGAATCTTGTTAGACAAATATAATTTAATTTAGGGTTTATATAAATATTATCTGAAGATCAGATATTCTTTTTGGCTTTGAATAATTGCTTCAAGGTTGGGTTATCGCAAATTACAAGTCGTTCAAGTATCCAGTTTCTAACAGTAACTCAAATGAACCACCAATAAGAAATATCATAAACCCTTTTAGGAGAGAGATTATTATACCTTTTAGTGCTAACTTTTTTCTTTTGTGATTCGGGTGTTTTTTTATTTAACATAGTTTTTCTTTGTATAACAAATAAGAGGCATAATATTATATTTATAGGAAAACCTGAAAACCCTATAAATAGAAAAGTATCAATTTGCTACTTAAATAATATAACATATATTATTTAAGGATAATTTTAGAAATTTATTCCATTAAGTCCCTACTTGGTTTTTTCTATATATAGAATTGTAATCCCCTTATTAATTACATTTTAATCCTCAATTTCTAAAACTATTTTACAATCAAGTCACACTTGATTAATCGTTTTATTTTAATTTCTAACCAATGGTTCTTATGTGTTTAACTCATTAGGTTCCCTAATAAGTTTCCTTATATATAAACCATGATTGTAAATAAAATAGGATTAAATAAATTAAATAATTTAATTTATTATCAATTCAACAATTGATTGATTTATTTTTTAAGATCAAGTATAATCTCTAGCAACTTTACAAGATCTCTCAAATATTAGAAAATTCATAAGTGGTTTGATTTAACTTTTTAATAACCAATTTCTAAGTGTAATTAATATCCTTTCATCAAAAATATTACGATCTAGATATTATTGTATGAAGTATGTCGACTTTGTTAAATCATTTTTGTTCTCAACACTATCACATGAGCCTTTTCATAGGTATTGGTGATCTCTCCATATAGAATTCTCATGTGGGTCAGTTCAGTGTACATGTCATTTAACAAGCACTTACATATTAGTTCCAAATATCTCTCATACCTCAGCTTATGAAAGTAATTATTTTCTTTCATAAAGAAAAGAACATAATATGTATTGTCTTAACAACTCTAATTAATCTCCAGTATTAATAGAACATTAACTAAGAATATTTAGAAATAATATTTTGATGCAATGAAAATCTCATAATTATAACTTTATAATTTTATTTGCAAAGTATTTTTATCTTATGAAGTTTATCTTTACTCTAAATTCATTAATTAAACATTGGATTTATTAATCAAATATAAATGAAAAACAAAGAAAGCATTTATTAATAATAAATATGTTATACATGAATAAAATAAGTGTAACATCATCCATAATTACACGCAATCATCACTCGATATCTTATGAATATTACAATTTTTAGAGTGCATATATATATATATTGGAAAATCTCCTAAAATTTCAGGAGAGTCTCCTCTATACTGAGAGATCCTAAGTTATTGACTAGAAATATGTTATACTTCAATAATCAACCATTTCACATCTCATTTATTGTCCAATCATCCTGGACTCATTGTATCACATAATTAGAATATTTCATCCATCATATTTCATTATATTTTAAATAGATAGATAGATACTTAAATTATCTAAAAATAGTGAAACATAATCACAATACTAATGTCTATGACAATATAAAAAAAACTAATGAGATATCATAAGTTTACATAAAAGATCGAATTCAAATTACGTAATCTCCAAGGCAATTAACATTTAATTACAACAGTACAAAAGAGGCATTTATTACATATTCATTCAAAATTATCAAAAAATTATCCTAATTATCTATCATTCAGCTCGTGGTTGTGTCATGTAACTAATTTATAAATAATAATTAATTTTACAACATGTAGATTATCAAACAAACATAATTAACATAAGAGTGAATATAGATTGTAAACTCAATATTATTAATAATTTCTTATTAAAAGCCAATAGAATTTATTCATTAATCTACAATATTCATTCACCATATCGAAATTATCTGTTTAACATAAACTTAATATAATCATCCCATTCATGGCAATTACCCCTCGCCATATATCAATTTTCTGAAACCCAATATTTCTAAGTAATAACCAACACAGGGTAACTCTTTCCTTTACTCATGTCTAGGTGTTATTCTTGCTTTTAGGAATCTAAATTTATTGTCTATTACCGGGCACTACTCCCTCTTTCGTGATCCAAATTCATCGTCCATTACTGGACATTAGTCCCAATACCGGGAAACTAATTCCTTCTTCCTTTGCTATGATTTTAATATGATAAAATATTACAGTTTCTCAATAAGCTATTATGATAAACTATAAGAAAATGTTGAGGTGTATGACACCTATTTGTTGTCGGAGCTTAAGTAGTACCTCCATTTTTGTTGCACAGCTGTTATGATCTCTCCTGTATCAATAAGTGTTCCACATTATTTTTCATTACATACTCATTCCACACACACACACACACACATATGTATGCTCATTCAAATTTCTTTCTTATATCCACTACCAGATTAAGTCTCACATCAAAATAACTTTTTAATTAAGGTAGAAACTAACCAATCCTGGTCAATTTAGACTATTCATTCAACGATACCGTCTCTCATTTACATCACAATTATAATCATAAGAAATATAGTTTTGATTGTAACTAATCTTCACTAACTACTAGACTATATTTAGATTGAAGAAGGGAAGACTTAATTCAGCCTTTAACCCACCCAATTTACTTGATATCGCAACTCAACGAAACTGTCCAACACAATTCTCACCCCTAATACCTCTCATATATTTGTCTATATCCGAAGTTTTATAACTCCGAATTATGCAAAATCAATTTTGTTGGAAAGTTAACGTCCCTTGTTATAACTGCTATGAAGAAACTAATTCCAAATTTCATTATTTTCATGACCTAAACTCCTCTGAAAGTCAAAAGATGAAACTGTCCAATTTTTCATCCATGAATTACACAAATAACAAAATATTTCATTCACTTTCTTATTATTCAAACAAGCATTTTTCTCGTATATATTTTACAATATCTCAAATTTCAACCTTCCAAGGTTCATATGAATTAACGACATTTACAATTACACAACGTTTCATATACTACAATCATCATTGGATTTCTATTTCAATTATTTTTTCTTTGGCTGGCACTACCACCTCTTCTTTTATCATAATTCATTCTTGACGTCTTTAATTAAGTCTTTCTTATATGAAAAGTCAAACATTACCCAATATTTGTTTACCTTTCAAAGCACCAATCCTCTCTAAATTCTAAATTCTAGATTCTCAACATTATAGTATTTCAATTACACTTTAAATTGTAAGTAATTTTTTTCAAAATCACTTTCCTCACACAATTATACATTAGTTCACCACAATTTCTCTTAACTACATACAAATCTACTTCATGCAATTTGGTCCTTTATTGGCTAGCCATTGGACCCTTAAGAACCTTATGATTTTCTTCATCATTTCTACCTAATTTCACACCCAACCTAACCTAATCTAATTTGATTTGTTCAATTTATAGTCAATTTACAATTCCCCTAACTTTCCATCATAAACCCTAGCATTAATTTCATTAATCACCTGAATTGTTATCCAATTCATATTAAATTAGAACTCTTTACCGAATAATAATCTAGTCTTTGAATCTAAATCAGTCAAAAATTTCTGAATCCCTCCGTCAAATGCCCTTGCTGTCGTGAGAGTGCTTTGTTTCCCCGGCCCCTTGATTTCCTTCACTTTTCTCTCTTTTAATGGTGTGGTGGTGAGTGTTTCTCTTAACCCCCTAAATCCTTTAATTGATTCTTTAATGTTTTATCTAAGATAGCCGACCATGAAGGGAGCCGGGCGCCGGGGGGGGGGAG
>Ga0325414_1006008_pt1 | contig 12847 bp, 4 predicted proteins | sample PopdelMetagenome_8_FD_206183 | JGI IMG/M metagenome (GOLD analysis project Ga0325414, IMG submission 206183) | Populus deltoides microbial communities from Bellville, Georgia, United States - Leaf-PdKOR-R3 | ecosystem: Host-associated > Plants > Phyllosphere > Phylloplane/Leaf | place: USA... | reverse complement strand
TTTTAATATATTTCTAAATTAAATATACTTTATAAAATAATATGAGATACATTTCCGGACACTATGCTTGAGGTTAAGTGTGCCGGAATGTTTTTTGGAGGCTTCAAATCAAGTGGCAGAAACGACTATGAAGGGTGTCATCAAGTGCCGACATCCCTCAGAGAATTAAATTGTATGAAAAGATTATGAAATGTACGGCAGAGAAAGAAATTGAGAGAAAAATCTTTACTATTACTTGGTCTTTGAAAAATCTTTAGTATTTTTTTTAATTTTTTTTTCTAATAATCCACTGGGCAACTTGCAAGATTCATGTGAATAGTCTTAGAACTTAAGAGCCCTTCTAGTTGACACTTGTCACTCCTACAGTAGACAACATTGATTTTCTGATTAAAAAAAGAGAGGCAATTGTATTTTTAATTTGTGGTTGATTTACCCTTGATTTGTTGTGTTCTTTGAAGGTGTGTTTTACCACTATTTCTTTGTGTTTGCCTTTTCTAATTATTTTGTTAGAAAAATTGAATTACTTCAAAATAATATTATTTATAGCATTTTGGACTATTGATCAAAGTTTGACGGTTAGTCTTAGCGGTTAAATTTGATGGCATGCCTTAATTTATTTAATAAACAATAGTTCAAAGGATACAATATACCAAATTGATAATCTAAGTCTTAGGTCGAGTTTGATATTGTAGTAGTGGTTGTTTTTAATTTAAAGTGTTTTTCATTTGAAAATGCATTAAAATTATCATAACTCAATTTTGGGTTTCTCCAAAATTATCGTTTTCTTTTATAAAAAAAAAGTTGAAAAATAAAAAATATACAAGAAGACAAATGACTTGGATGACAAGAACAGGTTGAAGAGGGATCTACATGCATAAATAAGGGATAGACAGACCAAATTGAATCTTCATCGATATTGAAAACTCAATTGTACATTTGAAGGATCTAAATGCAAATTCAAAGTTAACTTAATGTGAATATTGAATGAATTTGTATAAAAATTAAGTCTGAGAATTTAATTACATATTTAATAGACTGATTTGATTTAATCATGGGCCTAATTAAATATTTAATTAAGTTTGGAAATTAACTTAGGTTGAAATTAAAAGAATTAATTAAGTGTAAGAACTCAATTAGACTTTTAATTGATCAAATTAATTTTATTAAAAACTTAATTGGTGATAAATTAAGTCTAAAAGCCTAGTTTGCAAGGACTTAATTGGACAATGCAAATTCAAGGCTAATTTAATTGAGAATATTGAAATTTTAAAGGTTCATATTTAATTTTTACAAAGTTCATTGGATAGAATTAGGGATGAAATTACAAGAAAATCAGAGTTTAGAGGTCAATTAAGAACCAAATTGAAAGAACTCAAAACCCAAGATCTTTCTGCAAAAGACACGTAACATTAGGAGTTGTACCAGACTTTTCCAATAATTAAATTAAATAAAATCAAAGTATCAAATTCTATAATTTTCATCTATATTTTATAAAAAATAAAAATTGTATTCTATCATAGTTGAAGAAATACGAAAAAGATCAATTCGTGAGTATCACAATAAGTTTGTGATTATCTATTAAGATTTGACCAAAATTTCAAAAAAAAAAAGCACCACAAAAATTATTTTGTTTAAGCTTGGGATATGTATTTTACCTATTTCTTTTGGACTTTAGAAAGGTTAGGTTTTACCTTAATAAGATAAGGATTTTTTTACTATGAAAGACTTTTCTTGAATTTTAGACAGATCAACGAATAAAAACATAAAAACATGATCTTAGAAAAAACAATCAATCAACAACGCGGCTTATCAAAGGTAGGGTGCATTGGGGGTGGTGTATTTTTCTCATGCACAACTAGTTCCTCCACCCAAATTGTCGCAGATCATTAGGTTTTTTAGTGGCCATAATATTAGGTAACAACTCCTAAACTCTTCAAAGCATAATTTTATGATTTATCCCAACACATCCAAAACCCTCCTAATTCAACCTGTCATCTGACGTCGTGCATGTCACGATAAAAATAATATTTTTTTAAATTAATTTTTTATATTAGCATATCAAAACAATTTAAAAATACCAAAAAATATTTGAATTTTTTTTAATTTTTTTTAAATACGTGCCACTACAAAAATAGACACTGCCTTATTTTACCACAAACTAGGAGAAGTAAAATATTCCATTAAATTATTTTTGCGTTATATTATTAATATAATACTTTTCTTCTTGGTCTGATTTTTCTTAACTCGTTATTTGGTTTTAAACTTTTAAATTTAAGTTACAACAAAAATGTTAAGTTCAATTCTATGTATTTCTTAGTTTGTTGTGTACTTAATTTGTTATAAATTTTCATAATTTAAATATTTAATAATTAATTTTTGTTAGGCACCATACATGGATAATTAGCCATACAAAATCAATTGTTTTTTCTATGCAATTAAATGTTTTCTTTTAAATTAGCCACACATTTATCCTTTCTTAAATAAATTACCATATAATTCTAAACGTAATGGTGATCTTAAAAAGAAAATCTGAGCTTGGAATTGTTTACCTATCGAGATCATGGCATGGTTATTATTGCAGGACCGCAGAGTGAGCCTGAAATAATGAAAATCATATGAGTTCAAGCTCCCTTAGCCCAGCCTTTGTTCCCACGTATATGGATCTCTGTCTTGTATGTGTTTCTATATTGGATCATACGTAATTTAAGCCCTTGCCATAAACAATTGATAGACTTTCTTTCATTTCTACAAAACCTAGCCCAATCCATGGCTTGATATAAAATTCAAACCAAAATTAAATTTGACCAAGTGAACTCCAAACCTAATTTGATATAAAATTCAAGTTCGACAAGATCCCACATAATTGATACATTTAGCCAAGTTTTATAACAATAATCAATATTCTTTATGTATTTTTCTAGAAGATAATGTACTTCAATTGCTTTGATCACATCATTGTAATGATACATATTATAATTATAAAAAAATAAAAGATTTTAGTTTTTTATTGTACACCTAAACACATATTAATATAAATTGAAACAGTAAAATGATATTTTTTTTCCATTTTAAAACAAAAACCACTGAAGTAGTTATTGATGGCAACCCAGTTTTTGTTATAGGGTCTATTTGTCACTATCATATTAATTTGAGACAAATCGGTCTTTTAACATTTTATATGCACAATTAAATAACTTAAATACTCTTAAAATAAAAAAAATAAAATAAAATTAAAACTAGGATCCAAGGGATTTTTGGTCTTTTAATGCTTTGATTGCACAGTAAAATAACTACATTTCACTTTAAAGTAAAAATTTAAAACTGACGTCGAGTGACTTTTTTATATTTCATGATTGTTTTTTAGTTATAATCAATTTGATTGAAGGGCAATTCAATCCATTGATAAATATAAATATAATTAAAAAAATAAAAATTGTTGACACATAACATGCATGAACCGATAAATGAGAGGCACTCATATTTTTTGGGAGATGAATGCGGTGCCTTCCAGCTGTCATACACCATCTTCCATAATAGCATTGAAAGTGTTGTGTTGTTCTTTTCCTGGTAGTCATTATGTGTACATGGCAACGTAGTGGTTAGGCACCAATAGATATATATTTTTTCCTTTCCTCTTTTCTCTCTCCTCACCTCAGATTTCACGGTAGCCCTTCCAAAAGTTAAATTTGTCATGTCAATTTGTATTTGTATCAATTTTAATCATTATTTTTTTATTGCTATTTGTTTTGCTTTTAAATTTTTGAAGTAAATTTTATTTTAAATTGTCCCTCGACATTTTCTTTCATTTAATTTTTGTATCTAATTTAGTCTTTATTCTTTTGATTGCTATTTTTTTTTGTTTTCTTGATTTATTTTATTTTCAATTTAGTCCCTCATTACTTTCTTTCATTTAGTTTTTATACCGTATTTGGTTATTATTATTTTGATTGCTACTTATTTTGTTTTTTTTTTAATTTTGGATAATTAAGAATTTTGCTTCATGATTTTTTTATGTTTGTCTTCTATATGGTAATCTCGATCTCATGACTCAGGTCACAGAGTTTGAAGATTAATTTGATTTGACTTTGATTTTTTAGGTTTTTTTTAAAGAAAATTATTTTTTCTTCAACTTCATTATTTGATATTTGGTTATTGGGCTTTCAACTTTGTGATTTTTGCCACTTTTTTTTAATGAGATTATTATAATCTTATATTCTAGGTAGTTGGTTAGTCAAATTAACCCAAGTTGATTTTGTTTTAGTTTCATCTTTTATCATTTAATTTCCTTGAGAGTTGATCTCTATTTTTATTCAATTTCTATTAAAAAAAAGTGTTTTTAGTCTTTTATTAAAATTAATTTTTTTTTATTTCTTCCTTCAACATTTAACTTATTCACTTTTCTATTTAAAAGATTATTTTAATCTGATTGAATTTTTTCTTTGTTATTAAATAATATCATTAAAATATTTTAATAATATTAAAAAAATATTTTTCATAATATAATCAAGCATTTATCTCGACAAGTCACTCACCTAGATCTCAAGTTTTTGCTACCCATTTAAAAACATCTCCATCATTTTTAAAAACAAAATTAAGTTAGAAAAAATTTGATATATATATATATATAGCTGTACACTACTTATAAGGACAAACGACACCTTGTCCCCAACGTGTAAGTTTTCTGAACTTTGGGCTGGATGCGTCAGAAAGCATGAAATCAGAAATTGGGTTGGATGCGTCTCACTTGCTCCAATAATCGCCAAATCAACTACCACCACAATTTTCAGCTAGCACCTAAAACCAAATGCATTCATCAAGATTTGTGCCCTGAACAGGACAGTTGAAGGGATTGATTCCATTTGCGCGGTTGTAGAGAATAGAGATAAAACAAAACTTGAGGCCTTCCCATTCAAGCCCTTTGATTGCAGAACCCCATTACCATTTTTCTTTTCTTTAGCCCATCATCCTTCGTCACCACCATCCCTATCATCATCAATGCCGGAACCACCACCATCAATGCCGCAACCACCTAACGACAACAACTAATTACACCAACCCTGCAACTATCACCATCATTGCAACCTTTCGGCCTTCAAACACAAGCCCTTTGAATTTTGATTGCAGAATCCTCTTACCGTTTTTTTTTCTTTAACCAATCATCCTTCACCACCACCATCACTGCTGCAACTATCACCTAAGGACAACCTAAGGACAACTAATCACTGCTGCAACTATCACCTAAGTACAACTAATCACTGCTGCAGCTATCACCTCATTGAAACCCCACATAACGACAACTAATTACACCACCCCTGCAACACCACCTAACAGAACTATCACCACATCATTACTCCACGACCATTATATTTCTTACGACCAAAAAAACAAAAATACCTCAGAAACCATAGGGGAAGAAGATGAGGCAGTAAGAACAGAGGCAACGAGAGCGCGCGAACCCTTCATGTTTTCTTTATGGGTTTTTTCTATTAATTTACGGGATTTGATTTAAGAAGAGATTTTTAAGCTTTTGACGGGCGAGATCCGACGAGGTGTTCTCACCAGATCTCGACCACTACCGGCGGTGGAAATTATGGTCTTTGTGACCTCCGTTTTCACTGCTTTAGGCATTTTATATTACGGTGGAGGTTTCCGCAACTAAAAATATTTTATGTTTGGTTTTAAAAAGTTATTTTATAAAAAGAATGGTATGGTTAGCTTAAATAGATTTGATAAAATATATATTTGATTAAAATTATAATTAAGATTAGAATTAATTAAAAAGTAATTTAATATATTTAATTAAAAATATTTTTTAAATCGGTTTGATAATAAAATGAGTAATATTATATATATATATATATATATATATAGTTTTTAATTAAAATATTATAAATTTAATTATTACTATATAATGAAATAAAATATATTTTATAAAAATATTTGTAATGTTTCATTAAATTATTTGTAATTCCGTCACTCAACAAGTTCAATTAATCTGTAAATTTTTTTATATTTGTTTCCAAACTCCGATGACACGTTCAATCACATTGCATAAAGATAAATATACATAATTGAATTATTCTTTTTGACTTATTGGTTGTTCTTGACACAAAAAAATCTTGCAATTGATATTTCTTAACTTGGTACACGAGTACCAAGCCCTATGAATTTAATTATTCCATGCCTTCCAAACATAGTTGATACATCAGGACCAAGCAAGTACCAACAACACAACATTAAAAACCATTTTTTCTGCATAAACCAAATGGCCCTATTAACACAAAACTTCTACCCCTCACCTACGAGCTAGAACTTGCCACCACATTAAGTAATAAGTTGAAAAATTTACTGTTCACCGTGAATTACAATAGTAATTTATAATGTATTTTTTTTTGTTTTTATTTTTTTTTATTTTTTTATTTTTTTTCCAACTTTCCCCTTTCCTTTTTCTTTTTATTTTTTTTCATTTATTTTTTTCTAAATTACTTTCTTCCCCCCCCCCCCCCAACTTTCCCCCTTTTTTTGGTTTATTTTTTTCTAAAATTATCTTTGTCGACTTTACTTTTTTAATATTGAGCTGGTTAAAAAACTTATTTTATAATTTTTTTTAAATATTGTGGATTGCTATGGTGTTTTCCCACATGGTTTTTCTATTTTATTTTTTTTATTTTTTAAAATTTTATTTGTTGATTTTATTTTTTTAATATTGAGCTGATTGCGAATTTAGTTTTGTAATTTTTTTAAAAACATTGTTGATTGTTACAGTGTTTCTTCACAAGGGTTTTTTTTTGTTTTTTTTGATGATTTTCTCTGAAATTATCTTTTTTGATTTTATTTTTTAATATTGAGTTGGTTAAAAATTACAATTACAATATATGAAAAAAGCACTGTAACTTTTCTCGCAAATTACTGTGAATTGCCATAGTTTTTTTTTCCACATGGTTTTTTTTCAGTTTCTTTTGTGTTTTTTTTTTGTAATATTTTTTCCTAAAATTATCTTTGTCAATTTTATTTTTTTAATATTAAGCTGGTTAGAATTTAACTTTGTAATAAAGCTTAATCATGTGAGGAAAGCATTGTAGCTTTTCTCACAAAACACTGTGGATTGCTAGAGTGTCTCTCAACATGATTTTTTTTCTTATGATTTTTTCAAAATTACCTTTGTCAATTTTATTAATTTAATATTTAGTTGATTTAGAATTACAATTACAAGTCATTACAAATAAGGTTAAATTATGTGGGTAAGTACTATAGCTTTCATTTCAAAACACTGTGAATTGCTACAGTGTTTCCAACATAGTTTTTTTTTCATGTTTTTTGTGTGTTTTTTTGTGTTATTTTTTTTCTAAAATTGTCTATGTCGATTTTATTTTTTTAATATTGAGCTTATTGAGAATTTAGCTTTGTATTTTTTTCTTTAAAACACTGTGAATTGTTGCAGTGTTTTCCCTTATGATTTTTTTCGAAAATTATCTTTGTCGATTTGTTTTTTGAATATTGAGTTGGTTAAGAATTATAATTACAATAAAGCTAAATCATATGGGGAAAGCGTTGTAGCTTTTCTCACAAAACACTGAATTGCTATAGTATTTCTATAAATGGTTTTTTTTAAGATTTTTTTTTAAAATTATCTTTGTCGATTTTATTGGAGAAAATACTGTAATTTTCCTCACAACATTTTTTCTCATGGGTTTTTTTTTCCTTCCAAAATTATCTTTGTTGGTTTTTTTTTAATATTAAATTGGTAGAGAATTTAACTTTGTAATTTTTTTTGCTTTTTATTAACAAAAAAGTTAAATCATGTGGCCAAAGCACTGTATCTTTCCTTACAAAACATTGTGGATTGCTACAAATCATTTTGTTCAGTCTCTTAATTTTTGATCACTAACACAACTTTTTTTTCCGTCATGAAATATTAGCTCCATTATACCTTTAGTTTTTATTACTTATCTAGAGTTGGTTTACAATTATAACACTGTCAAATATATTTATTTTATAAGCTTGCGGTCATTTTGTCTTTAGGGAAAGCACAACAAAAAAGGGCATTAACCACAACTTTTTATTGAAAGCATAGGAAACTGAAAGGCAAGTTGGCGTCCTCATTGACCAATATTTAATTCAGATTTACATCAAATCTATAGGGAGAGTGGTGGCTTATGCAAGGTTGAAGGAGACGATGTAGCAAAAAAAATAGTGAGGTGGGTTGCGGTGTTTCAATGTACACACGATAAGTCAATACATCAATATAATATTTTTTTATTCTACAACACATTTCATAACACAACCCATCAATAAAAAAAAAATCTTCACTCCCAGTACTATTCCAAAATCACCCAAACTTTCCTAAAATTAAGGATTTTCAACTCTTAGCAAGATTTTACAAAAGTAATGAAATTAAATCAAGAATAATACTTTACCACAACAATTTGCCAAGCTTGCAAACTAATTTCTCCAAAATTACTCCTTTCTTTTTTAAAATCACTCCTTCTCACACTAACCCCTTTCTCTCTCACTTAAGAACTCACTTAGTTGCTAAATCACTTGCTACATCTCTCCTACACCCATCTCACTCTCATTAGTTTGAAAGAAGCAACAAAATATGAAAAATGAAGCACATCATCTCCTTTTTCTTCCCAGTTGAAATCAGTCCTCCATAACATATAAAATATAGTGTTTTTAGTAATGTAGTGCATGATGTTTTTCAATATAAAATACATCAAAATTATATATATATATATATATATATATATATATATATATATATATATATATATATATATATAATATTATAACATAAAAATTATAAATAACAAGGAAAAATTCATCAATTTAATATATTTTTAAATAAAAATTAATTTAAAAAACACTTTATTTATAAACTAAGTTTATTTGTGTTTCTAAACAAACATTTGTTTCTATTGTTTAACATTCAACAGTCATTCATTCATAAATTACTTCACCAACCATTCTTTCTAGAAACTAAGATTAACTTAATTACAACATTACTAATAATTAGATACAAAAGATACTTCATTACCTACCTATCTATAATAAGTAATGAAAAAGGATGGTCAGGCTGAAGAGGTGCGTGTGAAGAACTTGTGAAATACAACAATAATCCCATGGAATAAGCATTACACGATCTATAACAATTAATACTCAGTGAAAAGTTCTATTACAACAAGTCATCACGCTGCTGGTTGGCAATGGGAAAAGGATTAAGTTTTGGCTTGATAACTGGACAGACAATGACAACTTGGCAGAGAAGTTTCCTACACTATTTCAGTTATCCAACGATAAAGAAGCCAGCCTAGACAAGATGGGAATGTGGGACGGTCATGCATGGTGCTGGGTTTTCTCCTAGAACAGAGTTTTGAGAGGCAGAAATGCTGGACTTCTTGCTAAAATGTATGCTATTCTGTCAAGGGTGCAATTGAACAAAGAAACAGAGGATAGGCTTGTCTGGAAAGCCAATAACACAGGTAGATTCTTGGTTAAATCTCTATATGGGCTTGTAAATCCCAGTCCTCCATTGAATACTATCTTCTCCTTTAGGAGGATTTGGAGAGGTCTTGTCCCCCTCTAAAGTAGAGGTTTTTTGTTGGATGGCTATCATCAACAAAATCAACACCCGTAGCATGTGAGTTAAAAGAGGCATCTTGGATACCTTAGCTGTAAACTGTCCTATCTGCCTAGTTGAGGAAGAAATGGTCGACCACCTTTTTATCCATTGCTACAAGCACTGGCTTATTTGATCCAAAATCATCAACTGGTGGGGCTTAGCTTGGCGTTGTCCAAGGAACTTGGCAAATCTCTTCTCTCAGTGGGACTCTTTGGTTTATGGCAAATTTAAAAAAAAAAAGCATGGGTGATGTTGTTCTTCTCTATGGCATGGTCTATGTGGCTTCTTCGCAATGATGTGATATTTAAGCAGAAGATCCCAAACTATGATACTCTATTCTTCTTTATTGTTACTTGGCTTTGTTTATGGTTAAAGGCTATAGAACATGATTTTCCCTACTCCTCTTCAGATTTGCTAAGATCCGTTGAAGGTCTGATTCGATGGACTAATTCTCAAACTTTGAGGACTGGTGTTATGTGGTCTCCCCCTATGACTAATAGATTCAAATGGAATGTTGACGGATCCTCTATCGGAAAACCTGGCCCCTCGAGAATAAGTGGTGTTTTGCAGAATCACCATGGAATACTTTTAGGTATTTTTCTTTGTCGATTGGGATCTTAGACTCTAATGTAGCTGAGCTGAGAGCGATAGTCAAAGCTATCGAATTATTAGCCTCTAATTGCTTCCTATATCATAAACATATTATTATTGAATCTGATTCTGCCAATGTCATTAGCTAGATGAATAATCCTCATAATAGGCCTTGGATTCATCATAAACTCTTCTCTTCAGCTCAGAGGTTAGCTTCATGTTTTGATTCAATCACCTACACTCATTCTTACCGGGAAAGTAATCACATGGCAGATCACCTTGCTAAACAAGGAGTGCATAGAATATCTGATTTTGTTGCTTAGCTATGACCCCTTAGATAATCTGTCTGTACTATGTTTATCCTCTACAGCTTGTGGTATTTTGGGGCAATGTTTTGGTTACTATGCAGGGAACAGATAGTGGAAAGATCTTAACTGATCTGAAGATTATGTTTCTATATTTAGCTAGTTAGTTCAGCGAATTTCTATTCTATGTAATGTGATTGCATAACACAATTATGCCTTGTTTAATCCTATCAGCTTCTTTAAAAAAAAAAAAAAACAAGTCATCACACTATTTTCTAAGAGCTTGTTTGGAAGTGTGGTTGCTGTTGCTTTTTAAAATGTTTTTTTACTTAAAAACGTATCAAAATAATATTTTTAAAATCAGCACATTAAAATGATCTAAAAACACCAAAAAAATATTAATTTAAAGTAAAGAAAAAAATAATAAAAATTTCACATTTTTTCAAAAATATTTTTGAAATGCAAAAACAAACAGGGCATAAGTATATAGCATAACATTTTAAAATCATCATGTTATTAGATTTATATTTGCTCCAAATACCCACCATCACGACCAAATGCATTTCTCATTTATCATCCTCACCCCCATGCATCATTTCTTTATTAATACTAGTTTTCTTCTCTAAAGGCTTAAATTTCAATCTTTACAATTATTTTGGTGGAGCCTAGTTGAGATTTAAAGTGTTACATTGACGCCCCTATTATATTGCGCTGCATGCCATTTGGATGTGATTCACCTTTTTAGCATCTGTGGAATTTATATTGATTGTTTATTAAAATGTGTTTTTTTAGATATATATTAAAATAATATATTTTTTATTTTTTAAGATTTATTTTTGATATTAGTATATATATAAAAATATAGAAAAAATAATTTAAAGTAAAAAAAAATAAATTAATTTTCTTAAAAACTTTTGACACAAAAACAAACTAGCAATATATAAACCCCCTCAAAATAATCAATTCTATCAAAACACATCCTCTTTTAAGTCTCAATGGCTTTGATGACATCTCCATTGACCACATCCAAACCTTGCCTTTTTCTTCCTTTTACCCATGCTAAGAAACTGGGTTCTCCACCTGCTATACTCCTAAATTATGGTCACTATAACCCCAAGTTCCTACCACTAACAACCAACAAATGCAAAAAAGAAAAATTATCTAGTCTTTTGGATGCTTCAAATAAGAATTATAGCAGAACAAAAAAAGCACTACAAGTAGTGGCTGATGCTGATAATGCACCTCTATCAGAGGCCGAGCCTAGGAACCTCGGGAAAATCTTTCTGTCAGATGTGGTGGTGAGGAGAAGAAGGCAGGTATTTTGGGGCAGGAAATGGAATTCATCAGATATAGCCAATGCTGCTATAGTTTCGTCAGTGCATTTTCTATCTTTGTTTGCACCTTTTTATTTCACTTGGCCTGCATTTTGGGTTGCCCTTAGCCTCGGTATTGTCACTGGACTTCTAGGTATCACTCTTTCTTTCCATAGGAATCTTTCTCATAGGAGTTTCAAGCTTCCCAAATGGCTCGAGTATTTTTTTGCATACTGTGGGGTTCAAGCTCTTCAAGTAGGTGTACCCTCCCCTTTTCTTTCCTTGATTTTTTGTGTTTTCAGTTTTTAATGGCTTCATGTTGGTTTCAGAGGGATCCTATTTTTTGGGTTAGCACTCATAGACACCACCACCAGTTTTGTGATTCTGAGAGAGACCCACATAGCCCTACCGAAGGGTTTTGGTTTAGTCACATCAATTGGCTCTTTGACAATAATTATATTACTGAAAAGGTCTGTATGTTCATCCTCCTCACACGCACACAAATGAACAAATTCCCTAGTGTAAATTAAATTGTTTTATTGCTGCTTATTCTGTTAAAAATATATGATTTGGTAGTGTGGAGGGCCAAACAATGTTGGGGATTTAGAGAAGCAACCCTTTTACAAGTTCATGCAAAACACGTACTTTCTACATCCAATTGCGCTTGGAGTTCTGCTATATGCAGTGGGAGGATTTCCCTTCCTTGTATGGGGAATGGTATGGAATACTTCTCATGTCCTCCTCTCTTTTTTTTTTTTAATGAAAATATGCAGAGATAGCCAAAATTAGTATTTGTCTTTTTTATACTGGAAATTTCATCAAACGCAACCTCTTGGAGCATGAATTTCTCAAGTTGATTGGAAGTAAATGGCAAATGGCACGAAAAAAAATGGTGTAAAATGAAAGGGCAATATTGTCTGCTAATAAACTCAGGATTTACTCATTCATATTTGATCGGTGACCAGACATTGAAATGGACATGAAAATTTAAACACTTATCACCCTCCTCAGGCCTC
>Ga0325414_1006005_pt1 | contig 12849 bp, 11 predicted proteins | sample PopdelMetagenome_8_FD_206183 | JGI IMG/M metagenome (GOLD analysis project Ga0325414, IMG submission 206183) | Populus deltoides microbial communities from Bellville, Georgia, United States - Leaf-PdKOR-R3 | ecosystem: Host-associated > Plants > Phyllosphere > Phylloplane/Leaf | place: USA... | reverse complement strand
GCTGTTTGTTTCTGGTGTTTTTCATTCATTTATATATTTTCGCTTCCTATTTCCCTGTATTTGATTGCCTTCTTGTATTATACATGTACCTATATCAATAAAATGAAAGTAGTTTCAAACATTGTTATCTGGTGTTTTTTCCACACGTTTGATTACTAAACTCTGCTCTTTCTGGAATTCTGTTGATGATGAAACTGTTGATATCTAACAAGAGATCATTTAATCAGTACAAATGCCAAAACTTGATGTATTCCAAGAGACTACAGCAGATACATACCAAGTTCAAGATTATCTTGTGTGTTTAATGCTTGCAACTAGTGTTGAGACTTTTATAATTTCAAGAAAAAAAAATCAAAAAAATAATGAAATAACGGTTCAACCGTAACCTCAAATTAATAGGCTTTTAGATTCAAATGGCAAAAAAAAATATTCATTCGATCGTAAATTTGAGTTTCATTACTAGCATGTCTTTGAAATAATATATTTACATCCGATTTATTTTCTTTTATTAAACTATTCTGAGTTTTAAACTCAACTATGGTGATGTGTGCACAATGTCCTGCCTAATGTACTATCTAATGTGCAATTGGTATATCAATACTCAACCCAAGTTTTTCATATTTTTACCTCGAAGTTTGAATATAAAAAATAAGGACTAAAATGAAAAAAGCACTGAAATTCAGGGCTAATGTAGAAAATTGCGTCAAATCAAAGATTTAAGGTCAATTTGAGGTGAAATTGAAAGAAATTTAAAGTTGGAGGACCAACTTGAACTTTGGCTAAAATCCCTAATTTAATGTCCAAAAGAACACCATTTTGAACAGAAAAAAAGTAGAGAATCACATGACGCGTCATCTGGTTACTATTCATTATCTTCTTCTTTTAAAGACATTTAATGCTTCATCTCTCACCATTTTGAACAGTAAAAAAAAAAGGGAACCAAATGATGCGTCGTCTGGGTATTATTAATTATCTTCTTCTTTTGGCCTAAAAACTGTCCGGGTGGCTACTTTTTAAAGGCATTTAATGCTTCATCTCTCAACCAAACTGGAGAAATAGTACACCACCATAATAGGTTGACATAGTACTACATCCTAGAGTAGGTCTCGCTGGCCAATTGTCCCTACAATCATCGCGACACCACCCCAAAATGGCCAACCTGACAAACCTTTAGCAGCCAACTTTTTTAGGCAATGTTAGCAACTTTAAACTAATGGTTGAGATCTTTTTGGATCGAATTAAGAGCCAAGATTTGGTGAATTCCATGCATTGAGTAGGTACAAATCAGAGCCCAAAGTTGGTGAACAATAAGCTTTTCTTCCTAGTTTTTTTCTTCTTATCCACCAGCCATCTTCTTCCCTTTCTTTCTTCACTCCTCCGCCACCAGCACTACTAGTTAGCCACCCCCTACACCAGATAGCTCTCTTCGCCTCCCTATTTTGCTAAAAAAACATGGTAATTTACATGCAGAACCATTGTTCTGTATGCAAAATGAAGAAAAGTTAATTAACATGGTTAATGGGCCGGGCCAACAACCATGTGGATCATGGGCTGGACCCGTTTCGGCCTAGCCCATATGGCAGGGCGAGGTCCAACCTACCCTTCAAAAAAAGAATAAAGGTCTGTTGGGCTACTTGTCGGCCCAACTCGACTAGGTCGGGCTGGACTTGCTTCGGCTTAGCCTATATATTTGAAAAAAATTTCAAAGGCCTTTGAAAAAAAATTATGATTTTCACATATGTTTTTCTAACAATTTTGCATAATATCAGGCTATATATTTAAACTGTAAGATACAGATTTGGTATTAAAATACCTGGTTTTCTCCGTAGCATTTCTTAAAAAAATTGAAGATTACAAAAAAATCTCAAAAAGTTTTTAAATTAATTTCCTCCTTAAAAAAATGTTTTGTTTTCATGCAAATGGTCAAATCCTAAAAGTTTTCTATGCATACTTTTTACCAAAAAAATGCATCTTTCTCATGTTTTGAAATGCAAAAATAGATACCGTAACTAGTTTATGATTATCCGTTAGTGTTTGACCGAAATATCAAAAATCCTTAACCAATCATTTTGTTCATTTATATTTAGAGTGTTAGGATTTAACTGTAGACCTCAATATTCAAGGGTGTAAAACTACACAGTAGAGTACACCATCACATATTAATGATAAAAAATGCAAAATAAATGCAATGCTAAAATTTAGACTTTATAACTGTTAGGATTTTGCCAGATAAGTTAGAGACTTCTCCATGAAAGGAGATTTTCTTTAAACCTTCGACTAGACCAACAATCAGGAACACGACTTAAAATAACAATCAAACAATAATGCAACTTACCTTAGATTAGGTGTATTAGGGGAGATGTGTCTTCCTCTTGCACAACCAGTCCCTTACCTGGACTCTCGCAGATCATTACGTTTTCCAGTGACCATAATACTAGATGGTGACTCTTGAACTTTAATCATAATTTTATGATTAACCCAAAATCCTTTCCTTTCCCAACTCCTCTTAAGAGGTAGACATGTGGGTCATTCGACGTTGCCCCGTGACAAGTAACACACCAATTTCTCCATCAATTATATGTTATTTCTCTTCAATAAGAAATTTCAAAACCTAGATGTATAAATACACCTAGTCACATGGCAAAAATCAATATCCCATCCTTGGCCACACAAAAATAGCTATAAAAAGTTAGGCCTAAAGCTAGAACCAGGTTAGACTATACAATTTCTAGCCATTACACTGAGATACACATTCTATGTAACTTCATTTTATTTTTCTCTTCTTATATATTATTCTATCCTTCTACTTTTACTAACTTAAGTATCAAAGTGTTTCTTGTTTCCACGGAGGACTGGTTTTTCAAGAACAACCCAAGTCATACCAAACGAAGATCTATATGCACCAGTCTATAACGCATCAATGAAAAGCCCATATTTTATCTATTTTTTTTTCATGACTTCATCAGATTCAAAAGATATAAACTTTTTAATTTTTTTTTGTCATGTTTATGATATATTTGAGTTGTTTCTTTGTTATTATAATGGTGATTTAACTTTTCTAGAAAAGAAAATTGTACGAAATGCATGTTATAATCTCAATTAAATAATTTTTTTGATCGATCCTGTCTTAAGACCAATGCGGTAATTAATAATTTGCTAAATTTATAAAATAATATATTTTATAAGAAAAACACATAGGTTTCACTTATATATATTAATAATCTCTTTATATATATATATATATATATATATATATATATATATATATATATATATCAATTAAGAGGTCTTTTTAAAATATAACTCTAATATTACCCATTTCATCTTGAAATTGATATCTCATTGAACATCATCTCTAACATTTCTTAGTACATTAAGAAGCTATGATGTAGTGTCCTCATATTGTAAGAGAAAATATGCAAAGCTATTGGTGCTTTGAGTGCCTCTTTGCACGAGACAATCTCCAGTATAGAACTATCATCTTCGACTTTATCTTTTTTGTCATTTCCCATATATTTTTAATATTTTGCCCGTCATTCAAAATCTCTAAAGTTACCTTATTTTCTCCCTGTGTAGTTCGAAAGACACTCAACATCCATTATAATATTATATTTTATTTTTAGAAAAATACACACAGAATAATGATAATTAGTAATTAAAAATTAGGTAATATTCATATAATTAAAATACATAATACACACACACACATGTTTAATGTTTTGAAATAAATAAAGAATACCTCGATAAATTAATTTTTTATTAATTAATGTATGAATTAATAAATTATTATTAAACTTTCATGATCATAAGAATAATAATTTATAGAGGTTTAATTGCATATATTGCACACCAACAAAAATCTATTTAGGAATGTCTCCTTCCTAAAAAGAGAAAAATATAGTTGAAACATGGTTTGTGATAATTGAGAGACTTAACTCAATGAGAGGGCCACCTCTGCTATTTATATGATTAGGACAGTACATGTGTTACAATGTATCATACTACAAACAATAAGTCAATTTATTAATAATAAAATATTTCCTTTTCTAACATATTCTATAATACACCCTCTAAAGCTGAAGGTGGGTTATCTACATGAAGCTTGGAATGTAAAAGAGCAAATGTATAGGGAGAGAGTGGTTTAGTAAGAACATCTACTAATTGATTTTTAGATGAGATGAAATGAATTTGAATCTTTTTTTTTAGCCACTCGATCATGAACAAAGTGATAATCCACTTCAACATGTTTTGTTTGAGCATGAAAAATCAGATTAATAGCACCCAAATTATCGCACTAGATAGTAGTAACAGAACTAGAGGAAAACACAGATTTGTTAGAAGATAGCGCTACCAAAGAACTTCATCAACACCATCAACCAAAGCTTTATACTATGCTTCAGTAGAGGAGCGAGCAACATTGCATTGCTTCCTAGATTTCCATGAAATAGGGGCGGTACCAAGAAAAACAATATATCCATCAATAGATTTTTGATCATCAACACTCCCCACCCAATCGATGTCAGTGAACCCATGAAGTGATAAAGAGGAGCCACAAGTAAGGTGGAGGCCATAAGAGGACGTACCTTTCAAGTAGCATATGATACATTTAATAGCAGCCCAATGGCTCTCAGTAGGAGCATGCATAAACTGACAGACCTTGTTTACAACATAGCAGATGTCCGGTCTAGTAAATGTGAGATACTGAAGAGCACTAACAATTTTTTAAAAGCTATTGGGATCCGAGAATAACACATTAGACGACAAATCAATCTTGAAAATAGAGGCTGGTATATCAACAGGTTTATGGGATGACATACCAGCACGACAGAGAATATTAAGAACATACTTGTGCTGACTCAGCATGAGTCCCACACTAGTAGGAGTGACCTCAACCCTTAAAAAATAATAAGCATTACCCAAGTCATGGAGCTTAAATTTTGGACTCAGTAAGGTAATAAGGTGATGAATTAAGGCAGAGTTGTTACTAGTAAGTAAGATGTCATCAACATAGACAAGCAGATAACATATATCATGATTCCTCGTCAAAATAAAGAGAGAGGTATCAACCTTGGAAGCCCGAAAACCAATAGTTTGAAGAAAGTCACTCAGGCGGTGTACCAAGCCCGAAGGGCTTGTTTTAGACCATATAAAGACCTGTGAAGAGGACATACATGATTTGGCAGAGCAAAGTCTACAAAACCTGTAGATTGTGCCATGTAAACAACCTCTCGAAGTGAACCATTGAGGAAGGCATTGTGGACATCAAGTTGTTGAATCGGCCATCCTTTTGACATAACAATAGTGAGAACTAACCAAACAGTAGTCAGTTTAACAATAAGACTGAGGTTTCTGAGTAATCAATGCGTTCCTGTAGAGTGAACCCACGCACAACTAATCGAGCCTTATAGCGGTCAATAGCACCATCAGCTCGACGCTTTATTTTGTACACCCATCGGCAGTTAACCAAATTCATGGAGGGATCAAAAGGGACCAAGGAACAAGTACCATTGGTATGTAAAGCTGCAATTTCATACTTTATGGCAGTATGCTAGCATATAAAACGGTCGGCCTCTTTAAAAGTAAAAGGTTCGAGAGTGGAGTGAGGCATTACCTGTAAACCCCAGAAATAAATAAATAAATAAAGGTTGCTTAAATTGAAAACTAACTACATGAGAAATAAAAGTGAAGAAATTCATGTGTATGGTTAAATAAAAGACAAGAATTCAGAAATTTTTTGAATATAATTTTCGGGCGAAATAATTCGAGACTTTATAATAAGCCTGATAATGTTGAGGGTTGGATTTAATTGAAGAGAATAATACACTTAAAGGAAATGAGGCCTAAATGCAAATAAGGGAAATTATAGAGTATAAATACTCTCTCCTCACCAAAAATCTGCAGGAAACCATAAGGAGAGAAAATAGAGAGTTTTATACCCATTCTTGCAAAATCAAGAGAGAAACACTAAAATTTCAAGAACCCATCCAAGATTAAGGGTTTATAGATGGGATAAACATTTATGAGCAAGGGATTAACAAGAAATTGAACAAGAAGAAAAGAAAGGAGGGAGTTGAAAATCTTTAACTGGTTGAAGATCAAAATCTTAATTCGTACCGGGTAAGGTGTTCTAAACATGATCTTAAAAATTCATTTCAAATTCGATAATGAATTGATGCCTTGATATTGAATTATAGGTTAGGTTTTTTAGACATGAATTGGGGAAAAAAGTACTTATTGTTAAAATTAAGTTAATTCATGTGTGGTATGCAGTTTATGAAAGTATTGTGTGAAGGGAAGGGGGTGACGAATCTGGACAGATTTGTCTCCTGACTTTCGGTGAGATTTCAGGTAGAAGGATAAGAGAATTAGGATCGGGTTTCTTCATAGATATTGTAGATTTGGATGTTAGCTAACCAAGGAAACTGGTCTTGCTTAATTTGGAGATGTAGAACTCCAGTTATGAGTTACCAACCGAGACTGAGTTGTGACTGATTCTTTAGGGCAGCATGACTGATTAGTTGATGAGCAATTTGACTATCTTGGAGGCAAAACTGGGTTCTCCTCCCTTCAGAGAACTTGTAGCCTCATGTCTTAGCTTTCCAACAAGATCAATCTCACTAAAAATAGAGTTCTAGAACTCTAGATATAATTAAAAATCTGATGAGTGTTCAGACAATAACAGTTAGACATTAACAGTTTAATGTCTAGACAACAACGGTTGGACAGTAATAGTTGGACAGTAATAGTTGGATAGTAACAGTTCAATGTCTAGACAGTAACAGTTGGACAATAACAGTTCAATGTCTAGACAGTAACAGTTCAAAGTTAGACAGTAACAATAGACTTTCACGTGAATTTATGTGTAAGAATATAAAAGAATTGAGTCATATGAACACTTGCACATTGAGATACTAACTTCGAAAATATAAATGATATATGTATGTTTGTTATTACGAGGAAATGAACATGCATAGCAAGTAACATATGAGTAATAAATGAATATGGATTCTCTATAATATCAGCTTGAAGGAATCATAACAAAAAACTTCCTTGTGATTCAGGAGGAGCAACCAAGATTGGATCTTCTGTTAAGGGAGGTCACGAGACAGGCGAATCAGGTGTATGATTTTCCCTCCTTTTTGCGCTTATACAATTTAAAATTCTTCTGGTGAATGCAATTACAATAAATATCATGTTCAATGTAAATAAAGTCTAGGGTATTTACAAGATTAGCTTTGACTAATGGCATCCGTGATAGGATTGTCGGGAGATGAATTACAAGATTAGCTTCGGCTAATGGCATCCGTGAGAGGATTGCCGGGTAAGCACCCGTGAGAGGATTGCCGGGAAATGAATTACAAGATTAGCTTCGGCTAATGGCATCTGTGAGAGGATTGCCGGGAAAAGAATTACAAGATTAGACTTTGCAAGGTCACCCGCTTCATGCAAGTAAATAAGAGTATTCAATTAAGAATATGCAAATGAGTGTTAATTAGGTTTAAAAAGATTTACAAGCAAAATATAAGTTGTCTGTTAGAATTCTTACGGATTCGATAGAAATTAATACTTCATTCATATACATTACATAAGCATATATATATATATATATATATATATATATATATATATATATATATATATATTTCTTTTATCAATATAATGGTATGTTTATTTATATAACAAGTCCATCAAATATTCAGGGAGATCATTAGTTTAGGACTCTACCTTGTCAAGCTTATGTAAATATTTAACTTAAATAAAAGGGAATTAACGCGTTTATGTAGTATGCTTTTGTGTAAACCTTGATGTATTTATAAAAGTTTAGCTTAGTATGTAGTACTTTACTTATCTTGTAATTAACCCTTTTGAAATATTTAAAAACACTTATCATATTGTAATGCTTTCTTTGCATGTTAGTATTCATTTTTCTTTTAAATTTTATGATATGATATGTGGGCTATGTTCATATTGAACTTACTCATGTGGATTGTATGAGGTGTTGAATTATGATGATTGATATAAGGTCCGAAATTATGGGACCTTCTGATAATGGGTTGATTGAGTAAATGGATAGTAGTTGATAACTTGGGATGTCCTAAATACAAACGAAACTCTGTTGATTTTTTAGTAGATTTTTTTTAAAAAAAATTTACCCTCAAATTAAGAGATTATGTTGGGATCTTTTAACATTGATCAAATCGTACATGATCGGGCTGTTACATTACCAGTGAGACTGAAGGCTGTGAGGAAAAAGCAGCGAATGAAGTGATGTTGGTAGTCTTGTTATGTCTGGGACGCAACACTATAGGGTGTTATAACTGTGCTAGAGGAGCAAAGGTCTGAACAAAGGACGATTGCCTCGGAGGAATATAATTGGACAGATCAACACAAAGGTCCAGACCTAATGAAGACACGACAGATGATCGGGGTCGAGAGAAAGAGTTAGATGACTGTACTGAAGAGACAGCAGCCGGAGGAGACATTATCGCAGACAACTCCAGCGTTGTGAACCTTGTACCTGCAAAATGATCAATAAATATGGAGGCGTATGATGATAAGGGGACAGTGGCGTTAAAGGATGTGGGTGGTGTGGCTGACAGAAAAAGGGTGAGCGAGGGAAGGTGTGTGACAGTGGTAGGTGGATGGGTATGGCTGGTGGATGTAAGGAGATGGGCAGATTCGAGAAACAGAAACACTTGTTCATGAAATTTTAAAGGTGCCTTACAATGACCAAGAAGAGTAAGATCAGTTTTAACACTATGACGATGACGACGCTCAACAATACCATTTTATTCATGTGTATGTGGGCATATGAGGCGATGATGAAAACCAATGGTTTTAAAGAATGAATTTAACTTACCATATTCATCACCCTAGTCAATTTGAACAAATTTAATTTTTCGAGAGAAGTGTAATTTGACGAAGACTTGAAATTGATGAAACACATTGAATACATCAGATTTGACGATAAGAGGATAAAACCAGATAAATTTTGTATGCGCATTCACAAAAACAATAAAATAACAAAAATCATCTGAAGATAACATAGGAGCATGACCCTACACATCACTAAAAACAAGTTCAAGATGAGCAAATGTTTTATGACCCGTAGATCCTAAAGATATACGAGATGACTTTCCTAATGAACACGCTTGACATTGAAAATTTAAATGACGAGAAGTACATACAACCTTTTTATTTGATGCTAAGAGGCTCAGAACACGAAAGCTAGGATGACTGAGGTGATGATGCCAAACATCAGCATAAGTGGACAGAAAAGCTATAGAGGCCATCTTTACTCTGACCGGAAAGAAGAACTGCCTTGGTTAGGAGATCCTTGACATAGAAAAAAGAAGAGTGAAACTCAAAAAAGACATAATTTTCACGATAAAATTGTTGAACAGATAAGAGTCTTTGCTTAATTTGTGGAACATGTAGAATATTAGACAGATTAAAGTTCGTTTTGGAGTATGCAAAATTTTATGAGCTGTATTAGATATAATAAGTCTCTTACCATCACTAACATATATTTGATCATTACCACGAGAAGGTTTTGCATGTGTCATATCGACAATGTCTGGAGTAACATGTTGAGTCGCAGTTGTATCAGGGAACCAGGTGATATGGGTCATTGATTTGACCATGTTCAATAAAATCAGTTAATTTAATAATAAGATTTGACAAAGACATCTACAGTAAATAAAGCGAAGAAAGAAAAGTTTGCAATAATTAACTATAAAAAATGAGCTGGCAATATTATATTCAGAAGAAGAAGAAAGAAAATATTGTTAGAGACTCATACCACTAGAAAGAGTTTACCAATACAGTTCTAATGCCATTATAAAGGTCTACATGACAACATATAAAGAGGCCGCATGCATCATTAGATCAATGACCTGAAAATCAAATAAAAAAAAATATCATTAAGTGAACATCTTATGCTTATTTTAAATCAATTAATTTAATTTAATTTGAAAACAAAATTTCTTTGAACACATTAATTAGTATGCTGAACAAAATATGAAGATCTCCACTGTCTTATCTAGATACGCAGTTTCCTTATTTGAAGATCTCGTAATTTCCTTTCTAATTAAGGATTTTGACGGCCAAGTTGCACCCAGTAGCCAATTTTCCATTAGCCTTCAAGCAAACTCCTTGTGAGTAAGGCAAATTATCACTTTAAGCATAAAAACTGAGCCAAGGAATCTATCATGTTTCCAAATGCAGAAAAATGTTGAAATTGTTCAGGCACTTTCCTGTAATCACGTGGGCAAGTCCTTTTCATGTCAAATTGTGACCTGAGGATGATGGACTAACAGCACAAGTGAACGACTGTCCATGGCATTATGCAACATAAAAGGGAATAAGGTTGCTTTTAATGAGAGCAGAAGATGTTATTAAAATTACATAGAAGTAATTTGAATTCAGAACTAGCTAGATCGATGACCAAACAAAATATTTTATTTTGTGATTGGTCAGCAAATATAAGTTTCAGTCCTGAACAACCCAGTTCAAGGGGAAAATGGAAAGAAGAAAACATAACGTGTCACAACAAGAAAAGGAAGACATGGCATTGTTTTCAATGGAAGATGGATAAGAAGGTGAGCTAACAACAACAACATTCAAAATGACTCTCCTGTTTTCTAAACTAGATCAACCATATGGAACAGATCACAAATAGATCTCTCCCACCGTCCCACGTACATCGATCTATGTATATAAACCCATTATCATCTCTGGTTTTGTCACAAACAATATCACACAGTTCTTTCTTCTCTTAATCCTAGCTAGCTAGTTCATATAGTCTCTTCCAGGCCTTGAGATTTAGCATCGAGATGGCAAGTTTCAGCTGTTTTATCTTAGCTCTCTTCATTGCTCTATCAATTTCAGGCGGCGAGGCAGCTCGTCAGCTTCTGCAATTGCCCCCTTTACCTGCGGTACCCAATTTGCCTAAACCAACATTGCCACCAATGCCTTCTATACCAACACTACCACAGCCCACATTGCCAACCGCACAACCTTCCCTGCCTAAACCCACACTGCCTCCACTTCCTAGCCTGCCAACAATGCCTAGTACTCTCCCCAAGGTCACCTTGCCTCCACTTCCAAGCATGCCCTCAATGCCCACTATCCCTATCCCAACAACAATCCCCTCTATCCCGTTCCTCTCCCCACCACCTGGAAACTAGACCATGCTATGGCTCCCTGTGAAGAAAGTGTGAAGAGTTGTGCTGTTTGCTTCTGGTGTTTTTCATTCATTTATATATTTTCGCTTCCTATTTCCCTGTATTTCATTGCCTTCTTGTATTATACATATACCTTTATCAATTAAAAGAAATGTAGTTTCAAACATTGTTATCTGGTGTTTTTTCCACACATTTGATTACTAAACTCTGCTCTTTCTGGAATTCTGCTGAGCTTGCACTATTAATGATGAAACTGTTGATTTCTAACAAGAGATTCATTGAGTACAAATGCCAAAACTTGACGTATGCCAAGAGACTACAGCAGATATATACCAAGTTCAAGATTATCTTGTGTGTTTAATGCTGGCAACTAGTGTTGATACTTTTTTAATTTGAAGAAAAAATAAAATGATCCAGATCTTTTTCCGAATAAATCTTGTGAAAACTATGGTTCACGGCATAATAGATAACCAAGCAAGTATTCAAGATTTTGATAGCCCAACCTTATTGAAAACAAATTATAGTAGCTCAGTTACCCAACAACCAATGTACTGTGAACAAATAGTGTTTTGTTTAGCTGCACAAAAGAGGAGAGGAGAGGGGAGCAGAGGAGTTTGGATCCTGGACTAGCAACTTGAGGAAAATGTTTTTTTTTTAAAAAACAAACTAATCATACGGAAACACAACGTTAACGTTTTTAATGGATAGGAAGGTAAACTAACAATAACAAAACTGAAAATCGTTGTCCTGTTTCCTCAAGTATACAAACAATACAGGACAGGTAGATCTTTCCTACATCATCTATATATACCCAAGGCATGCCCTGGTTGGTCACAGACAACCTTGCACTTGCAAGATTCTTTGGTTACTCATTTGTATCTCATAGGTTCATTGAGGCCTTGTAACTTAGTAACAAGATGGCAAGATTCAATTGTTTTATCTTAGCTCTCTTCATTGCTTTATCATTCTCGGATGGCGAAGCAGCTCGTCAGCTCCTGCAATTGCCCCCTCTACCCTCTCTACCGAATTTGCCTAAACCAACACTGCCGTCATTGCCTTCTATACCAACACTGCCGCAGCCCACATTGCCAACCTTGCCAGCCACTCAACCATCACTGCCTAAGCCTCCACTGCCTCCACTTCCCATCCTGCCAACAATGCCTGCTATCCCCAAGGTCACCTTGTTGGGATTCAGAATCAAGAACGATTAAAGCTTGATTTATAAATCATATCTTAGTGATGTAGTCGGATTGTAATTTCTATAATTCAGTCCTAAAGTTTAGGTGCTAGTCTGTCAATTTACTTCTTTTAGACAAGATCTTTCTATATAAGCCATGTATATGAGTTGTACAAGACATAGAATAAACAAGGGCAGTTGTGGTTCTTTCTCTTTATCAGTCCCTCTGTTTTCTTTACGATCAGTCCCTCTGTTTTCTTTACGATCAGTCCCTCTGTTTTCTTTATCAGAGCATAGGTCTAGTGCGTGAAACTGCTCATTGTTTTGCTTCTGCCAATATCAGCATGACTGAAACTTCATCAGAAAAATATTTGACAGAGACAATGGATTTTTATGATCCCTGCTACATTCATCCCTCAGATCACACTAATCATGATATTGTCACTCAACTCTTGGAAGATGACAACCACGCAACATGGAGTCGTG
>Ga0325414_1006001_pt1 | contig 12853 bp, 6 predicted proteins | sample PopdelMetagenome_8_FD_206183 | JGI IMG/M metagenome (GOLD analysis project Ga0325414, IMG submission 206183) | Populus deltoides microbial communities from Bellville, Georgia, United States - Leaf-PdKOR-R3 | ecosystem: Host-associated > Plants > Phyllosphere > Phylloplane/Leaf | place: USA... | reverse complement strand
TCCTAGATTCCTTCTTGTGCTATTGCCACCTTCCAATGACCTAAATAAAGAACATGTACAATATTTACACTTACAATACAATCAACATTTTCACAAAGAGAGGTTGTTTTCACAATTATTAATGTTTAACATAAACTTACTTGTGCACTTCATCGTTGAAATGTTTAGTGACTTTCTCTGGATTTGGTTCGTAGGCCTCGCGGGAAGCCTCCTTGGCCTCTTCAGCTCGCTTTTTCCAGTACTCGTCGAAATTGGCAATGCCGGCCTTTAGAGTTGAAGTTTGCATGGCTAATGCAAAGAAAACTAACAACATGTAATTTTTAACAGCTCCCATAGCTTTCTCAGCTAATTTCTTCTCTCCTTCAATCTATCTCTCTCAACCCTCTCTTTGCTTCTTTTGTTTTGCTATTTTGCCACCTCTTTTTTCGTCTCTGATCTATTGCTGTCGATTATTCACAAGTTTAGGATTAGGATTGAAGCTTAAACGATTAATATTTACAAGGGAGAAGCTAAGGTATTCTGCTCGGCCCTTTCCATTTTTAGTGATTTTAAACTTATTGGTTCTCCATTGTTTGTATTGTGCGGTAAAGGGTAGAAAATCTAAGGTCCTAGTGAGTGGATATCGGAGCCAGATACCCAAATGAAGAAGATAGTAAAATTAGACTAAGAGAGGGATGGGAGGGGAGCCACTAACTACACCATAACGGTCAACTTCTCTTCTTTCTTTCCATATATTCAAGACAAATTACGTTTTAAAGGGCATTTTATTTTGTCTAAGATAGAAATATCATTGATCAAAGTAAACTCACAAAAATAATTGTTGGAGTCTTCCTAAGAGTACATCCTGATTTTCAGAACAAATTTGCTCTCTTAAGGCTGCAATTGTCATTTCATATAGAACCCAATTATATTTACACGTGACTAAACGAAAAATGCAACCCTCACAGTTCCTAGCCAAGCATACACTATCAAGCAAAATTAAATGAATCTCACTATCATAGAATTCTTTAAAAGCCACAGTATCAAACAAAGCTTTGGCGTCCCTTTCAATTATAAATTTTGGAAAACCTTCCTATAACCCAAGTCGAACAGCCTCCTGCAGGGTAGAGCTTCATATGTTTGGGGTTCCAAACCGTTGGAACAGCAAAAAACTCTAGCACAAACAATTCCACAAAGACAGTTCCTTCAAACTACCCTAATCTAACCTCTGAGAGAGTATATATTGTTTGAAAGCGCTATCACAATTCAATTCAATATCACCGTCATCAGGTTGCTTAATTTCCAACTAGATTGATCCTACATCACAGAAACCCTACCATTCTGCAGTTTATAGTTGAATAGTGATTAATTACAAATATGACGGGGAATATCCTAGAAGGAATACTCCTAAAGATCCTTGCAGATCATTCATAGTATGTTCTATGACATTTACTTTCAGACTATATCGGCCTCCTCGTGAATGTATATCTTCAGGGTTTGTAAATCATTTCTTAAATGAATATCTGCACAAAGTCCTTTAAAGACCACTAGGTGGTATTGTTGGGGGATCTTCCGAAGATCAAGTCAGTATGAGATATTTTGTATGGTAAAAAGATATTAATGAAGGTATTAATGAGCTTTTATGAAGATAGAGAAGAAGATGGAGAAGAAGATGTAGATGTAAAGGAAGAAGAGAATGAATGTGTTTGTCTAAGAACATAAGGTTTTTGAACCCCTTTTCTGTGTACTTAAGCTTTCTTTTATATTACCTGTTTTGACTGGTTTCATATGATATATGAGGGGTAGAGATGTAATCTTGTAATGGTAGAATAATATTATTCTATTGTTGATGCCATCATATCTAATTAATATAAGCATGGGCAGCTTGTTAATAATTAATGAGATGTGATGGGTATCATAGTTACTAGCCCGACCCAGAGCAGGGGAGGATTAGAGTAAGGTCACTTTTCAGCTATAAGCTGAACCCAATAGGAGTTGGGGTCAGCTGTACGCCAAACCCAATAGAAATTGGGTTCCACTGTACGCTGAACTAAAAAAGGATTGGGCGCGAATATGCCTCAGAAGTTGGGCGTGGACTCGTCCTGACCAAACTTAGAGTTGGGCGTAAAGGCGTCTTGGCCCAATTTAGAGTTGGGTGAGAGCGTACTCCGGCCCAATACAAGATTGGGTGTGAAGAAATCATAATCTAATTTTGGGTTCAGGCTTTCGTGTGATAGTCTTTAAATGTGGGAGGTTTTTAGAAAACCATGACCCATCAATAATATCGAAGCAAAACTAGATTTTGACAATTGCATCCACTAACCATGTTTTATATTGGAAAACCACGTCATTCCATAATTGCCATAAAATAAAATAAGGTAGTTCTTTTTTGCACTCACTATTACCATATTCTCACAAAAACGTTGAGAGAGATTCCCCCACCAAGTTGCAAGGTTTTCACAACTAATAGCATCAAAATGAAGCTGGAAAGGAGACTGAATCCAAACTTGGTGAGTTTTATGTGATGTAGGAGATTTTCTTTAATGTATAATCTTGTATGAACAAAAATCATTTTTTATTCAACCGTTTGATTGGGCAAAAAGTTTTCAAAAAAAATTTAGAAGCTCTATTTTTAATAGGGTTAAAGTTTCATAGTAATCAGAGTTTGAAAAGATCTTCAAATAATTAGGTCCATAAATTATTTTTAAGGATTTACTATATTGTTTTAGTTTAAGACTCTTTTATTATTTTTTTACCTTTGTTTAATACTTTTTTCTAGTATATAAGGAACCTATAAAAGCTCTAATAGGAAGTTTTGATTAGAATATTTGTGGTAAAATATTTAGTAATAAAATATTAAGTTAGGGTTTATGGTGTGGCCTTATTCAACACAATTTTGTGTTGGTTGTTTTTGTTATCTTTCTTTTGTTGTTTCTATCTGTATTTGAAATCCGAGCCCAACGATACTTGATTATTTGCTTGTTGTGTGTTACTAAAGAACCATGGTTGAAAGAAGTTGCAAAGTAGAACATATTTGGGCAAGAGGGGATGGGGAGGTTCCATCTTGGGAGAAAAATATTTAGGAGCTAGTAATAAAGGATATATAAACACAATTCATAGAGTTAATTCGATAATTGGTAGAGCAGATCCAAAAAGAACAAGAGGAGAGTGGCCATGGATCATTGGCTAGTGTCGAGAACTTGTTCTAGAGGAATGATAAGAGGAGACAACCTTTTGATTTGAAGGATTATCATGGAAATTTAGAATTTAGAATTTTGATTAAAGATTTATGATTTAACAAGAACTTTGCAAGCATAAAAATTCATTAATTGAATGAATGAGATTGAAATAGTTTTTTGGTAAAATATAATCTAGAGAAGATAAAAGTGAAGTTTATCATGATTAGATTGAAAGAGCGAGATTAGATTGAAAGAGCGAGCTTTTCCTTGGTAGGATAAATTAAAGCAATCTCAGGAAAAATAAGGAAAACATAAGATTAATAATTAGAAGAAGATGAAGTAGAAGGTTAATAAACACTTTCTTCCATTCAAGTACACTCAAACTTTATACTAATGACTCCATACATCAAGTTAAGATGGGAAAACTGTTGAGGAATACATAGATGATTTTTACTAACTAGTGGCTAGCAAGGATCTGCTAAAAATGGAAGAGCAATTGGTTTTTAGACACCTAAATGAATCATGATAGTTTATCCAAGACATGTTATGCTTGCAATATTTATAGACAAATTTAAAAGCTTATCAGAGGGCTTTGACTATAGATAAACAACATGTTGTTAGGGTGAATAATAGAGAGGTGCATACTAGCGAACAAAAATCATTTGTTTAGCCTTAATCAATAGATAATCAAACTATATGTCAGGGTTTGAGTTTTGGATCTAGTTTTAAATTTTGATGTTTCGAATATGATGAGTTAAGGCATCAATTTTCTGAGTGCCATAAGCTAAAAAGTCATTTATGTAAAAATATATTAGTAGAAGAATCTGATGAGAAGGCGTGTGATCCTATTTATGATGATTTAGATAGTAATGAGGAGGTATTGTAAGGTGATAGCAATGCTACTTTAGTCATTCAAAAAAGTTTACTTGCTTCTAAAAGTGATTTAGACAAGGATTGTCTACGCACTAGTCTTTTTTATTCAACTTGTATCATTAAGTACAAGGTATGTAATATGATAATTGATAGTGATATGTAACTATGAACATATGGTATTGACTGAGTCACTAGAGAAGTTGTAGCTTAGATAAAAAAAAAAAAAAACCTCCAAATCCTACAGATTTAACTAGCTGAGTCAAGATGGTAAGAAAATCATTGACAAACACTACTTTATTTTTATTTGCTATAGTCAAAAGATATTTGATATTATTTAGTGTGATATGGTTTTTATGGATGCATATCATTTACTGTTAGATAGGCCAAGGCAATATGATGAGGTATGATGCAGAATAAGCCATTCATAACTTGTGTTTTAGGAATTGATTATTGACATACTTGACCTACGTTAGTTAACTATAAAGTTCCTGCACACTAGAGGTCAATAGAACTTAAGGGGGCTAACATTGATTTTCATGGTCGACAATAATGACAATGTTGGGCAGATGGATGACCAAAACTTAGGGATATGTTCTTTCCCAACGAGGAAAACTGATGCATCTTAACATGCAATATTATATTAATGAAATAACTTTTGATCTGACTATTGAATCTGTCTAAAACTTTGTTAGAAGTTTTTAAAATCTCTATTTTTCTTATAGAATTAAAATTTTCTCGTAATCAAAGATCAAGAAGACCTTCAAATAAGGTTTAGAAATTACTATTTTGCATTTATTTTATTTTTCTAGTTGAATTAAGATTCATTTTCTTATTTGGGTTAGAACTATTTTATTATTATTGTTTTTTATATTTGTTTAGGATTTGTTTCTTAATGTATAAGTAACATATGAGAGCTTTAATAGGAAGTTTTGAATAAATATATTTAGTAATTAGATTTTGAATTAGAGTTTGTGGTGTAACCAAGGTTGTCAATTTCATTCTGTTATGGCTGGAATAACTGGTATACCTTGTAGTACTTTAAAAATACAACAAAGATGAACAAATTTCATCTCACTTTTAATCTTGAGTCATTCTAAATTTCTTGGGAAAATTCCAGCAAATATATTTCGTTTTCATTCTGCCCATTCTGTTCTAGGTTTAAAACCTTTGAAACCATTCAAACCAAACCAAGCCAGCCCAATCTGAACCCCTAGATCAACCTAAAAACCCAAGTATAAAAGGGTCTCTTTCTTTGAAACCCTAATATCTAATTTCTTACCTTCTATAACCACCATTTTTTGGAATCACCCTTAAACCATCTCCCATTTCTCACAAATTTTCCCACAACCACAATTAACCTTATGGTTTAATATGCATATATTTTTTTATTATTAATTTTGAGATCTTGTCATTTCTTTTATTTGTCAAGAGTAATATTATCATCTTTATCTTTAATTTCAATTTCAATTACTATCTTCTCATTTGGTTTGCTTTTTTTTTTTCTTTTCTACCCTTTTTCATTTTTCTTTTTTTGTCTTGGGATGAATTCGATAAAAGATGTCATCACCTTGGAATTTCTTAAATTCTTATGTTGTATGAATTTTACGATTTCCCTTGAAAAAACAACAAAATGAGATGTTGAGCTATAGTTAGTTGATTTTGTTATCCAAAATAACAAATCCTTTGGTCAAGATGTCTAAGGTTAATTAATTATTAGCTAAAACTAAATTGAGAAATAACTAGGCAAACTAATTTATTTTATGAGTGGGTGAGAAAATTTGAGTAGAAAATAATTGTATTTTATGGAATAATGTTTTTTGTTCATATCATGGACACATTCTTGAACGCGATCCATAGATAGGTAGTCACTCCCAAGAGCAAAATAACAGGGGAGAGCCCATCAACTCGAGGTCCCTAATGATCACACACTTAGATGTGGGTTGAGAAATGCAATTGGTAGAATTCAAACCAAGAATGTTCTTTCCCTCTAGTTGACTCCTTACCACTTGACTATTGTTAGTTGAGTTACTAGCTCACTTGCTTCTTTTTTTTTTTTTGGAACAAATTGATAAGCCATAATGACTAGTTAATAATTAACTCATTAAAATTTGATTAAACTGTATAAATAATCAAACCTATATACACTAACTTAGTTCTAAATATTTGATTATTAAAACACTCTTTAGATATCTATTATGTACCTCACTATAATAATTTAAGTAACATCTTTGGTATTGTTTTTCTAATCTGTGAAAAAATTACAAAAGAATGAGAAAAGTAAATTTTGGTTTGGGTGTAGACCTAATAGTGGTGGGTTGTGTTTGAAAATTGAGAATTGTAAATTTTTGGGTTTTGATTCAACTTTTGAGTAGACAGTAGGGGAATTATATTTACTGGTTTATGATTTTGAATTGTTTTAAAATGAAAATTTTGTAAAACCATTTAACCAAGAGCTTTTTTTTTATGTAGTCTAAGAATTAGTATGTCATTATTGTTTATTTCCTTTGAATTTTACCTTTACTATAACATTGACTGACTTTTTCATTAATTACTAGATTTTTTGATTCCATACAAAACGAATATATGAAAATTTCTAGTTCAATAAAGTATTCTTTTTTATTTTATTCTTAGAAAATTTTGTTAATAACCTATTGCAAATGTAGTTTTAGACACTTTAAACTTCAACTTTTCAGTCCTGGTATGCATAGATTTTTGTTGCATTTTGCATTGGTGCTTTTTTCTTCATGCCTTTCCTTTTTATTTCTCGATGATTCTCGAGTCATTCATACGGATGTGCAAGAATTTGCTAACCATATAGTATAAACAAGTCTAAAAAAAATATTGTAGCATAGAGATATATATTACTCCTTTCATGATCATAACCATATATGAAGAAAATTCCGTATTCAAGATATACAGAAAGAGAAGCATATCTGACATGTTTTTCTTTCATATTTGAACTTTGTAGAAATTTGAGCAAAACAAGAGATGCTTTATATCCCATTAGTCTTGATAACATTGACCTATTGAATAATAAATTTGTGAATAAGTCGAGAGACAATTAAGACACCTTTGTCAACTTTGATTTTAAAAGATGAAGAGATCTATTTGATAGGGAGGATGAGCTAATGAAAATGACCATCTATTGGAATATCTAAACCATACCAGTTGCAAAGTTAAGCCATTTTAGTTGCAAAGAAGAGCTGAAGAAATCTAAGCCACACGCAAAAGACTTCAAGGCAAGCCATACTAGGTTTTGTTTCCTCTCTTTGATTTAGCGTATTAACATATATTATCCTAAATTTTTGACGTATTACCAAATTTAACAGTACTATAAAACCCTGAAAGCCCAAGCATCACACCTAAGCCTAACCGCCTATAGGTTCGGGCATTACGTTGGAGCCTAACGTTAGGTGTTATGCCTGAGCCCAGGCAGTTAGACCTTGGTCACACAGTTGGGGCCATATGGTGCTGAGACAGCATGCCTAGGCTTGTTTGGGTGCCTCTTGGGCTCAACCACACAACCTGATCAGTCCAACCCTCCAAGCTTGATTTTTCAGAACCGCATGCAAGCCCTTGAGATTTTTTCACTAACCCAAGTCATTCTTAGCTCAAATCCTACTCCCCTACATCTTTAGGTGTATAAAAATCTCTCATGCCCTACCATATCTCCATCTCATTAATGCATAGAAGTGATAAGATGAGCTAGCCAATTTTAGTGGGGCACATGTGTTTGGCTATGAAATCTTGGGTAGGTTGAATGAAATACAACTCACTACTAACAAGATTAATTTATAAAGTTGGAATAATTAATCTTCAGCATCTCCACTCTAGCATAAAGACAAGATTCCTAGTGTATAAAGACCATTTGAATCACCCAAATAGAGGGTTTATAATTTCTTCTTCCTCTACATATTATTTGTAGAGCCTTTCTCTCTGCAAAATATTATTATATTTTCTCAACAAAGATGCTTGTTTAAGCATTTAAGAGTTTTCAAATCCACCAAAGAGGACATGTTGTAGGTACTTGGTTCCCAACATTAAACGCACTCATCTTAGCTAAGAAAAATGGATCAAATTTTAAGAACTAAGTAATTAACCTATTATCGAACCATAAAAACTTTATTCCTAACCATTTTAGATTTTAAAACATTATCACCAAATAATGGTTTTTTTAAATCATCCACCACCAGAAATTCAACGAATACCAACGGAATTACCGACGGACCTTTTTCTGTCGATATTTTGCTGAGATATTTACCGACCGAATTTTTTTCCTCGCTAAAACCATCGGTATATACCAACAATATGTTTCTGTCAGTATATACCGAGAAAATCCTAGACGAAATATAAAGAATTTTAAAAAACTAAATAGTGCGATGACATGAAAATTTTTGGATATCCAATGGACGATTTTAGTGGTTTACATTTAGGATTTTCATGAATGAATATAGGTATAAACCCTGAGAGAAATGGGTGAAGAATTAAAAAAAAAAAGGAAAGGATCATCCACGTTATGGTGCCATGCCATTGAACCTCTAATTGGAGAAAAACAAAAACAAAAACAAATAAATTAACACTTGGGTATTTAGCGTCGTGAACAAACATTACTCATATTACTTTCTTAAAAAGCGAAGAAAAGTTATAGTTAAAAACGGAGAGACAGAAAGAGAGATTAAGCAAGCTCGATTCTTCAACTTTAAGCAAAGGAAAAAAAAACTACATGAATGTATCGAATTAAAAATTAAGAAGAATTCAAATGGAATTCTACAACTGATTCATATCTATGGTCAAAATTAGATATGCATGTTATAACAGGCAATGCTAAATGAATGCCCAAGTATTCCTCGGGAAAGAAAAGGGTGGTGTTTGACGCAAGGAAAGCAAAGAATAGTCATTTTCCATCTTACTTATAACCAAGTAAATACATAGATTGAGCGCCGCCTGAACTTGAACCCTCTAATAGGAAAAGTTTGGAATAACATATGAACAATCCTTCAAGAAAAGCTGTATGAGTATATATAAAGAAGATAACAAGTTTATTATATATACAACCCTAGGTTTATAAATCATCAAGCAAGCTAGCTAGCCCTACTTGCATCTCTTTATAATTAAATTAAGTTGAATAATTTAATTTGGTGTCTTTTTACCTGATCATCTCAATCAATGGCAAATAATAGAGGAATGAGATCAGGAGGGATTGCAGACCGGACACGGTCACATAGCCACGTTGTTGAAGAGTGTGTGCCTTCTTCGGCTTGGACGGAGGACTCCAATGGCCATTATCTTCTTGTTGATCTTCCTGGTATCTTTACGCTAACATTTATAATAATGAAAAATATTCATTCATTTTATGATGATCATGTTATTAGCTAATTCTAGCTATCAATCAATTTAATCTCTGCTTCTTTTTTAAAACTAAGACTTAATTAATTTCTGCTAATTTCCTGTTGCATGGCTTGATTATAATAATACTTCAGAATCACTCATGACTCCAAGAAAATATTAAATATGTCATTTGAATTACTTCTGAATGTAAATATTTTACTTTTTATGCTGATTGTAAATATTTAGTGGTTGCAACACTATACGGGCTATCCTTTGATGATTGAAGACCCAGGTTAATTAGGTTAAATATATTTATTAGTATAGATTTAAACTATGAACACTTAAACATTTCTTAAAATCTCTACTTATACGTTAGTGAGTCTCAACTGATTATAATTGGTTTTGCAATTTGTATTTATAGATTTTAAAATGGAAGAAGTGAAGCTTCAAGTTGATAACTCTGGGCAGATAGTGGTGAGCTAAGAGAGGCTTGTGAGCAAGAACAGCAAAGTAATATATTTCGAGCAAAAATTTAAGCTTCCAGAGAACTCAGATACAGATAAGATCACTGGAAAATTTGATGGTGAGATTCTGTATGTAACTGTTCCAAAGCAAGAAGAAACGTCCGTAGAGCATGAATATCAAAACACCGCTACCGCTACCAGTGATGAAAATCACAGAAGGTTAGAAGAGAAGGGAAGCATAGATAGTTACAGATTTTTTTCAAGGAAATATTGGCGACAGGAGGATGAGGCTACACCATTAGAGAAGGCCTTGGAGATGATAAAGAAAGACAAGGGGATTTTGCTTACTGCCGTTATAGCATTTTCTCTTGGGATGATAATGACTCGCCATAAGTTGGAATCTAGAGGAGAATAAGTGATTACATTTTTTTCTTTTTTTATTTGCGTCTGCCTGGTTGTTCTTGATATATTTGTCGACAATAATCAATATATATAATATATATACACTGTCAATCTTCCATTAATAAGTGTGTTCTTTCCCCTACTATAAAATATTGCTTTAAGAATCTAGTTCTTGTAGCTAGTCCATTAATTTTTTTTTTCCCTCCTAATAGAAACTCATATAAACCTTTTATTGCTGCAAATATTGGACTAACTAAGGATATAAAAAATATTGTGAAAAACCTGCAGAATATTTTGATGAATATTGTTATAAAAGAGGTCAGATTAGAAAGAATACAAGATTTAACGTAGTTTACAAAATACCTACATCCACAAGAGCGAGGATCTTTAATTTTTTAACCATGTCAAAATAGGATTACATGGTATGTATTTATAGTAAATCTTAAACCACATAAAAAAACCTAGTTTTCCAATGAATCGTTTCACCTCACTCTGCTTCACTTTGGTATTTGCCTATGAGCCAAAACTACAACAATTTTCACCTTAGTAAATATCCTTCCCCTTGAAGAAAAGTATTGAAAACTCCACTTAGGGATAATAGGTTGGTACATCTCTCATCTTGCATATAGAGATATTAATTAAGTTCAGGTAATGTTTAAACTTGTCTATAGTAACAAGCTTTGACAATATATATGCTGTATTTTTAGAAGTATGAACTTTTTCAAGCGACAGTTCACCAGAAGAAACCAATTCCATGATCCTATGAAATCTCACATCTATGTGCTTCAATTCTTTGCCAAGTACATGACACTCTGACTATCACAATGCAATTGAACTCCACCTTACTAAATACCCAACTCTTTAACCAAACCAATAAGCCACAAATAGGCCCCTTACCAGAGTAAATCCATATATTCTGACTTAGTAGTAAATAATGCAACTAGAGACTAAACAATAAACTTCCAACAAATAGATCCCTTACCAGAATAAATACATAACCTATAGTAGACTTCATGTCATCCAAGTCCCTTGTATAGTCTAAATCTACATATCCTATGATTGAAGGATTACCTTGTTGTCTACTAAACATGATACCATAGTTTGTAGTGCCTCTAAGTATTTGAAGATCCATTTGATTGCATCCTAATGTTGTCGTCCTGAATTTGACAGAAACTTGCTCACCACACTGATTATGTGTGCTAAATCTAGTCTTGTATAAACCATAGCATACATTAAACACCCCATTGTGCATAAGAGACCTTTGACATGTATTTCACCTTATTATATGTTTCCAGGCATTGTGCAATAGATAATCTAAAATGATTTACTAAAGGTGTACTTACTAGTTTTATATTATCAAACATTTTCTTAACATAATTATATTGAGATAACCATATAATCTCCTGATAGTTCTATTTTTGTAAATCTCTATCCTAGGAATCTTCTTAGAAATTCTTCATGTCAAATTCTTTACTCAACAAAGTTTTCATCTTATTGACCTCACCCATACTATTTGCAACAATAAGCATATTATCCTGATCATATAGGAGTCAGATCGCATATATCATTGCCTTAGAGACTATTTTAGTATGTAAAGTGATTTCCTCAATTTACAAACTAGGTGTTCTTATCCAAGTTGACCAAACCCTTTTAGTTGTACCATGTAAATAAACTCCTTCAAATCACCATGGAGAAAAGCTATCTTAACATATATCTGCTCTAAATGCATATCAAAATGTGTTACCAAGCTCAACCCTATCCTGATGAAAATATTTCTGACTATAGGGTGCTTGTTACATATTGTTTGCGAGTTTTATGAATCAGTGGTATAAATGTCCCTTTTTGTACTTGATTTGGACAATGACCTTTGTGAATCTATTTTGACTTAAGTTATGTTGCTATGCTTAACAATCACAGTGGAATTTTAGTTTTAGTATGTTTTCTTGAATCGGTGTTTATAGACATCGATTGGTAAGACTTGTGTATATATAAAAAAATGTAAGTAGGCAACTTTATTTTGATTTTATTGCTTTTTACTTTTTACCCCAAGTATCAACATACATGTTTTAGTTTCAATTGAAAACCAAAGTGAGTAACACCTGTTGTCTTTGTTATTTCAAGATTAAAATCAAAACAAGATGTAATTTGGCTATGATAATGCAATATATGATCAAGAATAAGTCAAACACAAGATGGAAATGTGATGTAGGTTTTGGTTAGAATGTAATTTGAATAGAAACAATTTTGGAATTGACTAAACTTTGGGAAAGATAGATTTTTTAGAATACATACTTTGGTTAGGTTTAAGGCTAAACTAAAAACTAAAATGAACAATGATAAGGTATTTTAGCAACATGACCACATCACTTTGAATATACAATAAGCACATTATCTTTTTGTTTCTCAATTAAAAAAATAATAGTACATGAAAACTTATCCATGACATACATAATTATAATTTTTTCACATTAGAAATTAAATTGAAGCTTATCTTTACCCGCATTATCCGCACAGTAAACAACATGTTTGAGTATCTGAATTAAAAAGAAATTTATGATATTTACAATATAACATATTTTTTTTATCAAGTTCAAAATTAACATGAAATTCCATCCTAGGTGATAAAAC
>Ga0325414_1006000_pt1 | contig 12855 bp, 4 predicted proteins | sample PopdelMetagenome_8_FD_206183 | JGI IMG/M metagenome (GOLD analysis project Ga0325414, IMG submission 206183) | Populus deltoides microbial communities from Bellville, Georgia, United States - Leaf-PdKOR-R3 | ecosystem: Host-associated > Plants > Phyllosphere > Phylloplane/Leaf | place: USA... | reverse complement strand
ATATATATATATATATATATTCTTTATCAACATAATGGTATGTTTATTTATGTATCAGGTCCATCAAATATCCAGGGAGATCATTAGTTTAAGACTCTACTTTGTCAAGCTTATGTAAATATTTAACTTAAACTAAAGGGAATTAACGCGTTTATGTAGTATACTTTTGTGTAAACCTTGATGTATTTTTATAAAGGTTCAGCTTAGAATGTAGTATTTTAGTTACCTTGTAATTAACCATTTTGAAATGTTTAAGAACACTTATTATGTTGTAAACGCTTTCTTTACATGTTAGTATTCCTTTTCTTTTAAATTTTATGATATGATATGTAGACTATGTTCATATTGAACTTACTCGCAGGATATATATATATATATATATATATATATATTGTGTGGATTGTATGAGGTGTTGAATTATGATGTTTGATTAAAGGTTCGGAATTATGGGACCTTGTGATGATGAGTTGATTGAGTAAATTGATAGTAGTTGATAATTTGGGATGTCCTAAATACAAACGAAACTTTGCCGAATTTTTGGTATATATATAAAAAACTTTACCCTCAAATAGAGAGGATATGTTTGGATCTTTTAACATTGAGCAAGTCGTACAGTCGAACTGTTACAAAGAGACCCGATTGTGACTCGATCAAACCTGTTTATAACCTAATTTGGCTCCTAAAAAATATCTAAATGTTTTTTTTTTGTTTCAACTCCTGCCTAACTTGATCAGGCTCAAATGAGAAACAGCAAAATGTTAAAGAAAAAAAATAAAGTTTAGGGAGTGAAACGAAAAGACAACGCCACATTGAATTGACCCCCGCTAATTAGGTCTAACCTACTAAACACATGGTCAGGGTCATAATATCTTTTAGTACTAATTCTTTTTTATTTAGATTATTTTGTATGTTTCTTAGCTTGTTTGTCTAGAATTTTAGGTGTTTATTTATTTATTGTGAATTCTTGGTATTTTACAGGTATTTAATTATTAAATTAGGTTGAAAATTAGGATGATGTGAAGAGGAAGAAAATAGGCTAAGAGCCTAGAGAACAAGTCCTAGTTGGTATGGTCTAATCAAACAAGAACATTATTTGATTTTTGGGTTCTAACTAAAGTTACATACTGTAAGTTTAGATGTTCCTTAGCTTCCTAGAAATCTAAGAGATGGGTTGAAAACTTTAAACAGAGTTTAGAATCTAATTTTGCCTTTTAAAGCTCAAAACTTAGAAGAAACAAAAAAATCTGAATATGTCCAGAAGTTATTGCAGCCTTGACACTACTTTGTTTTTAGCATATATCTGGAGTTATAAAATCAGAACAATACAAGCCCAGATGTAGTCATTTAATTCTTATCAGGAGTTGAATATAGTTATATTAAGTATCCTTTATTAATTATAATTTGATGATTTTGGTTTTTATTCATGCAATTTATTGGCAATAGATTGCATGTTTAAGATATTGAATGAAGTAATGAATTTTGGAATTTAATACAAGTAAGAAATAAACACACACTTTTGTGACCTCATTTAAGAATTCCAGAAACCATAATGAATTTATATTAATTTATTTGATCATGAAAGTAGACATAGAATTAATAAAAGCATAGGTGTTACACCTTGAAAGAGGATATCCCATTAAAAAAAAAAGAATTTAGTCATTATAATTAGCAAAATATAAATGCAAACAATCACATTTAAACTCATTAAAATAATTTGATTGATGAAATCCAAACCCTAGAAATCTTTCATATTTAATTTTTTTTAAGTAAGTTACAATAATATGGGATTGTCTAAATAATATAGAAAATTTTATAAATTGGTATTTAAATCTCATCCTTCTAGAAATGATATATATATATATATATATATATATATATATATATATATATATATATATATATATATATATATATATATATTTATGATTTGTCATAATCCGTGCAATTGAGACATCAATTAGGGATACTTTAGTGGGCTTGGTGGGATGGAGTTCAGAACTACAATAAAAAGGCTATAAAAAAATTAGGGATCAAAATAATAAAAAAAACTAATAGTTATAACCATGAACTAGATAAAAAAAAATTAATAGTTACAAATTTACTGTCTACATTAATTTAACTCTATTATTCTTCTTAACTTTATTTTTCATATTTGACTTATATATAAAAAAAATTTGATCATTAAAAATATATTACAATAAAAAAATTTAAATTAAAAAGAGTTAATTTATGGTTCTTAAAGGAAGACAAAATTTAGACCACTATTTTTTTTCATTAAATCATAAACCTCACCACTAATTAATTCTTCTCTTGACACTTAATTTATCATATATACAAACCATCGAAACCATTTTCAAGTATTTTTCATTAATTTACCCAAAAATATAAAATATTGTATTTTTCTAAGATGATTTTTTTCCTTTTTAATGGTTTAAGATATTCTTTGATATTTATATACCTAGAGTTCAATTTCAAATTTAAATATATAAGAAACTTATTCAAGTCACAGACAATTTCATTCAAATTAATTTAAATGACTATGATTTAGAAAGATAAGTCACAAGCCAAAGCTTAAAATTGTATTATTATTATTATTATTATTACAACCACACACTAGTTTCCGATTCCAGGACTTGGAGCTGGTAGCAGAAATCTCTCGGTCTCAGCAAGATGAAGAGTGGTGAGCTTTCTACTAGAACTAGAAGTGATTGGATTGCCTTCACCTCTAGGAGAGGCGCCCTTGGAAAGCCTATTCAACACCAAGTTGCCTTCCAAAAGCTTCCTAGCCTCTGGACTGTGGCTAAAGGATACAAGAACTAAAATGAGTGCAAGTGTGGCTAAACGAGCCATGTAGATTCTTGTGTGATCAAGGAAGGCAAATCTAAACAAGGTTAATTTGAAAACGATAATACTCTAAACTATCTATGAGTATATATATAGATAAATAGATTACGTGAGGGTCAAAGAATTTGTTAAAAATGACAACTTTTTTTTAATAGGACGTGTATTCACAATTAATCAATTAAAATGTATATATAATAATACAACCACACAATTATTGAAATACATTAAAGTTTCCAATTATTTAGAATATATGATTTCATTATTTGATGCGGTACTTGATTTTTCTCTATAACTGATGATGACTGATGAGTGTATTAATTGGATTACAGTCTAAAACATTTTGCCTTGATTTGTTCCCCTCAAACTTATGGAGATTTTAAACAAAGATCTTGATGAGTTTGGAATGTGTATTTAAAGTCAATATTGAAATCTTGATGATCATTTTGAAAAATAACCTTAATAGCCAAGAATATTCAAGCCACCAACAAGAACAACAAAAAAATAATTCTAGAAGACAATATCGAACTCTCTGTAGACCATACAAAATCTAAGTCAAACTTTACTTAAGTTTGTAACTTGAAAAATATAACATGAAGTTAATACTTCATAAACAAGAGAAATGCCTTAAAATCTATAATAAATAATCTTTAAATTGTGATTATAAGTGTTGCACCCGACATCATAGTGATCCTATAAAAAAACTTATTTTATGTTTGGAAAATGAGGTCAAAACTAGAAATAAGAGTCACCACCTAATATTATGGTAACTAGAAATCCTAATCGATTAACAAAGATCTAAGGTAAGAGATTGATTATGCTAAAGAGAAGATACTATCACTCGAAAGCATGCTACTTGAGGTAAGCTCCATTGCTATTATTGTCTTTATTCCTAACAATATATTGTGCCTAATTTACCGATGATCTATTTATATGGTGATAATGAGTCTACTATTATGTGTTAAATCTTGAGTTGAAGGTTAAACCTAGCCATTCTATAGTCTTGTTTAATTTTTCCACTCCTAGTAATTATCTTTGGATAACATTTGATGAATTGGCAATTCTAAGGTTAGTCACTTCTTATCTCCCTGTGTGACTACTGTCGATCAAATCATGTCAGTGAATGATCCATAGGCCTGTATCAGATTCATTAAAGCCAACCAAAATCCTAGAAAAGGTCTAAGAAAGGGGTTTCAATGAGGTTCACTTACGGTATAATACTTGATTTTTACTTGCAGTATTTGCCAAGTGAAACTAATATTCCTGATCTTTTCTCTGATGTAACAGGTGAATATTAAATATAAAATAACATTTTAATTTTGACATCAGTGAATATTATGTTGAAAATTCTTAATACTTTTAATTTTGATGGTAATGAATATTGGACTGAAAATCTTTGCTTGTTTGAAAATAAGGAGAATATGCTACTCCTTTGATATCTAGAGAAATGACTTATATTGAGTCCATATTTTTTGTTTTTGTTTTGTTTTTGTAAATAATGCTAAAAACACAAACTTTTTTCTTTTTTTACAATGTTAAACATGCAAAATGATTTTTTTTCTTGTTTTTTTCAATATTTTTAAAGGACTTGGCCATGTGCAAAATTTGATGATGGTGATATATTTTTTTATGCTTTGAATGATAAGGATTATGTAATTACCAATAAAATAAAGAAAAATCAAACAAAGTTAATCGCACACTAAAAGCATTATAAACATATAAGAGCTCCAATTTTAGATGAATAAAATTACAATAAATTATAAACACAAACACATGCAGAAGGCTAAACTAAAGTCTAAGCATGTTATTTCATATAATCCTTACATATGAAAATAAGTATGTAATCATCATTCCAGTACAAAATCAATTTCATGAACATGATTCAATATATCACCAAATCTCATCATAACACAAATTAAAATAATTAAATAAGCATGATTTTTATTCAACATAAATATTCATTTAATGAACATTGCTTAATCCAAACCTCATCATAAAACATATAAAAAATCAATAATAAAACAAAATAATAATTCAAAAAGTATTTGGGGTTCGAAATGAACCTTCTACCTTAGAAAAGGATGACCAAAAAGGGCTGGAATAATGATGGCAATGATGCTGGTTATGTGGTTAGATGGGAATGATGTTGCCACTTTTATAATGGTTGGGAAAATTACTGAAATTTTTTTGGTTCCTCCGCTTACAACTATCTCTGTGACAAAGGATTTGCTGATTGCGCTCTGCCTTCCATGCTTGGCTCTAGTGCAATGAACTGTTGCACCTTAACATTAATGTGACATCGTTTTGTTGTTCGCTAATAGAATACATGGCTTTTGTTACGTTTTTTGTTATGTCTATATAAAGAAATACATGTATGATCCAACTTTTTTAAATATAATTAGTTAATCAATCAGTTTTATATAATTACACTCTTTCACACATCAAAATCTGCTAATATTCATTCAATTTGAGTTCACCAACACAGTTTTTTTTTAGCTTCGTGAAGCTTTGGTTCAGCACGACTTCAAATGCTTTTGCTTATTCAATATTTTGTGGCAATTATAACAATATCAATCATATTTACTTTACAAACTCACGGCACCGCCCGAACATTGCAACTAGTATTATTTATTTCTCGATTAGAGGTTGAAGGTAATGGTTTATTCTATATTTTCCTAGGTTTTCCTATCTTAATCTATTTAATTGCCTATTAACTAGGCTATGATACCAATGTTCAAAATACACTACAAATATTAGTAAACTTGGACTTAGTATTAAAGTTGTTAAAAGAAGTGATACTCAAATACACATTTAATGAGTTAATAAGAACTTATCTAAAATATTGGGGACTAAACAATTTTTTTTCCAGTCATGTGGTTATTCTATTAATGACATTCATGTCAAAGAACCATCTTAACCCAAGATATAATATATATTATTCTATAACACACACCCTCAAGTGAAAGCTCTTTGAGCTTGAAACTCGCACAAACTCACACTATCTTGTGCTTAATTTTTATCAAATAAATAGGGATTGTGAGATTTGAACTTGTAACTGCTTGGTCATCAAGGCTCTTATACTATATCAAAGAATCATTTCAACCCAATAGCTTAATCTGTTAGGTGAGGTCTCAAGATATGATTTATATTATTCTTTAACAATTCATTCATTTTCATTGGTCCATTGGATCAACCCATAGGATAAGCCTAAAGGCTTTTAATTTCACATTTAAAGATTATAAGATTTTATTGTGGTTTATATAGTGAGAAGTTAAATAATTAAAATTAGACCCATATAATACTAAAGTTTTTAGAGAAGAGAAGTCCTAGGCCATATAGGCTTTAGGCTCGCTCGGCTCAACTCGGCACGACCAAGGTTTGGATTTAGGCTTGATGTAAACTAACTTTTAGGCCTATAAAGAATTATTATTTGCTAACCCATGATTAAATAGCCTGAATAGTAATGTTCCTTTATGTGAATAGTTTATTTTCAAAAGGAAAATGTTTGATTATTAAGGAAAACTATCATTTTTTTATTTATTGGTAATTAAGGTAAAAATAATGTTATATAATTATATTTTTTCCTCCTTAACCATGGATTCCTAATTAATTAATTTCCTCTTCTTAATTCATAGGATCTCTTTCATAAATTTTTTAATTTTGATTGATTCTCCAATTTAATTTTCTTTTTTTTTCTTTTGCATAGTCTCCCATATTATTTTTTTATTCCATAATCACCTTAGTCCCTTGTTCTCTATTTCTTCTTATTTCATCCCTAAATTTTTTTTTATGTTTTATGTTTTTTTTTTACTTTTTCTTTATTCTTATTTATATTATTATCATAAAAATAAAATTAAAAATAGAGAAATTAGGGGTAAAAAATAAGTTATGATAGTTATCCTCTCTTTATAATACTTACGACAATCATTGAAAAATTAATTTTCTTTTGACTTTGTATAATAAGTTTGTAAAGAAACATAATACTAGAAAAGATTTTTTTTTTAATATGACCAAACCAAAGTGGTTGACTAAAGAGTAAATAATGAATGAAATCTAAACAAGTCCATGTTATCAGGTGACCAATCTTGACAAAAAACCTGTTAGAAATTATAAATGGATTCATGTTATTAGGTGACAAACCTTGATAAAAACTTTAAATGGGTCTATGTTATTAAGTGACCAACCTTTAAATCAAATCTAAATAGTCTTATTAGAAGTTGACTATCTTTAAAATCAAATAAAAGTCGATTAGAAGGCAACTACCCTAAAATTCAAATAAATAAAGAAAGTCTCATTAGGGTGCGTTGGGGGGGGGGGATTATGAGTCAACTAGCTTAACCCGCGACTTGGGTTATAAGACCATGATAACCCTATAAAAAATAAATTATAAAAATTATAAATCCCAATTCCCAAAGAACCCAATTTTAAAGGATTAAATAAAAAAATTAATTAAAAAAAGAACAAAAAATAACATGAGTCAACTTAGGTTAAGAGACAGGGGTAACTCCATAGAAAGAAAGAAAAAAAATTATAAAACCCAATTCCTAATCAATCCAGTGTTTAAGGATAACTTTGAGAAAAGAAATTAATTAAACAAAAAAAATTACCTGAGTTAACATGGGTAATCCACAAAACTTGTAACATGAGTCATTAGACCATGATAATCCCTTAGAAAGCAAATAAAAATTAATTATGAAGCTCAATTATCAATTAACTCAACGTTGAAGAATGAAGATGAGAAATAAATTAATTGAAAAAAGGATAAAAAAATAACTCGAATCAACACGACTAACCTATAAAAATTATGTCTTGGCCATTATGAGACCGAGATAACTCCATATAAAGTAATTCAAAATAAATTATGAAGTTTTATATCTAGTAAATCAAATGTTGAAGGATGAAATTAAAAAAAAAAACTAAGTTTGAAATTTAAGTAAAAAATTCCCGAAAGATTTTGAAGATCAAATGAAAAAGCTTGGCTTTTCACTATTTATTAATATAGTGAAAAGCCGAACCCTTTTAATATATATACGTTAATATATAAAGAGTTAAGGATAGAAGATGAAGAGGAAATCTTAACCTAAAACAAAGGTTCATTCAAAATCAATCTTGGTATAATAAATTAACTCGGACTTTATTAGTTATTATACCTAGATGATAATCGCATGAGACAAGATAAAGATTCAAACTCATGTGATCATCAATATATATGTCAGCTTTATGAAAAAATAAAAAATAAAAATTGGGATGCCTAATCTATGATGATGATATATGTATATATATTAAAAAGTAAAACCATTGCAGGAAATGCTAGAAAAAATATACGAGTAATAATGGACCACCGAAGATAATAATTCTTCGACAGCAAAATTTAGAACTTTCTTTAGGTTCTAATAATTTAAAACTTGAAGTCGATGCTTCTGATAAGTATTGGGAAATAAGGGAAGGGAAACAATGTTATCCAGATACTCATTAAGGGATTTTAAAGGTATTGAGTGCATGTATTACTCTAATAAAAAGGAACTTTTGGCCATAAAAAGGGGTATTGAAAAGTTTGAGTGTAATTATTATCTATAAACTACTTTTAATTAGCCTAGAAGTGATAATGAAAAATTTAAAGCTTTTTTATTCAATAGCCTTGAGTGAATGGTAGTAAACAAAAGATAAGAGTTACCATAATGATCAAGGATTAAGGATCAGGATGATCTTAAGCTAAAGTTTATTTAATGAAATGAATACTCATGGAGATAGTTCTCTAAATCATTATGAAGATAGCCCTAGAAATGAGTCTAAATATGATGTAATACTAGTTTATAAAGCTGGAGATTCAAATATATACATGGAAGAAACTCCAAAATGAAGATAGAAACTAATACACCATAAGAAAAAGTCCCTACTCGGAAATAAAAAAAAAGATAAATAATACAGGAACATCTCATAAGACATCCAAGAAAATAAAAATAATAACATCAGAAGACATTTAAAAAAAATATAAGAACTTGATTTTAAAAATGAATTATCTGATTGGAACCTCCTTTGTATGTGATTTCCAATTGATTAATAAAAAGAGTTTATACTACACTTATTTTTAATACTATTAATGGATCATCTAACCTCGACAATTACTTTTATATTTGATTAATACTCACATCAATATCACATCTCAAAAGTTCTCTTCAACTCCTTTTCATTTGTTGTTTATAATTTTATATAGTTCACCTTCTTATGGTTCGATTCCGGTCTTGTCGGGTTATTTATTATTTCGACACTCCTGTACTTGGGATAAGAAATCAATCTTTTGATCGTGTCATCTACCTTATGAATTTATCTCTCTAAGTTTGCTACCTTGTTTGTAAAAGCAAGAAAGAGTAATTGCAGGATGAATGTGCATGATTCATTCTGATAGTCGTATAATACACATGATTAAGTTGGGAGTTTGTACTGAGGTTTGAACTAAAAAAGTATGGATGGTTAGTTTTCCTTTCTCAGATATTGTTTATGAAGTAAGTCAAGAGGTCAATGTTTGCATAAGGGAACCCTTGAATGTTGAACTTATCTTAAGCTTTTGCCCTTTGTTTTCATGATTTTCTTTTTGCTCGAGGGCAAGCAAACATTCAAGTTTAGGGGTATTTGATAAGGGAATTTATTCCATGTATATTTTCAGTTATTTTTGTTTTATTTTGAAATATTTCATATGTGTTGCACAAGTTAATAAGAATTTTGGATGCCCTTTTGAATTATTGACCTCGTGGAAAATTAATGTGTTTTCAGATACTAAATTACTAGAGTAGGCAGAATCTAGAATTAAAGCTGAGTACTGATTGATTTTCGGGTTGTAACGGGAGTTATACAACTCCGTTTCAAGTGTTCATCACCATTTTGAAAATCTAATAATTATTTTAGCCTTTGTTTGAAATACCTTAAGGAATCTATATGATAGAGATATCTTTGATACTTTTATAATCTTTAAAGGTTTTAAGGTATTTAATAAATTTTGACAAGTTCAAGAAATTCGTAGAGTATAAAAAGTTTGCTCGTTGAAATATTTAATTGATGCACGAGAGAGATTAATATTTAAATTAGAAAAACCTGATTATCAATACTAATAATAATTTATTCAATTGAGAAAATTCATATAAAAATAATTATGGTAAGTCAAAAATCTTAAAATCCATTAGAATTGAATTCAATAATACTTAATTAATTAATTATTACTTTTAATTGTTAATTATTGCTTTTAATTTTTATTTCATAAACTATCACATTCAATTCCTGCATCACAATTTAAATTTTTTGAAAGTTAGTAGAAGTTTTTACAAATTTCGATGGTACAATACTCATTATTTTATTACTTCTGACATTCATGCACCCGCAAAATAAACCAACGGATACCCTTGTGGTGACTTTAGTGCCTCGGTCTGCTGGTGATCTTGTTACCATTGATAGCGTCAGGATAGTGTCAGGATTGGGCTCTGCTATCATTTTCTTTTCTATTGTCCTTTTTGCTTTTTCTTGTTTTTTTCTGTTTCCATGTTAGAATTCGGTGAGTCTTGTCTCTCTTCTTTAAAGATGCTCAATTAATGGACAGATTATTTTTTAGATTTGATCACCCAAAATCACGTGAAAGTGATGTTTCGCATGTTTATATATATATATATATATAAATTATCTTCCTTCAAACTTCCAACCATAGATGTACACTAGATAGTGGTTTTTTTATTAACATAGGTATTTGAGCCAATTTAAGTTTACCTTAATTAATCATATGGATTCTTAAATTAACGATCATGTAAGTACTTTTCTAGTGATTCTAAGATTTGTAGCACTCGAACTGGTGACCTCTAGGAAGCAAATGCAGAGCTTGATCAGTTCAGCTACACTCCTCAGAGTTATAGTTAATAGTTTTTATATTTGTGTTATGATGTGGGTGATATTTTTTCTAATCTTAAAAAATAATAAAATAAATAGAGATGATAATATATTAGACAATATATGTTTTTAAAAAACTAAATATCTAGAAATTAATCTAATTTAATTAAAAAATTAAAAAGAAACTAAACTCAATAAAGAAAGAAATGTAAAAATACCTGAGATCTTTTTAAAATCAGTTAAAAATCCTATATAAAGAAAAAAAATACAAAGTCCAATATCTAATTAAATCAAATATCAAATAATGAAATTAAAAAACATGATTTAAAAAAACAACAACAACAAATGATCTTGAATGAATCTCCTAAGCTTCGGTTATTCCCTCAAAGTCCTAACCCATCAATCAAGTAGCTCAATTTAATTATAAGGATGAAATAAAAAACAATTTAAAAAACTTGCTAAGGTTAAAAAATAGCAATAAAAAAAATACGGATAAAATCTAATATGCCAATATAATGGAGAATGAAATTGTAAAAAAAAAATAATTTTGAAAATCATCCCAAATAAAATAAATAGCAATAAAAAAAATGAGGACCAAATTCATTCATTAAGAATGAAATCAAAAAACAAATTCAATTCTATAAACTAATTCAAATAAAAAATTTGCAATTAAAATAATAGTGATGAAATCCTAAAGAGAAAGAAATTGATAGTTGTTGTGAAATGTTGCAAGGGAAGGCATGAAAACCAAAAAAAAAAGAGAAAAGAAATGGAAAAAAAGAGTCAATCACAGCCAAACCATTAGGAATTAAGCCATATGCATCGTCGGTGAAGGTAGCCCTCGCCGTTTCAAATAAAAAAAATCAAGGAAGACGGTTTTTCACCGTCGTGAGCCACCATGGATGTTCAAAGACAATGAGGTGACCCACTCTTTAGCGCACTCTATGAATGTGCTAGTGACTATTTCTTTTTCTTTTTTATTATTTGATTTATTAAGTAAATGATCAAATCATCCCTAAGACCATATGATAATTGCAAAAACAAAAGAACTCAAAGTGAAATAACTAGTATGCCCTTAAAGTCAGGCCTAAGATATTTTTATTTCGATAGCAATAGAGTAGTAACATTGTGCATGTAAAAAAGAAATATCCAAAAAGCCTTTGGGCCAAAGTTTTTTTTTTTCTTTTAAGTGTTACCAACTAATTTAACCGTGCAAAAAATTATGAAAAAAATGAGATATCCCCAACAAATCTAAAATGACAAATGAACCTAGATAACAAGATTATTTTACTCCTGAAAGACAACTTTGTGTATTTTTTGTGAAGGGCAAAGACTTTAATGTACTATTATAATCCAAGGTAATTAAAGGCATAACAACAATGTTTTCCCCCACACACCTTAAGTTCTGTTAATAATAAGACATGAATTGAAGATCCATCTTGTCCATTCAAGTTATTGATAGTTAGGTTAATTCAAATTAACGTAAATCCACTAGATCCAAAATCTAAGTCATTCATCGAGTAAGTTAACCCTGTTTTACACCAATATTATTTTTTAAAAATTGAAATATCATCACTTTTTGAAATGAAAAGTAAACTTGAAATGACGTGATTTTAAAAAAAAAAATTATTTTTTCCCCTTAAGCTAGCTCAAATTAGAATCCATATCAATAAATTATCAAGTTACCCTAAGATTTAATATAACTAGGCTTAGATGAACAAAGATAACTAGGCTCCTATGAATAAAGAAAAAATAAATAACAAAAGTTGTGGGATGAAAAAGAAAAGAAAAGAAAAGAAAAGGAAACTATATATGTTTTTTTAATTAAAAATAAAGGTAATTAAAATAAGTTCTTGTAAGAGTATGAATGATTTGAAATAAGCAGGAAAAACTATATTTATTTATTATTAAAATAAGTTATTTTGTTATAAGTATTGTTTCTCAAATTAAAACAAAACTAATCACAATCTTGAAATAAATTTTTAACAAAATAAAAATTGAAAATTATATCTCTCAAAAAATTAACAAAAAGATTAATCTAATTTTTTTTAATTAATTTATAATAAAGAACAAAGTAGAAATCTTATATTTGTTGAATATTTATAATCACAAATTTAAAAATATGAACTTGTTACCGTTGATGGT
>Ga0325414_1005998_pt1 | contig 12856 bp, 10 predicted proteins | sample PopdelMetagenome_8_FD_206183 | JGI IMG/M metagenome (GOLD analysis project Ga0325414, IMG submission 206183) | Populus deltoides microbial communities from Bellville, Georgia, United States - Leaf-PdKOR-R3 | ecosystem: Host-associated > Plants > Phyllosphere > Phylloplane/Leaf | place: USA... | reverse complement strand
GTATGAAGGTGCCAAGAAGAAGTCATGAATTGACTAACTTGTTTGACTGCATAGGAAATATCAAGTCTAGTAATTGTAAGATAGACCAAGCTTCCAACTAGCATTCAATAGGCTACGAGGTCTAATAATAAGTCACCCTTTTCTTTACATAACTTGAGATTTAGTTCCATAAGAGTATTAAGAGTCATAGTCACCAAATCTTAGGCATACTTGTGTTGTGACAGAAAAATACCAAATGAACCAGCAGTAATTTCCAGACTACGAAAATATATAAGAGATCCCAGATCCTTTATGTGAAAAGAGTCTTGTAGATATTATTTTAATTGGGAGATCGGAACCAAATCAATACCCGTGATGATTATGTCATCAACATGCACCAAAAGAATGACAACCCTAATCTTAGTTTTGTGAAGAAACAATAATGCATCATACTTGCTTTAAAAAAAAAAGCAAACTTGATTAAGGTAAAAAAAAAAAAAAGCAAACTTAAGTAAGGTAGAAGTAAATTTCCCATACCATGCATGGGGAGCATGTTTAAGATCGTACAAGGAGCGACACAACTTACACACTGCAGAAGTAAGCGTGGAAAGTAAACCTATAGGAGGAAGCTTATAAACATCTTCCTTGAGATCCTCGTGAAGAAATATGTTCTTCACATTCATTTGGTGTAAACCCTAATTTTCAACAAGCAGTAATAGCCAACATTGTGCGAATGGTGGTCATTTTAGCCATTGGAGAAAACGTTTCCTCATATTTTACTCCATATTCTTGATTATTTTTTAGAGCTACTAAGTAAGTTTTATACCTATCCAAACTACCATTAGACTTAACTTTAATATAATAAACCCACTTACATCCAAGTATAATCACACTCATAGGACAATCCACCATGTCCAAAGTTTTATTAGCCTCAAGAGCAAATAGTTCCTCCTGCATAGCCTGTTGCCAACATTTTTTTTTTTACTACCAATGAGTAACCAGTAGGAATAGCAATAAAAAATAGAGTGGCTGACAATGTATAAGTAGTAGTACTTATCATATGTGACGAGAATCCATAACAGTTAGGAGGACCGGATGCTCTAAAGGAACGACGCAAAGTAGTAGGTGGCAAGATAGGAGTAGAAGGGGGCAGTACTGGAGGTATCCACTGGTATACCATCCCTGGTTTGAACCTTTCAACATGAGTACTAGAAACACTAAACTTGTCACCAAAAAAAGGTAAAAAAATAACAGAAGACTCTGCTGAGGTAGACATAGGAAAGAACCATTAATGAGTACTAGAAGCACTAAACTTGTCACTAAAAGAAGGTAAAAAAATTACAGAAGATTCTGCTGAGGAACACATAGGAAAGAACCATTATTTTTCAAGTAAGAGCACATTTCGTGAAACATGAATTCAATTAGAGTTTGAATCATAACATAAATATCTCTTTTGTGTGACATTATATTCTAAGAAGGCATAACAAATGGATTAGATGGAAATCTTGTTTCTATTTTACGAGCGAAGATGCATAAAACATATACACCTAAAGATGTGAAGATCTGTATAGGTAGGATTGTAATGATAAAGCCTAAAATATAGAGACTCAATATCTAAAGCTTGGGAAGGGAATCTATTTATGAGAAAGGTTGCTATGGTAAATGCTTCTACTTAAAATGTAGGAAGAACTAAAGACTCAATGAGCATGGTTTGGATAATATCTAAAAGATGATGATTCTTACGTTAAACTACTTAATAAGCATGGTTTGGACAAGAACGTTGAAAGATAATACCTTCAGTTTGTAATAAAGATCGAAACTCATGAGACATATATTCCCCACCTAAGTTGGACTGAAGAATTTTAACATAAGTTGAAGATTGAGTGTCAACAAGAGCCAAGAACAATTTAAACATATGAAAAACTTTTGATTTGTTTTGCAAGAAATACACCTATGTTTATTTGTTGTAGTCATCGATAAATGTTATGAAATATTTGTATTATGCATGAGAAATAACAAGACTAATTCCTTAGACATCACTATGAATGATCTCAAAATTATAGGTGGCTCTATGTCTTTTAAAAGGATAGGGTAAAGTCTTACTTTTGCCAAGTTTACAAGTTGTATAATCAGGAAATATAGTAGAAGAAGACTGCTCTTTATCATTTAATAAACCATTTTTCAATAAACATAATAGAACCATAAAATAAGGATGACCAAGGCATTTATGCCAGACTTCATATAACACTCTAGACTTATGAAAAAAGTAAAGATAGTATAGAGAAGGAAGGTAAGCTTCGTGGAATAGGTAGTTATAGGTAAAAGAGATGTCCAAGCTTAGACCTCTTCGCTATCAATTGCCCTGACATTTGATCCTGCACAACACAACCACCATAAGTAAAGTGTACATCATAATTTTGGTCCATAAGCTGGCTAACAGAAGCTAAATTCATAAAGAGTGTAGGTGAGACAATAACATCTTTAAAGGAAGAAGATATATCACTAATTGCCACAATAGGTAGAACACTACCATTGGCTATTTGAATATTTGAGAGCCATAATATTCTCTGACATTACTTAGACCATAGAGAGAATTGGTCGTATGATTAGATGCACTCGAGTCTAAAATCTAAAAGGGAGATGAAAAACTAATATCTTAAACACCCAATGCTAAAAATGCACTGACAATCATTTCTTGCAACCTTTCTCAAGTTAGAAAAGGTGTTGCAGGCTGTGAACCAACAGTAGAAGCTGCAGCAGTAGCGACAGATATAGCTACCTATAAGTCACCAATGACAACAACATGATAGGCTTTGTTGGAGCGTGAAGGTCAAATAGTACAGTCTTTAATAGTGTGCCCTTGCAGCTTTTAGTAATTACAGAATTTCTAAGGACAATTAGAGGCAATATGACCATATCTCTTCTAACTGTAGCACTATGTAGTGCTCATATCACGACTTTTCCCCTTGTCATGAGCAGCATAGGCAACCAAGACAGTATTAGAAACAATACGTGACTGATCCATAATATTTTGAGTATTGAGACGTTGTTTCTCACGCAAGAGTTCTCCAAAGCATGCCTACAAAGTTGGAACAAGATTTCTATTTAATAGAGAAGCACAAATAGCTTCAAAGTTAGGCCTCAATTTCATTAAAAATTGATCTCTTTGGTTGGTTTTATGCAAGTGTTATATTGTTGCCAATCTTGCCTCCAATCCTTCTATAGAGACCGTGGTTGTAACAAAATCAAAATAATCATTCCACAAAATCAGAAAACTAGAGTAGTAGTCTTGAATTGATAAAACCCCTTGAGTATAGTTAGCAATGGCTAACTCATAGAAGCGTCTGACATTGTTGTCTTGCTTATAGACTTGCTTTAGATAATTCCACATAGCTTTTGTAGACCTATGAGGACACAAAGGAAGAATCAGATGTGTCTTCATAGAACCAAGAATCCTAGAAATGATTTGATTATCTTTGGCCTCCCAAACTGCCTTGTCGGCCACATAATCTTCGGCATTAGATCCCCCTTTATTAGTGTCATCTATATATCTTCACAACTCTTTACCTTTGAGAAAGGTCTCCAATTGAAACTCTTAAACAACATAATTTTTTCAGTGAATATGACACAAACATTATCTGACTTCTCTATAAGTATTAAGACTACGATTGAGAAAAACAAGACTAAGAGTTCTTAGAAAAATAGCTCTGATATCATGACAGAATGGTTAGAATTCTGAATCAATTTATTTTAAGAAGTTCTATATTATATATAGGGCAAGCTGCTAGTTATATAAGGAAACCATAGTGAATTTAAGAAGCTCATATGAAAAAAGTTTGTATTTGTCCCCATACTTTCCCTTTTTTTTTCTTAACATAGTCCCTCTATTTTTTTTAAATTATGTTTTTTGTCCTAAACTTCAGTTTACTTATTTCTCATATCCTAATTTGACAAAGGAGAGACAAAATCACTAAGAAACAGTGTAAGAAAGAGAAAGTCATTGGTACACAACATTTCAACCATGAAAGTTTTTTTTGTTATTGGTGTCAACCATATGCAGAAAGTTCCAATAAGTTGTTTTTTTCCTTTAATTTAGCTAGAAAAATAGATTGTAGGTTGAGAGATGAATTTTTCTTTTTTTTAGATAAATTTTGATTTGATTTATTGGTTTATTGACTTCATAATGATATTTATCAGGTGTTTTTGGTGAAAATAAGTCTAAAGTTGTATTTTTGGGTGAAAAAAATACCTACATGATTTTTCAACCACTTACCTGGTGGTTGAAAATCTAGTTGAAAAACAATGTGTCATATCTTTACTTTTCAAACAAATATGAGTAGACGACATATCATCCACCCCTATTGCCAGCTAAAACAAAGAGCAATATGCTAAATGGATGGGCTTTGCCTTATAGGCTCGCGCACATGGCCTTTGCTTTTAATGGGATAGGCACGCGAGGCCACCCAGGCGCCTAACCCTTTTTAACTTTTGATTATTTTTATTTGATTAAAAATTAATTAGAATACATCAATTAAATGTATGTGTGGGATACCCGATATAACAAGTATTCAATTTTAATGAAGATTAATTAAAATGAATAAATAAAATAAAATTTTATGATTTTTTAATAAAATATCATTTAAGTTTTATTTGGTGTACGCATAAGATTGCAACATTTTTTTTCCTGAAATTAGCATGTGTTTTTTTTTGTGCTACCCTGAATAATCTTTTTTCTTTGATTTTATTCAATTTCTTTCCAATGTGTATTTATTTTTATTATCATTTGATTAAATAAAAATCTAATTCTAAAAAATAAAGTTATCAACGATCATATTCCAATATCATATATCTTGATTTATATCTATTTTTTAATTTTTCATTTTATTTATTTATTTTTTGCTTGGCTTTCAAATAAGATTATAACATTATTTTCTAATTTTAGTAGGCATTCTTTTTGTCTAACCCTATGAAATCTTTTTTTTCCCTTTAATTTTATTTGATCGCTTTTATGAGCTTAACCGTGTGTTCATTATTATTTGATTTAAAAAAATTGATTCCACTAAATAAATTTTAAAATGCAGCTGGGTTCATGAGTCATGTTGTGAGATTAAATATCTTGTTCTATATCTATCTCTCAATATTTCGGTTCAGTCTTTAGTTATATAGACCCCGTTTGTTTTTTCGTTTAAAAAGTGCTTTTAAAAAAAATTAAAATTTTATTTTATTTTTTTATTTACTTCAAATTAATTTTTTTTATATATTTTCAAATTATTTTGATGTGCTGATGTCAAAAAAATTTAAAAAAACAAAAAAAAAATTAATGTGTTTTCTAGCAAAAAAACACTTTAAAAAAAACCATTACCACATTCCCAAATACCTCATAATTAACAATTTGTTTTGTGTTTACTGACGCAAATAATTTTAGATTTATTTAAATTAAAGTTATACATCAACCTTTTGATTTATAATTATTTTTTTTTAAATTCAAAATATACATTGAAAATGCATACACATTTAAATTTTTGCGTTAATTTTTTTTTATATCTAATCCATAACTGAACACCGATCAAATAGCCAGTTACATCACTAAAATTGATTTTGGTATTTGAAACATCGTATTCATTATTGTTGGTGAACGTTTTTGCTTCAAATCTTATCTCAAAAATGCTTGCCAACTGTATGTCATACACACAAGACCGAGTAATTCACTGTCGGGAGAAAAGAACCTGGAGCTCACAACTGAAGGCATGAGGTGGAAATAATGGTGTGCCTTTTGACTTTAGGGCTCCTAGAAAGAATCATTCTTTCTTCTTTTCCCATTGGAAAGAGAAGGAATCCTATAAAGGGAATGAAAGGGAAACTGTTTGGTAGAATTATTAGTCTAATTAACCTCTCTTCAAGGGATACGTATTTGTTTTCCCGTAGAAAAGAGAGGGAATCCTATGAAGGGAAACCGTTTGGCAGTATGAACCCTAGAAGAGAGAATACTGCCAAACGGTTTCCCTTTTGTTTCACTTTATGTATATGATATCTAAAGTTGGAAGTCTGGATTCCATCTCCCTAAAGTAACAATACAATGAAAAGATGGTTTTTATTAGAAGAAAGGAACCTGGGAATATGAAGGAGACAACTAGCAAAGAAAGGTAGTCATTGCCTTGAAACAAGCTGGCTAAAAGGAATACTTCGTCGAAGAAGATGAGAAGAAATACGCTCTCTGTTACGGGCAGCATTTTCTAGTGCACACGAAGCCCTATCCCTGAGAAGCAAAGAAATTTGGTGTGATATTCTTGTAAGGAGTTTGTTGCAGCAATGGGATCGAACCAGAACCTTAGAGAGCTCCAATGGCTTCTTCAAATGATCAAATCCGAAAGCTTCAATCCTCAAAGCATTTCTTTCTACCTTTCTCACCGAACTTCAGGCTGTTACCAAGAAACAGAAAACTCTGTCAACATAAACATTTCAGAGGACAGCCTTTCATACTTCTCTAACATCCTCTCAGACCTAGGCACAGCAAAAAACATTCAATCATCTTTAACGAACCTGGAGTTTCATCGTGTAGAGTGGGGATTAGAACAGCTAGTATACCTTGGAATATTGCTTCAGAATAGCTCAAACATCAAGCAACTTGTGTTTCGGCTGAATAGATTCAATATAGAGTGCTTATCTGAGCTTTGTGAGGTCTTGAAGAGAAATAGAGTGATCAAAGAAATTATGATTTCTGAATCAGGTATAGGTCCAGTTGGGGCTGGCCTTATAGCTTCTGCTCTTAAGCTAAACGAGAGCTTGGAGGAGTTGCAGATATGGGAAGACTCAATTGGTTCGAAAGGTGCTGAGGAGCTCTCAAAGATGATTGAAGTGAACTCAACACTTAAACTTCTGACAATTTTTGATTCACACCCTATAACAGCGGCTTCACTTATATCAGCTGTTTTAGCAAGAAATAGGGCAATGGAGGTTCATGTCTGGAGTGGAGAAAATGGAGAGAGAAGTTCCAAGGTAGTGGAGTTTGTACCTGACAACAGCACACTTCGAATTTACAGGCTACACCTTTCAGGTTCTGTCAGGGTTGCTTGCTCTCTAGGATGGAACTCCACAGTGAAGTCATTTGACATGACTGGAGTCCGGCTGAAATCACGGTGGGCTAAGGAGTTTCGATGGGTTTTGGAACAAAATCGGAGCCTTAAGGAGGTAAGATTGTCAAAAACCAGCCTTAAGGACAAAGGGGTTGTGTATGTTGCTGCTGGACTCTTCAAGAATCAGTGTTTGGAAAGCTTGTATCTTGATGGAAACTGGTTCAGTGGAATAGGTGTAGAGCATTTGCTATGCCCTCTGAGCAGGTTCTCGGCCTTGCAATACCAAGCCAACATTACTCTCAAGTCTGTGACCTTTGGAGGAGGGAAAACAAAGATTGGAAGGGATGGGCTCGCATCAATCATACAGATGCTGACATCAAATGAGAGTGTGATTAAGTTGGGAATATATGATGATGAGAGCTTGGGAGCAGATGATTTTGTCAAAATTTTCAAGAGCTTAGAGAGGAATGCGACTTTGAGATATTTGTCATTGCAAGGTTGTAGAGGGGTTCGAGGAGACGTGGTACTCGATACAATAATGCAGACATTGCAGGTAAATCCTTGGATTGAAGACATTGATCTTGCGAGAACACCACTGCAGAATTCAGGGAAGGCTGATGGAATTTATCAAAGGTTAGGCCAGAATGGAAAGACTGAACTAGAAACAGATACAGATTTGTTCAAGGACATGCCACTCACTGAGCCAAAAAGCTGTAGGGTTTTCTTCTGTGGGCAAGAATATGCAGGTAAAGATCTGAGCCTCGAAATTACAATGTCCACATTGGTTTAGAGAACTGCATGTGTTTGTTTAACCTATATTTTACTAGAACTTGAAAGCAGAGTTTCTATTTGCAGGCAAGACTGCCCTTTGTAATTCAATATCTCAGAACTTCTCCTCCTCGAAGCTTCCCTACATAGACCAGGTTAGAAATCTAGTAAACCCAGTTGAACAGGCTGTTAGAACAAGCGGAATGAAGATAAAGACTTTCAGAGATGAAGGCACAAAGATATCAATATGGAATCTTGGTGGTCAGCATGATTTTTACTCCCTCCATGATCTCATGTTTCCAGGGCATGGGAGTGCATCATTCTTCCTGATCATATCCAGTTTATTCAGAAAGCCTAACAACCGAGAGCCAAAGACACCAGCAGAGATAGAAGAGGACCTGCAATATTGGCTCAGGTTCATTGTTTCCAACTCAAGAAGAGCACTCCAGCAATGCATGCTGCCCAATGTAACTATAGTTCTTACACATTTTGATAAAATCAATCAACCGTCACAAAACTTGCAGCTTGCAGTGAATTCAATTCAGAGAGTAAGAGACAAGTTTCAAGGGTTTATCGACTTCTATCCCACTGTATTCACAGTTGATGCGAGATCCTCTGCATCGGTCAGTAAACTCACTCATCATCTTCGGAAGACAAGCAAGACAATTCTCCAAAGAGTGCCCAGAGTTTATCAACTTTGCAATGACCTGATTCAAATTTTGTCAGACTGGAGAGCAGAGAATTACAACAAGCTTGCAATGAAGTGGAAAGAATTTGATGAGCTATGCCAAGTGAAGGTTCCACCACTGAGAATTCGATCAAGACATGATAATAAAGGGAAGGTGGAAATGAGGAGGAAGGCTGTTGCTATTTGCCTTCATCATATGGGTGAAGTGATATATTTTGACGAACTAGGCTTCCTGATCCTAGACTGTGATTGGTTCTGTAGTGATGTGCTTGGCCAACTAGTAAAATTAGATGTTAGAAAGCAAAGCTCCATGGAGAACGGATTCGTTAGCAGAAATGAAGTGGAGAAGATTCTGAGAGGAAGTTTGCATAGTCAAATTCCTGGAATGAGTTCAAAAGTACTTGAAAACATAGAGGCCGGTGACCTTGTGATGATGATGCTGAAACTAGAACTATGTTATGAACAAAACCCATCAGATCCAAACTCCCTGCTACTTATCCCCTCAATTCTTGAAGAAGGCAGAGGGAAACCCCAGAGATGGCAGTTAAGCACAGCTGACTGCGTTTATGCCGGGCGGCATCTTGAGTGTGATGATTCAAGCCACACATTTCTCACACCAGGCTTCTTTCCTCGTTTACAGGCAATCTCTCTTTCTTTTCTGGCCCCTCTACTTTATTTTATTGTTGCTTATGCTTTCATATAAAATTGAATGTATGCAAGAACAAGTGAAAATAAGCTTTACGCTGCATAGTTTTAGAGAATTCAACGCTACAAACTACAGACTCGTATTTTTCAGAATGAACTTTACTGGTGTTCTAAGCATACAAGTATCGTAATTTAAAAACTAAAGAAAACAAAGGACTCGTGTGAAGAGCAAGGGCATTTCATGGAGAATCAAACAACTTTAACCATAAAACTTTGAGTTGATGCTTCCATATCATCCTGCTTCTCTTCAACATATACCTTAAAGTACCAGAAAAAAAAATACATTCTGCAGCTAGCTTAAGTATCCAAGTTTATGTTAATTGCCATGTGAAAATAAACCCTAACGGGTGCTCCTTGTAGTCTTAAATGTTGCTTACTGGTTGAGCAGTTCTGTGATGTTTGAATGCTAGCCATAGCGTGGGATTATGAATGATACACATACCCGTACCATGAGATCCTTGTTTGATTGGCAAAGTCAATGAACTGCAATCTCTCTAATTTTCATTTGTTTGCAAATCCAGGTTCATCTTCATAACAGAATTATGGCACTAAGGAACCAACATGGAGCAACTTACAGTCTGGAGAAGTACCTCATCTCAATAAATATCAATGGGATCTTCATTAGGGTGGAACTTGGAGGACATTTAGGACACTACATTGATGTCCTTGCTTGCTCCACCAAGAACTTGACAGAAACCATTAGACTCACTCAGCAACTAATAATTCCAGCAATCCAGAGTTTCTGTAATGGATTCACCTTGACTGAAAACATCATGAGGCCTGAATGTGTGCAAAACTTGACACCCCCGAGGTATAGGAAAACCCAACATGTGTCTCTGCAGCAATTGAAGCAGGCACTGCTCTCAGTACCTGCAGAAAGCATGTATGATTATCAACACACTTGGGATCCAGTTTCAGACTCTGGAAGACCTGTTCTTAGACCTGGATTTGATTTGGCTCGGGACCTCCTGTCAGATGATGACTTCAGGGAAGTATTGCACCGTAGATATAATGACCTGTATAACCTTGCTGTGGAGTTGGATGTCCCGCCAGATAATCCAGATGGAGGAGATCACACAGGCAATGAACCTGAGAAAGTTGATCCAAGCTTTGCTGGAATCGCGAAGGGGGTAGAACAAGTGTTGCAGAGACTCAAGATCATTGAACAAGAGATAAAAGATTTGAAGCAGGAGATACAAGGACTGAAATACTATGAACACAGGCTCCTCATTGAACTTCATCGCAAAGTGAATTACCTTGTGAACTACAATATCCAAGTTGAAGAAAGGAAAGTGCCTAACATGTTCTTTTTTGTTAGAACAGAAAACTACTCGAGAAGATTGATCACCAACATGATTTCTGGAATGACTGCACTTCGGCTGCACATGTTATGTGAATTCAGGGGAGAAATGCATGTTGTTGAAGATCAGATTGGTTGTGAAATGATGCAGGTTGATAACATGGCAGTAAAGAGTTTGGCTCCATACATGAAGAAATTCATGAAATTGTTAACATTTGCTCTCAAGATAGGAGCCCATCTGGCAGCTGGAATGGGAGAGATGATACCAGATTTGAGCAGAGAAGTTTCCCATCTGTCCGGCTCTTCCCTTATGTACGGGGCAGCAGGAACAGTTGCTGCTGGAGCTGTAGGGGCTGCAGCTCTGGGGCGAATGCAAGGAAGTAGGAACAGAAGCAGGGCTGCAGAAAGCTCAAGAAACATTCAACAAGACGTAAAGGCAGCACAGCAGTGGGTGGTGGATTTTTTAAGGGACCGTAGGTGCTCGACTGGAAAGGATATTGCCGAGAAGTTTGGATTGTGGAGGGTTAGATACAGGGATGATGGGCAGATAGCATGGATCTGCAGGAGGCATATGGCCATAAGATGCAATGAAATAATTGAAGTACCTATTTGAAATTTGTTCAGAAGCCTGAAAGAATGGAAATGGAGTTTCTCATTCTTGTTTTTCTTCATCATCCATGCATGAGACGTTGTCTTGTTGAGTAAATTCCAGTTTATAGAAATTCTCTAATAAAATATTGGTTATTTAATGGTTATCCAGGCATGGGAAGCATAGTTTTAAAATCAGGCCGGTGGCCCGTCCGAACCAAGGCCCAAGTTCCGGATTTTGACTGGGTCACCAGGTCGGCCGGATCAGTTTTTTTTTTTTTAAATCAAAACGACGTCGTTTTACTAAAAAAAACAAAAGTCAACAGGTTTGCAACCGGGTCTTACCGGGTCAACCAGTCGGGTCACATCGAGTTTTTTCTTCCCCTTTTTTTTCTTTAACCCAGTCCGGTTCCAGCTTTGGATCAACTTGCCGCGCCGGATTGGATTTTAAAACTACAATGGGAAGAAATCACCTTGAAGCAACTATCCCTTCTATGTACCTTTTCATTTTAATATATTTCAAAACTATCATCCGTTACTAAAAATATCAAACTATCAATTACTTAGTTTCACTCATATTATAACTTATACTAACTCTTTCAATCCAATTTATCTGATTAAAACTATTTTATGTTTTTTTTAATGCATTTCTTTAATTTAAAAAATTTAAGTTCAAATAAAATTTTTTATACATCAAGAACTATGCGAATAAATAAATAGTTATAACAATATCTAAAAATAAAACTCGAAAAGTTAAGAGATAGATATAAATTAAAATATTTAATCTCAGAAAATGAGATATTTTTCCGGTTGTATTTGCTAAATTTATTTATTAATTTTTTTTATTCAAGCAAAAGATAATAGAAATAGAAACACAAATTAATTTGATTGAATAAAATAAAAAAGAGAAAATAACATCATGCAAAACTACACATATTAGAAATATTATCTGAAAATAATATTTTTTTTATTTTCAAAAATAAATTTTACCCATACAAAAAATAAAAAAATTATAGATAAATCAGAAAAACTCTTTAAATTTAAATGCATAACTAAAATGATAATCATCATTTAAAAGAGACTCTCCAAATAAAATAAAAAAGAGAAGGGATACTAATTTCAATATAAATTTAAAAAATGAGAGAAAAAACCATAAAAAATCATTAATTAAAAAAATAGACAAAAAGCAGCAAAGGCCAGGCACTCTAGAGCTCGCGCGACTGGGCCCTTCATTTTTATTTTTTTTTGCAGATTCCGGTCACTTTAGTGGTCGAAATATCAGGGCTTAAGTTTTTTTAATAAAAAACCCTATTTTTCAACCCATGTTTTACCAAAAACACCTATAAAACACTGTATGAATCATGATAAACCTATTTATGGCCTCAAAAACCTAAAAAATCGCTCCAAAAACTGATATCAATCAGAAATCAAAAATCAACTTGAACTAAGATTTGTTTTTTCATGAACTTCAAAGGTAAAAAAAAAGAAAAAAAAACAACTAATATAAACTCTCATCATCAAATAGAACTGTTTGACACAAATATCGTTTCTTTAGGTGGCCTAAATCGGTGTCAATGAAACTTTTTTCTCTCTATCGCTGAAATCTAGCAACCTCTCTCTCCTCTCTCAACCAGGGACTAAAAAATAAAATAAAATTTTGTATCAAAATTGAATTGGAAAGATATTGAGGTACTGAAATTGTATAATTTGTGTGTTTTTTAAAGTTTAAGGACCAAAGTGAATCTTTTATGAAAT
>Ga0325414_1005997_pt1 | contig 12856 bp, 5 predicted proteins | sample PopdelMetagenome_8_FD_206183 | JGI IMG/M metagenome (GOLD analysis project Ga0325414, IMG submission 206183) | Populus deltoides microbial communities from Bellville, Georgia, United States - Leaf-PdKOR-R3 | ecosystem: Host-associated > Plants > Phyllosphere > Phylloplane/Leaf | place: USA... | reverse complement strand
ACCAAGGAAGTTCTTCCTCTCTATCAAAGGTAAGCACTGCGTATGATGAACTCCATACCATATAACCTGTAAAATATTCTGCAGCATGCAGCACAAGCACCAGGCATTGAAGAAGTTTTATGCTGCCATTTCTAAGATAATTTCAAATCTAAAAATCTTTTTAAAAAAACCCTTATGAACTTCAATGTTCTCCTCTTCTATGCTTCCACTTTCTGTCTCGTTTACGCGAACAATTCTACTATCATGCAGTTCTGTTGCTGTTTCTTTCCGCGAGGGAAATGAGTGACTAGATGGCTACTTCAGCTTCTTACAACCTTTGCTTAGGATCTGGAGATACTTCATTTGATGGCATGCAACAATGGTTTCTCACAACAGTGCCCTTTGTCCAAGGACTCTTGAAATTTGGGGTTTTTATTCTTTGTAGTATTACATTCATATTGTTCCTTATTAATATGGAAAAAGAGAAGAAAAAAACAAGAATCTTGGTTTTTGCTCTTTGTATGAACTTCGATTACAGCTAGCTCTATTTTCTGCAGGTAAAATAGAGTTCGATCTATCATCTTCACGTCGTAAAGTGCTTGGTCGCCCTTTAATTTCTTCTTAGTTTTTTTTCGCAAATGAATATAACGAGACAATTTCCTATAGTTTAAGCCTTTGAAAATGTCTTGCCCTTTCCATTTATTATGTTTTTCTGGTGGAGAAGAATTAGGTTTGAATTCTTAAGGGATCCCTCCATGAGTCTCGTTTTGGTCAGAAGTTGAGCTTGTTCATGGTTTATCTGTCGAAAAATGTGGGTCTGATTTCTTCCTATATAATGTCTCTTCTAAGTTATCAATAAATCATTCCATTCCAATTACAATTCCAATTACAAATACAAAATCAACTGCAACTCATAGGCATTTTCTACGGGAATCCACGGTGCTGATTTCTTTTTTCTCTTATTTTATTTTTTTTTTATCATCAAACTTATGTTTTCCTCCTGGATTAAATCTTTCATACTAGATTAAAGGTGAATTGCTTTTAATTAAAATTAAAAGATATTTTTTTTATCTTTAAATTGCCTTGTAGACCAGATTCGACATTGGAAAGTTTTTGGATTTTAGATTGATTTTTAAAAAAAAAATAAGTTAATTGAAGGTATAAATAAATTTATTTAGATCTTTAAATGTTTTTAAATAAAAATTATTAAAAAATAGATTTTGGGGGTGTATAACACCCCTTGCTCCCAATTAACCAGTGGATCGCCGGATTCCAGGCACGCAGGCTCCATATTATTCGCAATTTTTTTTCAAAAAACACCAGGACATCCTGTTATCCACTCTTTAATAATAATAATTAAAAAAAAAACTAATTGCGTGAGCCGGAGATTTTTATTATTATTATTATTATTATTATTATTAAGAAATAGACGTGTCGGGCCATCCGGGCACATTCTGCCAGGTTTAAACGTGAGTTTCAGACCTCCTCCTTTCAAACGTTTACACTTGTTAAGAAATGCTAACGTGCACGTGACTGTACATGGGAGTTGTTAACATGCATGCGAGTCCAGTGAGCTCCATCATTCTCGTTCCACTCATATGTCGTGAATCAAATTCCGTCTACGCTTTCTACTCGAAAATCAAAGATGACGAAGACGGTGTTTGGAAATACAATGGAAATTATATTTTAAAAAATTTAATTTTTTTTTTAAATAATAAATTTTTTATATTTTTAGATTATTTTAATACTATGATATTAAAAATATAAAAAAACTTTATTTTAATCATTTCTAAACGAAAAACCTTAAAATTAATAAACCTTAAAATTCTGAAGTTGCCATAGAGGCGTTGAAGGGAATATTTTAATTTATAGTTAATCCATTTTATTTTATTTTTATTGGCTCCTCCCATCGACGTGCATGAAGTACATATTTCTTAAGCGATGCTGACGTGCGGCTGATTAATTGTCTATGTGATGGTTAACATGCTAATCAAATGAGCTTCAACATTAATTCCTTCTCGTTCTACTCATATATATATATATATATTGTGGAGCAAATTCACCCTTGCAAGTCGTGTTATTCTTGCCAAGACTGCCTTGACATCCATGCCTATTTATTCCATATTGCATTAATCTTTAGGGTTCCTCAATCAATTTATGACTATTGACAAATTAATGAGTGTCCAAACACATAACCTTTTTTGTTTATTGAGAGATATAAACACTTAAATTGTGTATTTATAATTAAATAAAAAACTAAAAATAATTACAATAATTAATTGCAACATAATAATAGATTCAGAAGAAAACACATAGCAAAACTGATCTTTTATAAAATATAATATTATAAGGGTAATGTTGTTCTTCTCTTAAAGCATAACTAATCATTTATATAAATATTTGAATATATTTTAGAATTTTTAATTTTTTTAATTATTGGATCAAGACTCTTAATTTTTCTTAATATTACTTTTACCCCTCAATTCTGGAGAGTTTCTGGATGATATATGGATTTTTTGGCTTATATGTAAGAATACTTTATATATAAAATTTCATTTATTAAAATATTTTTTATATAAAAAAAAACAGCAGGCAACAAGAATCATGATATTATTTGAAACAATATCACCATTAATTTCGAAACCATGGAAATTTTATATAAAAAGAGACTGTATTATTTCAATAATTTTCTTTATTATTTTATTATATATTGTGTTGTTCATAAAATTGCTTGGACTTCTGTAAGGCGCTAGGAAAGGCTCTAAGATATCTTAGGCAACATGCCTCCATGCAGTTTATTCCTTTAGTATTAAGCAGACATCTCAATTTACTCCTCATCAGCAGCTTTTATCCTGCCCATCACAAAGAAAATAGATCAATATATTAGCAGCCAGGCAGAGATCATGAGAATTAAATTAAACATTTAAAAATAAATTCCTGGAATATTTAAAGAAGCAAAATGAATGAATGAATAAATAAAGAGAAATAATATCAATGTTTACCTGTCACAGTCTATATTACCAGGTATGAGCGGCACAGGGAGCTGGACTTTGCACAGGCGAGGGAGTGCTTTGGCTCTATCGAGGATAACGCCCTTGTGCTTCAAATCTTCTATCTTTAAACATTTACAGAGTTCCCTTTTGTCTTTCCTGTTGATAGCATGATGACTTAGCCATTTTAGAGATCTACAACACTTAGCATCAGGTGATGAGACACTACCCAGCAAGAACGGGGCGCAGTTAAGCAATCCAGGCAAGCCTGTGCATGCATCGCTGCCATGGACTGAGTTTGCACTCGCAAGCAAAATCACTGCCCAGAAAACAGAATACAACCCCATCTTTCTTTGTTCAGAGAAAGGTGCTAATATATTGAAGATAAATAATATTCTTCTTATTATTTCAATCAATGAAAAGATTACAATTTATACTAATGGTTCTATATCAGGATCCTGCACTGTTGTCTATAATCGAGCCTAATTATTTACAAACAAGGAAACAAATAATTTAACGATTCAATTACAAGTTTACTGCCTATTCAGTGTTGATTTGGTTTATTGCCTAATCAGTGCTAGATTTCCTGAACACTCCCCCTCAGGTTGGAGTGTATATTAATTATACCCAACTTACTAAGTAAATTCTCAAACTGTGTGGAACTTAATGGCTTAGTAAATAAATCTGTCGGTTGCTGTGTAGTTCGAATGTAGGATGTTTGAATCATTCCTGCTTGAACTTCTCACGTATCAAGTGACAATCTATTTCGATGTGCTTTGTTCGCTCATGAAATACTAGTTTTGATGCGATGTGCATTGTTGCTTGATTATCACAGAACAGAGTCACTGACTGTGTGTGATTTATCTTCAAGTCCTTTAAAATATTTTTCAGCCATGTAATCTTGCAGCATGTAGTAGCCATAGAGCGATATTCTGCCTCTGCACTTGAACGCAATACCGTCGTCTGTTTCTTGGTCCTCCAGGAAATAGGTGCTCCTCCATGTAAAATGCAATGACCGGTAACTGATCTCCTTGTGTTCTTACAACGAGCCCAATCAGCATCACAAAATGCTTGTAACTGAAGGTTACCCGTGGATGGTAACATGATGCCTTGTCCAGGTGTTTGCTTGATATATTTGAGGACTTGATGAGCTGCTGCCAGATGGGGTTGCCGAGGTTTGTCCATGAACTGACTTAAAATGTGCACAACATAAGTTAAGTCGGGTCTAGTTATAGTCAGATATATCAACCTTCCAACTAACCTTCTGTATGCTGATCCATCCTCCAAGAGCTTCCTATCAGATTGTGTTAATGATACATTTTGGTCCAAAGGAAACCGGGATGGCTTGGCACCCAAAAATCCTGTATCATTCAAAATGTCGAGGGCGTATTTTCTCTGTGACAAACTGATCCTATTTCATGATCTTGCAACTTCTATACCGAGAAAGTACTTAAGTTGTCCCAAGTCTTTCAGCTTGAATTGTCTGGACAAGAAAAGCTTGGTGTTCTCTATGTCCTGCAAATTGTTTCCAGCCAATATCACATCATCCATATATATCAGTAATGCTAGAAAGTTACCCTGATAGCTGCGGACGAATAAAGAATAATCAGATAAAGACCGGTGGAATCCTGCAGCCTTGAGTGCATTGGATATGTAACAACCCGGCTTTTCAAGCCCAAAACAACAGTAAAAAAAAAATATGCACTTGACACACACCGTGTCGATCATCGGCGAACATGTTCCCTTCACATCATCAATATACAATCCATACATCAACAACAATCAACATTTCATTTAAAAGTGAATCTTACATAAACTCATAATATTATGTTTGCATGATTAGAAGTTCACATTTAAAATATACATACATAGACATGAGTTTGTATTCTATCCTACAAATAGTCATCACGAATTTTATCTAAAAGGATCTAATAATAGTTATACATTCGGTACATTGATTCATATAAAATACATCATGATTTAGAATGCAACTACACTTTGCAAAAGTAGGTTCCCGTGTGTTGGGTTTCCTAGGCACCTTGTTGGTATGACGTCCCTATTGCAGTACAAAACATTTTCAAGAATGCAATTACTTAATAATAATAATAATAATAATAAGAAAACAAGCCATAACATGTATAAAATTATACATTCATATACTATAAGTTTGTTTGAGAAATAACAATAAAACATGTACATCTACTAACAAAATACATATACTAAAAAAACAATAAAATTGATATTTAAATGTTAAAATTTAAAAAGATAGAATTACTTACAAAAATTGATAAAATTCATCGGTAAATCAGAACATGGATGCTGTGATCACAAAACTTTAAGAAATATAACTTGTTGTGCTGAGATGAGGGAGATTTTTGTTTGGGGGGGAGGGGGGGCTGGTTGTTTGCAGATGGGGAGAGTTGGGATTAGGAAGAAGAAGGAGAAATAGGGGAGAAGAGGGTCGAGAGAGAGGGCATACATTAACTTTTTCCGACGGTTTCACCGACGGAATAATCCGTCGATGCGTCCGTCGGCTATTCTGACGGAAAAATTGACACGTCACCGTACGGATCTGCTATTTCGAATCCCTCGGTAATTCCGTCAGCATTTTAAACGGTGAATCGGTCACATCACCGTACGGAGTTGTAGTTTTGAATCCGTCAGTAAAAATCACCCTAAAAAACCTCCACGTCAGCGAACCGTTTTTTTTTTAATTCTGAACTTTTCGTCTGTAATTCAGTCGGTAACTACCGACAGACAGTCGTCTGTAATTCAGTCGGTAACTACCGACGAACACTGTCCGTAGGTAGTTACTGACTGAATTACGGACGGAAAAAGTTCCGTTGGTAAGTTCGACCTCAAATTACCGATAGAAATATTCCATCGGTAAATCCGTTGCTATTAAACGAATTTCTAGTAATGATTCTTTTTTTAATCACTATAGATTCACATCTTGTTGGGGATTGCCATTGTTTATGAAAAACAATCTATGACTAGCTATCCCCTTTCATCCTATACAATTCAAATTCCATTTGAAGCACTTAAGTTGTTGTCATCTTTGCTTTAGCTGTTTCTTGATATTCTTTTTCATGGAATCCCAAATATCCATTGAGATATCCTTCTAAAGAATGTTTTCTAGGATTGACTAATTGATTGATTGGAAAAGATAATTATTTACCTTGAAAATTTTCAATTGTTTCCCTTCGTTATCCTTTTTGCACATCCATTATTTCTGTTCCGAATCGTGGTCAATTATTTCTTGAGAAACACTTTGCCAATACTCCTTGAACCTTAGAAAATCATCTATTAATATGCTATAATGATCATAATAACCATCAAAAGCGTCGAATGGTTGATTGAACAAAGTTTTCTAAAGCCATGAATTATTTTTTTTTCTTCGGAGTTGTTACAACCGCTATATGGTTGCTTTTTATGCCTTGGAAGGTCCCTATTGCTGCTGCAATTTCAAGGATGATCTGTTTGCCTTGAAGATTGCTACAGATGCTGCGTTTTTCTGCTGCGTACGACTACAACAGGTACTGCCAAAGAAGAAAACTTTGCTGGAATTTTTATGTTTGATATATGTCCATTTGTGAACAATATGCTGCTATAATTTCTGCGTACGTGAAGGAGTTGCTGCTCAGAAAGTCTGTTATAGCTTCAACTTCATTAAGCTATTGTTTCGTGTCAGTTCTGCTGTTTTGTTTTTGAGTCGTTATGTCTACAGCGTTTAGAGGTTTGCTTTCACAGAAATTAATGGTTGCTGTTGTTTTTGTATGTTGTTGTTGCCAAGGTGTTTTTTTTATTATTAACGTGGATGTCCGAATTAGTTTGTACGTATCTCGATTAATCTTATAGATCTTGAAATTAACGATCATGTAAGTCTTTAGTGACCTCGAAGTTTATAAAATTTAAACTAATAATTTCTAAAAACTAAATTTAAAATCTAACCAATTAAATTATAGCTCTCACAATTACAATTGATACGAAGAAGTTTTTGTTATTGCAAGAGGCTACCAAATGCGTCTAGTTTTGCCATTGTGAGAGGGAGAAAGGCTGTTGCGTTTTTCTCTCTTGATAGACCTAAACTCTGATACTAGAATCTCAAATTATTTTATTGCAACATGGATTTTAATTAACTAATTAAACATGGTGTCTAAATATAAATATTTTTTTAATAAAAGATTCCTATTTTTGTTTGGATAAATTAACAAGTCTTGCAGATCTATCTCTTAGAAAAGAAAATCTGGATGCATTCAACGTCTGATCATAAGGCTACATTTATTTGTAGGAGAGCAATTATATATATAACTTATTTATGAGAATAAATTTCATGATATAAATTATTTGAAAAATAGATTTTAATTTATGTTTTAACGTAAAAATTAATCCTTTTTTAAAATTAAATTTTCTAAGAAAATAAATCATTTTTTAGCCAGATAACTAAATATTGATTTTATCTATTTTTTCTTCCAACATACATGAAAATAAATTAACAAAAATGTAAAAAACTAGATTTATATTTTTTATAGATTTATATTTTTCTTGTTTTTTCTACCTTATCGAGTTAACAAAGAATTCACTTAAATTTTATTCCTTTAGCATCGAGCAAACATCTTAATTCACTCCTCATCAGCAGTTTTTATCCTGCCCATCACAAAGAAAAATAGATTATTAGCAGCTAGTCAGATATCATGATAATTAACTTCTATTTATTTTTATATTTTAAAAGTACTTTTAAAAAAATTAAAATTTTTTATTTTTTATTTTAAATTAATAGTTTTTTTATATTTTAAATAATTTTAATATGCTGATGTCAAAAATAATTTTTTTAAAAAAAAATTTATCTTAATATATTTTTTAATAAAAAATACTTTAAAAAACAACCACTATAGTACACTTAAACATTTTCTAAATCAAGGAGGCCTAGGATTAATTTATATATCAACTGGAATTATTATTTTTTCAAATAGTTTTAAGGGAAATAAATTCTCTTAAATAATGGTTTCAAAGTTTGCATTAAAAAGAAATAAGAATTATTCTTTATTTTCTTTTCCTTAAATAGCATTCAATTTATTGAGTTTTTTTTATTTAAAAAACAATGCTTCTGATAACAAAAAATAAATACATGAATAAATGAAAAAAAGTCTTGACGGAAGAGATACATGTTTTCTATTTAATTAAAATTATTGGAATTTTTAGAAATATTTATTTCAATTGTCTTTAGTTTTTACTCAGAAAACATGCTACTAATAAAAAAAAGACATGTTTTTTGTAATATATATATATATATATATATATATAAGGAAACTTTTCCTAATAAAATATGTTTTTTCTCTAAAATTTAAAATATTTTATTTTTTAAAAAGTATTTATTTTAGTTACAAAAAAACTAAATAAAATATATTTTCAAAACTACCTTATGACATGGCTTAGGAAAATAACTAGTTTTTGTCTAAAACAAGTTATTAAGCTGAAAAATGGTGGGAAAACTCCTATTCAAAATCATCTCTAGATTTGTATTTTTTCCAAGGTGTAGATTTATTCTGGGAAAAAAAATATTTTTTTCACCGTCCACTTTGTAAAACCTTGCATTTGAATACAACTTCTTTCTCCATTTTTATTTTTATATATCTACATAAAATTAGAATAATAATTTTAAAATAATTATTCACCAATAAACAACTCCTATATATAACTTTAATTTGAAAACATAAATGTGTTTATATTTTATTATATTAATGGATTATTAATCAAATTAGCTAATATCTGTAAATTATTTTTATAGTTATTAAACCTGATTAAATTTACTAGATGATTTACAAAACCTATAATATAAAAGTTAATTAATATCAAACTTTAATTTAAAATAAAAAAGACACTAATTTTGATAAACTCAATTGACTTGCATATTTATTTTTAATTTAATTAACTTATTTAACTTTAATTTAAAACAAAAAAAAGACACTAATTTTGATTAAATCTTTCATATAGCTGCGAATTGCTTCTAATTAAAATTAAAAGATAAAAAATTAAAATGAAAAACATAAAAAAACCTAGACGTTCATTTCAAAATAAACTCGTTTTTAGTCCTTTTAATTTTTTAAAATTCAATTCTCATTCAAAACTTTATTTCTCTTATTTTACATTCCCTATACTGAGTGAGGAGTGATAAATTCATCAAATTCTCATGATAAAGATAAAAATAATTAATTAACACCGATTTTAACTATCAAAATGATCAATCATGGTGTTAATGACTTCCCTTCAATGTGAGAGTTTCCACTGATATATTCTTTTATCTTTAAATTGCCTTGTAGACCAGATTCGACGTTGGAAAGTTTTTGGATTTTAGATTGATTTTTTTAAAAAAAATTGAGTTAATTAAAAACATAAACAAGATCTTTAAATGTTTTTAAATAAAAATATTAAAAAATAGATTTTGGGGGTGTATAACACCCCTTGCTCCCAATTAACCAGTGGATCGCCGGATTCCAGGCACGCAGGCTCCATATTATTTGCAATTTTTTTTTTCAAAAAACACTAGGACATCCTGTTATCCACTCTTTAATAATAATAATTTAAAAAAAAACTAATTGCGTGAGCTGGAGATTTTTTATTATTATTATTATTATTAAGAAATAGACGTGTCGGGCCATCCGGGCACATTCTGCCAGGTTTAAACGTGAGTTTCAGACCTCCTCCTTTCAAACGTTTACACTTGTTAAGAAATGCTAACGTGCACGTGACTGTACATGGGAGTTGTTAACATGCATGCGAGTCCAGTGAGCTCCATCATTCTCGTTCCACTCATATGTCGTGAATCAAATTCCGTCTACGCTTTCTACTCGAAAATCAAAGATGATGAAGAAATACAATGTAAATTATATTTTAAAAATTTTTAAATATTCTTGTTTAAAATAAAAAAAAAATTATATTTTTAGATTTTTTTGTTATACTAATATTAAAAATAATTTTTTTAAAATTAAAAATATTTTATTTTACTCATTTCTAAACAAAAAAACATTTTAAATTATTATTACTATCACAATCTCAAGCACCCTTAAATCTTGTTGTTCTTGCCAATACTACCTTGACTTCTATGCCTATCATTCCTTGTAACCTTTATTATCCATTAATATGAGAAATTATTGTCCTAACGTATTTAAAAAATAAATAGAAAATAACACTTAAATTCTTAGCTTATGTTATAGATTTTTTTTTTGGGTTAACTATAAAAAAACTAGCTATCAATCGTACCCTTAATGTTATGCAAGGTTTTCAATTCTAATCTCTTCCGTATACTATAATCCAAAACCATTAACAAAAATCATTGAAAACCCTTGCAAGTCGTGCTATTCTTGCCAAGATTACGAGTGTGTTTGGCAGAATGATAGCGGTTGCTTTTCAAATAGTTTTTCGTATCGAAATATATGCCAATGATATTTTTTTATTTTTTAAAAATTATTTTTAACATCAGCACATCAAAACGATTTAAAAAGTACAAACCACACTCAATTTTAATAAAAATTAAATTTCAAAATTTGACAAAATACAAATTGAAATGCACAGTCAAACAAGCCCGTTGACATCTGTGCCTATCCATGCATTCTTTTGGGCTCCTCAATCCATTTACGACTATTGACAAATTAATGAGTGTCCAAACACATAACTTTTTTTATATTGAGAGAATATAAACACTTTTGTGTATTTAGAATTAAATAAAAAAATAAAAAAAATTACGATAATTAATGATAATAACATAGACAATTCAGATTCAGGAGATCAAAAACATAGTAAATATAATTTTTTGTAAAAAATATGCTACAAAAACAATGTTGTTGTTTACTTAAATATAACTAACTCCTTATCTAAATCTTTGAAACCAATACATATTTTATGTTTTTTAATTTTTTTAATTATTAAATGGCAACTTCTAAATATTTTTCTCGATATTACTTTTACCTTTTAATTTCGGGGAGTTTCTGAACAATATCACAGTGTGATAAATTATTAGTATAAGTTATAGATTTATCGGGTTAACCGTAAAAATATTTTATATAGTGCCCATCAATGTTATCATTCACCAATCATATTTGTTAATTTTACCCTTAATGTTATCTAAGGTTTTCAATTCTAACCTTCCATAAAATTTTATGTAAAAATAAAGAAAGACAGCAGGCAACAAGGATCATAATATTATCCAAACAATATCACCATTAATTTCCAAACCATAGAAATTTTATATAAAAAGAGACTGTATTATTTCAATAATTTTCTTTATTTCTTTATTATTTTATTATATATTGTGTTGTTCATAAAATTGCTTGGACTTCTGTAATGAGCCAGGAAAGGCTCTAAGATATCTAGGCACCATGCCTCCATGCAGTTTATTCCTTTAGTATTAAGCAGACATCTCAATTTACTCCTCATCAGCAGCTTTTATCCTGCCCATCACAAAGAAAATAGATCAATATATTAGCAGCCAGGCAGAGATCATGAGAATTAAATTAAACATTTAAAAATAAATTCCTGGAATATTTAAAGAAGCAAAATGAATGAATGAATAAATAAAGAGAAATAATATCAATGTTTACCTGTCACAGTCTATATTACCAGGTATGAGCGGCACAGGGAGCTGGACTTTGCACAGGCGAGGGAGTGCTTTGGCTCTATCGAGGATAACGCCCTTGTGCTTCAAATCTTCTATCTTTAAACATTTACAGAGTTCCCTTTTGTCTTCCCTGTTGATAGCATGCTGACTTAGCCATTTTAGAGATTTACAACACTTGGCATCAGGTGATGAGACACTACCCAGCAAGAACGGGGCGCAGTTAAGCAATCCAGGCAAGCCTGTGCACGCATCGCTGCCATGGACAGAGTTTGCACTCGCAAGCAAAATCACTGCCCAGAAAACAGAATACAACCCCATCTTTCTTTGTTCAGAGAAAGGTGCTAATTGCCTTTATGAATAATTTGGTTGGCTGGACTTGATGCTTTGCCTATTTCTCAGGCATACGTACCCTCTGTGTTTTTATACTACTGTTTGCTACCAACGAGCAAAACCTATTCCTTGGATTTATACAGGTAGTGTTATCGGTGTTGCAAACACTAAACATCCAAGTACTCATTGAATTCTGAATACATATATCAGATTATAACCTCAAACTATTATTCTAATTAACTAATTCAATAAATATTATAAACACAAATATGTTTTTTTTCAACGATTCCTACTTAGATTAGGATTTCAACTAATATCTCAATAATTTATCTCTTAAATTAATATTCTTAAACACTTGACTTAATAATGTTAACTCTTCTTTAAACAAGTTCTTTTCTAGAATGCACACACCAAGTAATTTTCTAAGATTCACAAATTAATAAATTTATCTATTCTGTTCTTATAGATTTTCATGTAGAAATGATGATAAATTTTAAGCTGCCAAAGTAATAATCAATTTAATTATATTAAAAATATATATGTTTTAATATATTTCTAAATAAAAAAAAACAAAGCTTCTGATAACAAGATATATTTTTATTGAAATAAAAAATAAATACATGAATAAATGAAAAAAAAATCTGGTAAGAGATACATGTTCTTTATTTAATTAAAGTTATTGGACTTTTTAAAAATATTTATTTCAATTGCCTTTAGTTTTTACTCCAAAAACATGCTAACATGTTTTTTTTTTGTAATATATATATATATATATATATTATATAAAGAAAAGGAAACTTTTCCTAATAAAATATGTTTTTTCTGTAAATTATTTTTATAATTATTAAACCCACTAGATATACTAAATGATTTACAAAACCTATAATATAAAAGTTAATTAATATCAAACTTTAATTTAAAAAACACACACTAATTTTAATAA
>Ga0325414_1005996_pt1 | contig 12856 bp, 5 predicted proteins | sample PopdelMetagenome_8_FD_206183 | JGI IMG/M metagenome (GOLD analysis project Ga0325414, IMG submission 206183) | Populus deltoides microbial communities from Bellville, Georgia, United States - Leaf-PdKOR-R3 | ecosystem: Host-associated > Plants > Phyllosphere > Phylloplane/Leaf | place: USA... | reverse complement strand
CTGATGTTGGTAAATTTTAGGTTAATATTCCTAACTCTAGTGTCAGTAAATATTGGAATCGATATTTTTTACTCTAACATCAGTAAATACCGAGATTGATGTTTCTGACTCTAGTGTTAGTAAATACTGGAGTTGATATTTTTTACTATAATGTTAGTACATACTGAAAGTCTGCTCGTCGACAATCCACTTACATCAAACAATCTTGGGTTGAATTTTAAAATGGGCATTGGATATGAAAACGACAAAAATAAATATTGGACTCACATGAAAAAGATTTAACTCTTTTATTCGAAGATCTTATCATTGTTTATTTAAAAAGGGTTTTTTATATGTATGTTGCCCAATGAACCATTTTATTTGGGTTAAATTTTTAATGGGCTTAATAAACTTGTTATGAAGCTTAAAAATACATGCAAATACAAAACATAGTTTTTTTTTTATTCCAATGCCAAAAACACAAATATATATATATATATATATATATATATATATATATATATATATATATATATTGTGTGTGTGTGTGTGTTAAAACACACAGAATGATTTTTTTATGCTAAACATAATATTTAACAAAAAAAATTAAATTATGCAAAAGACATAGTTTTTAGGCTTTTTTTTTTTGCTTGGCCATAATTTTTCTTGTATTTTTTCATTCTTTATTTTAAGACTTGTAAAAATAAAACCATGCACCACACGAACACACACCCCATCATTTTCACTAATTCACTCATACACACTTACAATTACCCATTTACAATTTGCACAATAACAAATGTAAAATCATCCAAAATTTAAATAACACCTTCTAGAAAGGTCTGAATGGTCAAGATGAGCTATTGGAATTTAGTGAGACTGTTGAACACTACTAGTGTATGGAGATCACGCGCCGCCATAGCTGGGGGCGCGTGAACTGAACTCCAGCAGGTAGAAAAGATAAATGGTTGGCTAGATTGGGTTGCTCTCCTTCCCAATTTCATTATTCAACACTAGGTTAGTTGGGAATTGAGTTTTATAATCTGTTTTGATTTGCTTTTTATTGGGATATATGGTCTCATGATTAAGATCGCTGTTTTTGGCATTTTAACCACGGTTAAATTGGGTCTTTTTTTATCTTATCTCTAAAAGGTTATCTTGGATTCATGACCCAAGTCATAGGTCCTTCAAAATTAGATTTTTTTTTATTGGATTGTCCCCCGTCTCATAACTCAGGTCACGAGTTAACCCAATTGACTCAATTCTTTTAATTGATTTTTTTCTCCAATTTCATCATTTAATATTATGTTTCATTGAGCTTTATGTTTCATGATTTTTTTATTTGCTTTTTTTAGGTTATCTCAGCCTTATGACTCTGGAATAGTGCTTAACGGGTTAACCCGGGTTCACTTGGCTCATTTTTTGTGTCATTTTTATAATTAAGATTTTTAAAATTTTCATCATTTAACATTAGATTCGACAGGAATGATTGGGTATTGGGCTTTATAATTTGTTTTCATTTGCTCTCTATGGAGTTATCTCTCAATCTCGTAATCAAAATTTAAGAGGTTAACCCGGGTTAAATTTGATCATTTTTTTTCCTATGAAATTATCTCGATCTAATGACCTGGGTCATGAGTTTTTTTATTAATTTTTTTAATCGATTTTCTTTTCATGGGTTATCTTGGTTTTATTACTTGAAGTCTTTTTTTATTGATTGTTTTTTTCAATTTCATCATTCAATATTGGTTTTACTGAGAATTAGACTTCATAATTTATTTTGATTTGCTTTTTATGGGGTTATCATAGTCTCATAACCCGAGTCGCGGATATGACATGTTAACCCGGGTTGACCCAAGTCAATCCAATATGTTGTTATTTTAATATTAAAAAAAAGATGTCATCTTGAATTTTTTTTAGTCAAATTATATTTATGAGTTGTATGGATTGTTTTTAGACCTGTATATTCAACTAGGTTGCATCGGGTCAACTTTCACATTATTAAAACAAAAATTCCACTAGAATAAAAACATTACCAACATCCGAACATTTCTTTTACATCCAAGAAAACACCATAGGTGAATAATCTAATGTGTGTGCATATATATATATAAGAACACTAGTATGTACTGTTGTTTTCTAGCTCAAATGATAATATTAATGTCCTCAATTAATTCCTTCTATGAAAAAAAAATTCAAATTTGAGCATTTTCCATGTAACAAAACAAATAAACAAAAGGTCTAAGGGGAGTTGAGCTACCTAATGAAGTTAAGTTTTTGGTCAAATCTATCTATCCTGAAATAATTAGAGATGGAAAATATAAATTCGATCGGAAGTCGTATGCATTTTTAACCTAAAATCTCTAACATAAATCAAAGTTGAAATATATGTGGATTAGGAAACGCTATATTCAATTTGAAGTTTAAAAAACCCTAAAGCTATTAGTGTAATAAATAAAAGTGTTACTTTTAAGTCTTTCTATCCCTTCTCAGTTATTATTGATGAAATTAATAAGTAACTGAATGTTTATTTCTCTTCGTTTGCATTCTGAGTATGGATGGCTTCCTGTGATCTCAAGTTCGAGCTCTATGGTTGCTAATATGATGGCCACTGGAGGCTTACATGGTCATTAATTTCAGGGTCCGTGGGATTAATCGAGGTGCGTGTAAGCTGACCCGGACACCAATGTTAATAAAAAAAATATCTTTTTTTCAATTTCAATTTGATAAATTAATTATACTCAATTAATATTGAAATTAACCACAATAAGGATTAATCAATTCAATTGATAGCATAAGACTTGTTTTGATGAATTGGTGAAAATATAGGGTTTGTTCCGAGACAAATAATTAATATTTTCCCATAACGATCATCTAATCCCTTATTATTATGAGAAGGTTTATGTATATAATTAAAGAGCTTATTCCATGTAAAAAATCCTATGTAATCTTTTTTTTTTCTCAAGAGAATCACATTGTTCTTTAAAACTAATTTATCTCATATCCAAGCACATAAAATAATCTCCAAGAGAAGTTTTCTTCTTCTACGGCTGGTGCGTGTGTATATATATTCCTTGAACCCTACAACATACCTCAATAATTCACTCGAGATATTTTCTTGGAGCTCTTCCAAATTATATAGAGGCAAATGAAAGCAGGTGGATAATTAGGGCCATGCATGCATGACATTTAAAAGTTTTTTTGGGGGAGATTTTTATGGATTAACCAATAACGTGCAATTTGTCTACATAAAGCTAGGAGAAAAATAGGGCAATGTCCGTGGAGAAGCAAGCAACAACTTGGAATTCTGTAAAAGTAATGTAAGATTCTAGCACCCAATTCAACCAACAAAATGAAAGATGATTCATATAATGTAGGGCTTTTTAAGACAAATCCTTTCTTTATCAAGCACCTTGGTCGTAAGCATGTCCTAATTCGCAACCTCCTCCTCGTGGCAAATGGTCCTTCAGACGGAGACCTAACATCAACAAAGCCAACACTTCCCTTCTCTTGAAAAGGATTTCTGCTAGCTAGCTTGGATAAATTATTTATCTTCTTCACTGTTATTCCCCTCCATATACTGGACCAATTAATCTTGGTTTCTTCCAAGCATCTGTCCCTTTTCTACTGGTCTTCAAATTATGATCTTGAACCTAGCTAGCTAGGGTGCTCGAAGATGATATTGTTGTTTTTTTTAGGAGAATGACTCGTACAGCTTGCAGAACCTTAGAGAATAGGATCCTGTAGACACTCAGATTCCAAGATTATAATTAAAACTATATGTTAATTTAAGACGAAGCTTGAATGCCTGTATATGAATCCAAATTCCCATGAATCGCATATTTTTTTGAGATTGAATGATGGGAACTCAATCTTTTTCTTAATGTCTTTGGAGAGCATGATTTAGGTGATAGTGAGACGGCATCAAGGAATACTTTCCACCCCATATGCCATTGAGTCCACCTAGGATAACGATGATTCGTCAAACCCACCAAAACCTACTATGAGGTTCGTCGACATGCCAAATCACAAATTCTAGCAATTTTTTGAGACTCTTTGTATTTCTTGCTATAAAGCTAATAAAGCAACATTTTGTACCCCCAAATCCCAAAACATACTCAATATGCTTTGCTTTAATCCCATATAAGAATCATATATTCTAGGCTCCACATGATTGAGAGCTCCATTGATCTCACACTCATAATCAATAATACTACAAGCCCATGTGAACATTGTCCCTTAGAAAGGCCAAATTTTAAGTTCTATAAGGTACTTGTTTACTTGTACCCTATTATCTTAAGGGTACGTGCCTTTCCATCTTAACCTCTTCTTTTTTGAAGAAAAGCAACGACCCATCTTAATCACTAAAGCAAATTGTTGGGTTCCTCTTGAGATTTATGGTAAGCTTTAGTTAGGGTTTGTGCCATGGCGTGATCGATTCTCTAGTTTTTAACCATAAATATATAATGTTCTCGTGATATACGTACGTGAATGCTAAGGATTTTGAATCAACAATATGGAGCATCGTTTGCCTTTCACAAGAAAATATTAGAATGTATGTGGAGAATTTTTCTAAAGCACGAATACAATTTATAATCACTTCGTGCAAGATTACTGTACGAGTATGGATATTTCCTGGATTCCCATGTCACATATTATAACAATTCTCGAAAGATGTATATATATACATCACAAGAGAGTGGTTATTAATTTAAATATTTGATAGAATTGTTTTTTTTTTTTTTAATATCATGATGCACTCTTGAATTCTTGAATATGATTCACGGATAAAAAATCACTTTCAAAAACCAATTCACAAAAAAAATAACCTGTCAATTTAAAATGTATAATTGATCGTAAATTAAAAAATAAAAATAATAAGATTTGAACTAGAAATCTTTTCTAGATTTTATAATCATTGTAACGAAGTTATTCATAATAATATTATTTTTTAATTCTTTATCATTGAGATGAGACTCCAATACTTAGGTCTTCGTTAAGGTTCATTGGACAAGTTTGTTAATTAGTTTTCTTAATTCTGCTCAGCAGAATCTTTTATTTTCTTTGAATGGACTTAGGGGATTTATTAATTAATTAAAGTGGCTAACATTTTAACTTATCTAAACTATTCCCATATTCATGAAGACGATATATGAAAAATATAAATATTGTGCAATTAAGACTATTGGCAACTAGGCTATCCTTCAAGATAAATGATGCACTCAAACACTCCCAAGTCCATAAGTCTACTTTGGTCCTCAAGTATTGTAATTATGAAAATAAGTCCTCAAATGGAGAAGAAATGTTACCATCTTCTTATTACGTTTTTTTTCCATGCAACCTACAAAAACTACATAAATACACTTTGATCTTTTAATTTTAAAAAAGTAAAATTACATCATTTTTTTATATATAAAACTAATCACACAACGCACAATAAAATACTTTGCATGCTAAAAAAGAAAAGGAGAATTTAGTGCCTTTAATTTCCCGTACAACTTCAAATATTTGAGGACTATTTAGAAATTATAAATTAGATCATGATTAGTTTGCATTGGACACAAATTTTAGAGAGGTTGTTTTAAAATATAGAGTTTAGGGCTACAGTTGTAAAGAAAAAAAACAACCGCAATTACATTGCCAAACATATTTTTAGTATAGAGTTTAGGGCTAAAGTTGCAAAGAATATATATATAAAAGAAAGCTTGAATAAAGATAGAATAAGATGAGAGGGCAAAAACAAGATTCCAATCATGTGGTTAAAATCTAAGGTGTTAGGAGATTGGATGACAAAATTGTGTTATACTAATCACATGAGAGTTGAGTAATTCTTTTTTCAATGGGAACTTCTAGAAATTAAAAAGAAAGGGGGAATTGATTAATTGTTGGCTATAAAGGGAATAAATTTAAAGGTAAAGAAGAATTATTAGCTTATCTGATTTTATGTAATAAATGGGCTAATTTATGCCTAACTTTGATTAAAGGAGAAAGAATGAGGCCATTCACAATGATATGGAGAATAAAGTACTAAGAAAATAAAAATATGGAGAATGTAGGATCAATTCAATTCCTGCTTAAGAACAAATTAGGGGGGGGCTGCTTTGTTTCCTGTTTATATTCCATAATCCCTTGATAATGACAGGATTATTGTATTTTAATCAAAGCTAGCTAAAGGTACGTCCACAGAAGAAGAAGAAGAGAATTGGCTTTGACAAGCTTACAGGCCTGAAGCCATCCATGATTTCCACACTATCATATGGATATGGATGGCTTACCCTTCCGTGTCCTTTGTGTGACAATTATGAATATGGATTCAAGGAATTCCATCTTTAGAGTTCTTCATGGACATCCGGCACTGACCTTATATAAGATCTCATGAAGAAGATACACCGCTGCCTATAAATAAAAAAGCCAGCACAAGTTGGAGTTTGAATCCATGGGTTTGCTATGAAGGGATAGCTCAACTGAACTGGTCAAGTTTTAAATTTACTTTTCAATGATCACGAGTTCAAGTCCTTTCAGGATCACTGGAGGCTTACATGATCGTTAACTTTAGGACCTGTAAAATTAATCGAGTTATGCAGAAACTAACTCGAACACCTAAAAAAAACAATCCAAACATCTGCTTTGGAAACACACAACACCAAGAGGGATCTGGCCTTGATGGGCTTGGTAAACAATGTACATTTAGACCTTATCTCAGCTAGCAGCGCCCAGCGCATCTAGTTTAGTGGTATCAGAGTACCCTCCCACGGCACTGTTCCATTTCCCTGGTGCGCAAACAAGAATGTTTCACCTTTTTAATCTCTTCGGTGCCTGCAGCAGCCAGCATCAATTAGTAAAGAGCTCACTAATTGAGACTCCTCTTTACTCAGGCATGGATCCTTCATGTTGACCGGGTTCATGGTAGAGAGCTACTTGCAGCAGGCACCCTGATGCTTAGTAATGGATAATCAATCAAGCCCCGAAACATATTTCATCTCAATTAAGTGAATGGATCCAGCAGCATTCAGATTTGATTCCTATTTTCGTGAGCTCTACAGTAGACAGGAATTATGCGTGGACTGGACATGAGGCTGGCATATCAAATGGTGGCTTAAGAATATAACCTTACAATTGCTGGAACTCGTAAAATGGTTGGTCATTCGTATTCTCATTGCAAGAGAAACGTCAATAATATTCTAGCAATGAACCGTAGTGCAAGCTTCTGAAAAATTGAATTTCATTGCCACACGTCCATGCACCCTCTTCTGCAGTGCAGCATTTGTTGCAGCAAAGCACATATTTACTTATCTCCAACCAAATACCAAATGTTTTGGTCTAGCCTCGACTAAATTCTAGCAATGAGGCCTGAATCAAAAGTTTGAAGGAGAGATCAAATCAACAAGACAGATAATACCCTCGATAAGGACTTGTTTGCTTTCAGATAGAATATGAGGCAATTATAATGAAAACAAAATATAAGAGATGTAACTGGAAATACACGGCAGTATTCTGAAGTAGAAAAGTTGTGTGGCAGTCTGACGATATTCAAAATTCTAAATTAAAGAGACCATATAGAGATAAAGTTCTAAATTAAAGTGGCCATAAAGAGATGGAGCATGTAACTAAGGTAGCATCAGAACAAAAGCACAATTTGAACTCATTGATGGGTTTATCAGACTGGATACATAGCAAAATATAGTCTGTAAGTATTCCAACTTCTAACTAGAAGTTACTATGTAAAGAATGACATGTGACAGAGAGAACTCCATAACCAAACCTCTGAAATCAATTTCAACTATTTGGAGTCCTACCAGACTGCATACAGAACGTCACTAAGGCCAGTACATGCATGTGGTCAAAACAGTAAAACACACACACACACACCCACATACACTTTTAAGACACCAGATACAAAACATTACTGATGAACTTAAACAGCTACAGAGCAGCATGCCAAAGGTCAAAACAGTAACACACACCCACATACACTTTAAGACACCAGATACAAAACATTACTGATGAACTTAAACAGCTACAGAGCAGCATGCCAAAGGTCAAAACAGTCACACACACACACACACACACACACACACACACACACACACTTTAAAACACCAGATACAAAACATTACTAATGAACTTAAACAACTACAGAGCAGCATGCCAAAGGTGCTGTCGGTAAAGAAAAAATTGAACATTGCCATGGAGCAGGCCACTCCACAAGTAACCGCCTTGTTTGGAGAGTGGAGAAGCACTCCAGTTTTTATTGGGAAATGAAGGAGAAGATGTAAACTGTGTTTAGAACTATCTTATCTAAATCTAATATGGCATGTTAAAGTATAATATAAATCATGTTTTGAGTCTTACCTTACAACTTAAGCTTTTAAGTCAAGATGTCATTGTATCATAGCCCGGAGATCACCTAACAAAGTAATCTTTTGGATTGAAATGTTCTTTTACATGACATAGTTTAAAATTGTTAATAGCATACAATAATTTTTTTTACTAAGAAACGATAGTATACATATATCAAAACAATTTCACTTAATGACGTATGTGTCAAAATAGTATGTATCACATAATCTAACCATGGTGTATGACAAAATAAGTTTCCAAGTCAATATGATGTTCAGGCAATAAATTATCTTTAACTCAATCTATAATACAGTTTAGAATTCTAGTAAATCAGTATGAATAAGGAAAGCATAAAAGATCATGCATAATCTCAAATTATGAGAATATACACAAGTGGTCCATTCATTTTCCTTGATCACATTGTCAAATTGCATGCTGCACAGTCATTCACTACCCTACTGGCCACTTGATCATTTGCATTCCTAAATGCTCAACAATCACCACCAATTGCTGTTCACAAACCGTTAGTTATAGTTTCTGTAACCCCAGCAGCCAGAAAACAGAACAACACTGCTGGATGAGGTACATTAGCAAAATAGGAGGAAATCGATATGCAAGAAACAAACACAATTGAAGCTGTAGTACATACTAACATATCATCAGCATTCCAATGCAATCTACTTTCCATGAGCCCAACACAAAAATGAAACAAATAATATCTTTTCATTGATCAAAATTAAATTCACTCAATCATTTATTTGTAAAGCCAGAGAAACAATCTCAAATATCAATAACTTGTTAGTGCGGCATGATTAGTGCACATAAGCACCTATCCTGCAGAAAAAAACAAGCATATATACCAATTAAAGAAGAATACAATCCAGCACAGCCTAAGCATTCTACAAAGCCTTTTGTAAAAGCATAACAACTAGCCATTCCAATTTGCATCCCATACAAATCCAGCCACACAAATATGGAAGGAGATGATCTTGTGCAGCAAATGTTCATTACAGTCCAAATAATTGAACTAAGGACTTCATTGCTCACATTCGTTGATCATGAAAATCATCTAATCACCTGCCTTGAGGATATAAAATTGAGCTTATGCTATCTAACTCAGAAAAGGAACAGCTCAACGTAGAAATACACTCATTAAAATTAGCATAAAGACAAAACCCACGAAAGAAAAACTTTAATTTCATTAACATTCGCAAACAAAATAACAGCAAGAAACCTCGTAATAATCCAAATTAAACAAGTTCTAACTTAAATCACTCCCATAATTATCTTAAACCAACACCAAGAACAGCAGCAGCAGCAGCAGCCTATAATCCCAAAAGGCTGTAAAATGATTCTCAAAGATCATCTTCATCTCTCAAATACTCACCAATATCAGAGTAGTGATGCACAACAATCCCATTAGGATCACACTTCCTACAATCCTGTGTCGACCTGGCGGCGGTTCCAAACCCCAAAGGCACATCACTCATAGAAAACACGACAACCCCATCATTTTGATTGATACTATCAGTAATCTTCCCTAACCCGCCTTTTAACACATGATTCCCATACAAAAAAGACATCTCTGAAGTGGGCTTCAACCAAACTTTATTTTTAGCATTTGCAGCCAATAAATTCAGTGACTGTGTAGTCAATCTAAAATCACCCCTATGAGTGAATTTCCCAATACAAGTACCTAAAGATACCAAATTTTTGCGGCCAATGTTTGTCGCTCGCTTCACTATTGATTCACTGATGTAAAACACCTTGTTTTTGTGGAGCCTGAAGCAGTACCGACCTGGGTTCGGGTCTGGTCCTTCATGTGATGGGCTTTCGATGATGTTTTTGAGGTTGTTTCCTGTGAACAACATCAGTTTCTTGAAAACTTCGCCCATCTCTTTCTCGTCCAAAGGCCTCATCTTTTCTGGTTTCTTGATTTGTCGAAAGAAGGATAAGGGATAAAGATTGAGAATTCAAGGCTGCAACAAAAAAAGGAGGGGTTTTCTACTAGGGTTTTAGACTTTAGCGATGATATATGCTCGCTCCTTCCCAAATTTTAATTATTTTTAACCTAAACAACAAGCTGGGCCTGATTTTCTTTTATTTTGACATAAAAGAGCCTCGCCCACTCAAATGAATCTGCTCAAACACCTAGTCCAATTCGGTGGTTTCAGTTTTTATTTATTTATTTATTAGTATTATTATTGTATGATAAATATTTCCTCCTACCCTTGCCGACTAAAAATATCAAATCAATAGGATTTATCCAAGCTAAATCTTCTAATTGATAATTAGAAAAAAGAAAAAATTTTAATTTAATTAATTTATTTTTATATCTATCAATACTATCAATACTTTGCTTTTATCTATTTTTTATGTTATATTTTTCATATTCTTCATAGAAATCGTATTCATATTATATATCCTCTAATACAGTACTAACATGGCAAGTTGGTCTTTTTATCAGATATCTTCATCTTCAAGCCTGAGGTTTAATTTTTTTTTCATAGTAGAATTTTCGTTGATTTCGACTTTGTTAATAACTAAACTAGCTTCGATCAAACTCATATTGTGACTAGTATTTGCTGTTACAAAATAACCCAATTTAAAAATGGGATAACATGCTCAATAAGGCATGAGTTTGAAGTAGAAGAAGTGTTTCCTCGTATAAGCATCATTAATCTCATTCCTTTTTTTAATATACACTAATTTATTTTTTTATTTTTTTTCACTCTCTTTTTTTTTCTCACCTTTTCTTTCTTTTTCCTTTTCTTCTCTCCCGATGGAAACATTATTTTTCTCTACCTTGGTCAAATTTGTTCTCTCAATGCTCCCATTATTTTCATTCTTCCTCATATCCTTACATGGTTGTTTTGTACTTTGAACTTCACCTTTCTTTCTTCTTTTTTCCAGTTTTAATTGATCTTCATTGTAATATTTTGTATTAAAGGGATAGAAAAATACAATAAAGCCCTTGGAGGCTTAAAAGTTGGAATAAATGAATAAGGGGTATAGAGGTAATTCAACAAAACTTGATAAATATAAATAGGAAGTAAAAAAAACGAGAGAGAGAGAGAGAGAGATCTGAAATTAAGAGAGCAAACCGGCAGGAGAGAAAAGGAGGAAGAAGAAGAAGAAGAGAAAAGGGAAATTGGAAGGGAAATAGAAAGGAATTGAAGGAAATAAGTAAAAAGGTAAGATTATGTATAAATATGTGTTAGTTAAGCTTTAATTATGATTTTGATAAATGTTAGGGTTATGAAATTTGTGTTTTGAGTTTGATTGATGAGTTAATTTGGATGTTGTAGGGTTAATTGTTGTGGGTATTTGATGATTTAGTTGATTATGGAAGATTGTGATGATTTTGAGTTATAGTTTTGTTTGAATGGTGAATTTTGAGTTAAAAATCAGGGGAGAACAGTAGGTTTCTGTTAAAATTCTGGATTGGAGGTTGAAGATGATGAAAATTCAATTTGGTCCCTCAATTTGCAAAAATTACAGTTTAGTCCCCGAACTTTGGAAAATTACAAATTGGTCCCTGGAGAATATTCCGAGACTCTGAACAGAATAACATATGAATTATGGACAGAATTAATGTATAGATAAGAGAATTTAACACTTTCAATTTAGTCCTTCAATTTGACAAAATTACAATTTGACCCTAAAAATTTGGTAAAATTCCAGAATGGTCCTTGGAGTATAATGAGATGATCTGGACATAAATGAGGACTAATTATGGTCAGAAATTCATTATAGTAATGGATTTATGATAGTTTCAGTTTGGTCCTCAATTTGATAAAAGTTGCAATTTGACCCTTAAAAATATGATAAATTACAGATTAGTCCCTAGCTGTAATATTAGCCTTTTCAGATTGGTTTGATGAATAATTGAGGGTTGTTTAGTGAATTATTACCAATTTTATTATTTGTTTTATTATGGATTAGATTTCGGGAAAACCATTAAATGTTGGGTTTTTAGAAAAAATAACTAGTTAGTTCAAAAATATATAGGGTTATGGAATACACCCTTAGATAAGTTTATTAAATAGGTTATATATTTTTTTGAGTCATTCTTGAACATGTCTCCTTTATATTCAGATAATCCTGATATTCTACCGGCGGGACGTCAGTAGGATTTCCTTCGATATCAGCTTTGAGTTTTGTTGCTTTTGAGTCAGGTGAGTGGATAATTTTCCATATGCATAAGAAATAGTATAAATATTTGATTTGTTATTATGAATTGAATCATGCTTCTTGATAATATATATATGTTGATTATTATCCTTATTTTGATAAAGCATGATCAATTGTTGAATCTGAATTCTTGATATGAACCAGTATATATTCTGAATTGAATTCTGAATTGATAGCTCCTCATTTGATTGATGTCATGAGTTGAGCCTTGAGATATAAATATGTTTGTCTGATTATGATTATGAACCTATGGTATGTCAGTCAGAATACCTATGCTAACAGGGTAGTGTTAGTCTTTGTGCACATCGTATCTGAACCCTAGTTGGTCGAGGGAGTCACCAAC
>Ga0325414_1005994_pt1 | contig 12861 bp, 11 predicted proteins | sample PopdelMetagenome_8_FD_206183 | JGI IMG/M metagenome (GOLD analysis project Ga0325414, IMG submission 206183) | Populus deltoides microbial communities from Bellville, Georgia, United States - Leaf-PdKOR-R3 | ecosystem: Host-associated > Plants > Phyllosphere > Phylloplane/Leaf | place: USA... | reverse complement strand
CTTAATTTAGAATAATTAAATTTGAGACAGGAAACAAAAGGATTCTTTTTAGATACTTTGGGTATCATCATGAGAGGAAATATCGTGGTGGGGGAAGAGATTAATGTAGAAACCTCCTGAACTTTTTTATCAACCCTAAATTAGTCCATGAACTAAAAAAATCTCTCAACTCGCTACTCTTAATTTTTTAAAAAATTCTTATTTAATCTTTGTGTTAGGAACCATCCAAATCTTGTATGGAAGCACGTTACATGACATCTTGTAACCTTTTAATTATTACAAGATGACATGCCCGCGCGTTGCCGTGGGCTTGTAAAACAAATGCACTTGATAATATTATAATTGTGAACCAGCGCTAGATAAATAATAGAAACTAAAGGTATGATGGAGCAAATATTTCATGACGGAAAAAAATTGTGTTGGTGATAAAAAAAAACTTAGAGACTGAACAAAATGATTTGTAGCAATCTACAATATTTTGTGAGGAAAGATACAGTGTTTTCGCCACATGATTTAACTTTTCTGTTAATAAAAAAGCAAAAAAAATTACAAAGCTAAATTCTCTATCAACTTAATATTATAAAAAAAAACAACAAAGATAATTTTGGAAGGAAAAAAACCATGAGGAAAAACGTTGTAGCAATTGACAATGTTTTATGAGGAAAACTCATTGCTTTCCCCAATAAAATAAAATAAAAAACCATTTAGAGAAATATTGTAGCAATCCACAATGTTTTGTGAGAAAAACTACAGCGCTTTCCTCATATGATGTAGCTTTATTGTAATTATAATTCTTAACCAACTTAATATTAAAAAAAAAATCGACAAAGATAATTTTTGGAAAAAATCATAAAAAAATTAAATGGGAAAACACTGCAACAATTCATAGTGTTTTAAAGAAAAAAAATATAAAGCTAAATTCTTAATCAACTCAATATTAAAAAAAAAAATTGACAGAGACAATTTTAGAAAAAAATAACAAAAAAAATAAAAAAAAGAGAAAAAAATCATGTTGGAAACACTGTAGCAATTCACAGTATTTTGTGATGAAAACTACAGTGCTTCCCCACATGATTTAGCCTTATTTGTAATGACTTGTAATTGTCATTCTTAAACAACTTAATATTAAAAAAATAAAATTGACAAAGATAATTTGAAAAAAAATATAAGAAAAAAACTCATGTGGAGAGACACTGTAGCAATCCATAATGTTTTGTAAGGAAAGCTACAATGCTTTCCCCATATAATTAAGATTTATTACAAAGTTAAATTCTAACCAACTCAATATTAAAAAAAATAAAATCGACAAAGATATTTTGGAAAAAAATATTACAAAAAAAGAAAACAAAAAAAAACTGGAAAAAAACCATATGAGGAAAAACTATATCAATGCATAATGTTTTGTGAGGAAAAACTTGTATTTACTTGTAATTATAATTTTTAACCAGCTTAATATTTAAAAAATTAAATTGACAAAGATAATTTTAGTGAAAAACATAACAAAACAGAAAAAAAAACCATGTGGGAAAAAACACTATAGCAATCCACAGTAATTTAAGAGGAAAGTTACAGTGCTTTACTCACATATTGTAATTTTAATTTTTAACCAACTCAATATTAAAAAATAAAATAAAAAAGATAATTTCTGAGAAAATCATAAAAACAAAAAAACCATGCGGAGAAACACTGTAGCAATCAACAATGTTTTAAAGAAAAAAAATTATAAAACTAAATTCTCAAGCAGCTCAATATTAAAAAAAAAAATTGACAAATATAATTTTGAAAAATAAAAAAATAAAATAGAAAAACTATGTGGAAAAACACCGCAGCAATTCATAGTATTTTAAAGGAAAAAATTTACAAAGCAAAATTTTTAACCAGCTCAATATTTAAAAAATAAAATTAACAAAAATAATTTTGGAAAAAAAATGTAAATGTAAAAAAAACAGAGGAAAGTTGAACAAAAAAAGAAAGTAATTTTGGAAAAAAATAAAAAAAAATGACATAATAAATGAAAAAAGGGAAAAGTTGGAAAAAAAATAAAAAAATACAAAAAAAAAGAAGAAAAAATGAAAAAGAAAAAGAGGAATGCATTGTGGATTACTGTTGTAATCCACAGTGTATTTGGGTGTGGGGAAACAATGATTTTTCTACACCCTTTAGTTATATGTATAATTAAAAAAAAAAAACTATATAAGAATATAGTGTTTTGCTGTTCCTTTGTTATTTTCATACAAATGGGCATTGTTCTTGAAATATTGTTCTATATTATTTATTAGTAGCAAAACCACATTGATCAATGAAATTGAGATTTTAGAGTATTAAAACATGGTTTTGATGTTCAAAATTATTTTTGAATGTCTTTAGCATGATTATAAGGTGTGATCAAAATAATATTGAAATTAGATATGAATGGATGAAATCAACATTGATCAATGAAAGTTGTTATGGTAGCGACGTATTAGTCCTTGTGGACAATCACAATTAGAAAATTAGGAGAAAAAAATAGAACGCTGATGAAAAATATTCTGTTAATTTTTACTGATGAAAATTATGATGGAAAATTTTCATCAGTAATTTATGATGGAAACAGCGACAAAATTAAAAAAATAAAAATATTTTATCGACATTGTTGACATTTCGACTTGCCGGTGAAATTGCCAACAAATACATTTTAAGTGATTTTAAAAGGATTTTTAACTTGACAGTCCTCTCTTCCCACCTTCCTCTTCCTCCTCTTCTTCAATTCAAACTCTAACCCCATTTCTTTAAGAAAATAGTGTTTTGTTTTTTCTTTGCTATTTTCACACATATGGTCTTTGTTCTTGTAATATTGTTCTATAATATTTATTAGTAGCAAAACCATATTATTTTACATTTTGGTGTTAAAAAAATTTGTTTTTTTTTTTAAAAAAATTAAGTGATTTTTTCAAGATATTTATTTGTTCTGGTCCTTCGCATTCAAGATTTGTGTGAAATAATCCGTAGATTTCATTTTTCTTAAAATTCATCATTTGACGTTGGAGAGGAAAGAGAAATAAGAAAAGATAAAGCTTTGATAAGCAGCATTTCAACCATGTAATTGGAATCTTGGAGTATATGTGTTCCTCTTCATAATGGAATTTTGTTGATGATAGTTTCATTATAAAAAATAGAATAGAAAAAAAAAAAACAAGTTCCATGACAATAATTGGATGTTCGATTTGATTTGATTTGTTTGAGATTTTTGTGTAGATTAAACCATGGTTTTGATGTTCAAAATTGGTTTTGAATGTCCTTAGCATGATTCTAAGGTGTTTGGGGATCAAAATAATATAGAAATTGGATATGAATTGTTGAAATCAACATTGATTAATAAAACTTATTTTGGCAGTGACGCATCAATCCTTGTGGACAATCACTACCAGAAAATTAAGGAAAAACAACAGAATACTGATGGAAAATATTCTGTTGATGTTTACTAATGAAAATTACAATGGAAAATTTTCATCGGTATTTTCCGACTAATTTCCAATGGAAACTGTGACAAAATTTTAAAAAAATAAAAAATTCCATCAGCATTGCTGACGTCTCAACTTATCGATGAAATTTCCAACAAAAACATATTATAAGGATTTAAAACCTGAACGTCATATCTTATCCCCTACTTCTTCTTCTTCTTCTTCTTCTTCTTCTTTGATTTCAATACAAACTCTAACCCTTCTCGTTGCTTCTGATATTCTCACCGGAGGATGTCTAAAGAATGCTACAATGGCATGTAAGATCATGACTAGGAAGAAGAGGGAGAATGTTGGCATCTTACAAGGGTCTAGGAAGTTTTTGTGTGTTTCAGGAGCAAGCTACTAAACTATGATAGTTGTTCAAAGATTTAAATTTATATAACTATCATAGTATTTCTTAGTTTGAGATCAATTACAGTGCTTTAAGCAATATTAACAAATATCACGGTGGAAATTAAATGACATCGGAAAAGCTGGAATCTATCATGTTAACAAGTGGTCAATGAAACGTAGTGATAGTGAACTTTGGCAAATGGTGACTTGAAAAATGGTCCCCTCTATTTGGAAACCTGACATTGCATTGATGCGTACGAGGTGGCAAGGACACAAAAATTTAGAGACCGAATAGTTGGGTGGTGACTTGGAAAATGGTCTCCTCCACAAACTTACGTTGTGTGAGTTGCAATGGTGATTGTCAGTTCATGGAGCTAGGGCATAGAGAATTAAACAATTTAGGTTTGGATAATGAATGAATAGTACCCCTTTTAATTAAGCCCACCTTTTCTTTCAATTTTAAATTCTTAATTTAGAATAATTAAATTTGAGATAGGAAATACTTTGGGTATCATCATTAGTTTATGATTCCTTATTTAAGTGATTTTCTCTTTGGTTGAGACGTGGAGTGTACGAATGTGGCCTTCGTGTGATATCAAGCTCTAGGGAAAATCCTTGTGGACAATCACTATCAGAAAATTAAGGAAAAAGAACGGAACACTGATGGAAAATATTTTGTTGATGTTTACTGAAGAAAATTTAATTTTCATCAATATTTTTCGATGGAAACAGCGACAAAATTTAAAAAAAAATAAAAATTCCATCGGCATTGCTGACATCTCAACTTGCCGATGAAATTGCTAACAAAAACATTTTTAGCGATTTTAAAAGGATTTAAAACCTGAAATGCCTACCTTCTCCCCCATCTCTCCTCCTCCTCCTCATGCTTCTTCTTTTTCTTTTTCTTTGATTTCAATTCAAACTCTAATCCCATTTCTTTAAATTTTTTACAACCTTCCTCTAAAATCCAACCACCTAACCTGTCGGCGTCAACCCAACCTCCCTCCCTTGGTTCCATTTCTTGTCAAGGTTCACTTCACCAAGTATGCAAACCCACCCATTCATGTTTTAACTCATTTATGTTTAAAGTTAATTTATTGAAATTTGTTTGTAGTTTTTTTTTTAATTTTCTTGTATATTTAAGTGTTTTGGTTGTTTTATAATGATAATTTTGTTGTATTAATTTATGATTTGTATTTTATGGTTTATTTGGGATTTTGGAGGAAATGAATTTAATTTGTCACTTGGTAAAATTAAGTGTGATTTTATAATTTAAGTGTGTTATAATTGAGAAATGATGAGTACTTTAATGGGTATCAATTATTTTGTGTCAATTTTATAGTTAAGTTGAAAATTTGATTTTGTTTGGGATTGATAATAATTAAAGGTATTAATTTATGTTGAATAAGTTTGAATTGAAAAAATTATGGATCAAAAGAAATCTCCAATGCCCATATTTTTTTATGCATTATATTTATCCAATTATTATATCTGAATTATAGATTCTCTAAATTCTCCTTTTTATGATATTGACTATTGTTAATGAGGATGTCAATTCCTTTTCCATTGTATCTTTATTCAAGAAGTCATTAATATCAAATATCATGTCATTTTCTTCTTTGAGTTAATCTTTCTCATTGATGAAGATACTTATTATAGCTAATTTAGGCTTTATATTATTTATTGGATATTGATGTTGTCCTTAGAACTTTAGACTTTCATTTCACTATAATAGGTCATGGTTGTTTTTGAATTAGGGTGGTTTTCTTAGCTTTTTTCTAATATTAAAAGCCCATTTTTATTCTTTATGAATACTTGAAGTTTTCATCTCTTTTGTTACGTAGTGATTAGTCTTGTAGGCCAATAATGTGCATTTCTTTTATTGATTTATTTTCAAATGTTAGCCTAGTTTTTTGTAAAACTTTGTTTTGTTGGTGTTTTTGGTCAACTCCTAGCTTATTCTTTGCATTGCCTGTAACCTTGGTTTTTTTAGTACATGGTTGGTATCTTTTCATAAATGTTTTTACTATTTTAGTGATAGCATTAATTACTTTCCTAGAAATTTATTCACAAATCTATTTCCTAAACTACTTAGTATAAAAACAACCCTTTGAGTAGATAAAGACAATGTTTAGGTAAAAACCCTATCCACTCTTTTAACCAAGGTTTTTCTTTTACTATAGTGTTAACCTTTTCTTAATAGAAATCGATAGTTACATAACAATACTAGTTAGTGTAAGATTAGACTCAATTCTATCTAGCTTTAATCAAAGACAATCTTATGTTTCTTATTTTAATAACCTAAATGGTGTTTGATATTGTTGGTCATAGATCATATGATTGGTCTTTTCTGTATCCAAAACCTATTTTCTTGGTAAAGTGTATGGGTATGCATCATCCTTTCTTCCTAGTGTGTTTATTCATTGTATTCTTTTAAACTAAGTTCTGGATAATTATACTTTCTTTCACCTTTTTTCTAGGTCCGAGAGATGTAATGGTTTGTAATCAAATTATCATATTCATCACCTGTTTTAGATATTTTAGTATGGTAAACGTTCAAGTAAATATGTAAGTCTTTTAGGCTTAAAAGTCTTAGCTTTTTTAAAAGTTTTGACATATTCAACTTTACCCTCTAAGTATTATCTTTTAGAAAGAATGGTATGATAAGTACGATAAGTATATGTTAAGGTACTTAATAAGGAAAATCTTATTTAGGAGGTTTTAGATAAGGAAACTTATATTTAGGAAATTTCAAATCAAACTCCCTTATGATTTGCAGTCAATCTTGACAAATCTAGTGCTATAACTGCTGAAGAATATATGTTATGATTATGTATAACCGTACATCAAATTAGCTCCACACTTATCTTTTTTTTTTTACTCTTTTATAATGCACCGATGTATAGAAATACAAGCTAATGTACAATGTTTAAGTTAAGTTGATCATAATAGAATAATACAAAACATTCTTCTCATTGTATTATTCTAACTTGGTATCAGAGCCATTCTTACTCTCGCTGCTCTCTTTTTTATTTTGCTTCCACATAATGTCTTTCTTATTACATTCATATGATATCAATAACCCTCTCAATATTTTACATACCTCGCCACTATCATCCTTTAAACTTGATAGGTCAAATTATTTAAGTTGCTAGTTCCAATTTCTGTCACTTTTAAACATCAATGATCTTCTTGGGTTCTTGAAAGGTTCTGATCCTGTTTTTGAGAAAACCAATGTTGATAATTCACTCAATCCTTCTTATACAACATGGTATAAGAAAGATCAAGCTCTAATGGGCATCATATTATCATTTATTAGTCAAAATATTGTTGGATCGGTGTATGGTTTAAACACATCTAAATAAGTTTGGACTACTCTTAAGACTAGATTTTTTAGTTAGTCACAATCTCATATTGCACACCTGAAATGATAATTACATATTATAACACAAGGCTCGCAATCATGTTCCATGTATTTAGAGGCTACTAAGTTTGTTACAAATCAACTTGCTGCAATAGGGAAGCCAATTGATGATCGGGACTTAATTTCATTCATTATTTGAAGCCTTAATTAGGAGTTCAACTCCTTGATAACATCTTTTAATTTTGCTTTCAAAGACATAGGCTTCATCTTTGATTATTTCAGTTTTGAATTACTCAGCCATAAAGCATTTTTGGATACTCAATGTATGATTGTTATGTTTAACACTCCTTTTGCATTTGTTGCAAACAAGAAATTCTCATATCAATATAAGAAATCATCAGCTCCCACTACTTGTCCAAGCAACTCTCAGCAAAGTCATTTTTCCGAACAAACAACTATATGCCAAAACTCTATTAGATCACGACCCACATGCCAAATCTATGACAAAATAAGATATATTGTTATTGACTGTTATCATAGGCTTAATTTCCTATATCAAGGGCATCGTCCTTTTTTTGAACTTGCAACAATAGTAGCTGAATCAAATGCTCAATATGAACATCAAGTGTGGTATATAGATAATGGAGCCAATATTCACATAACATCAGATGATCAAAATCTATATTAAAAACTGCCTTTTAATGGAGGAGAAAGTGTCACTATAGAAAATGGTACAGGTTTGTTCATTAAAAGTATTGAATCCGCTTCTTTACAGATAGACACCACTAAATTTTGATTCTCTAACATACTCCACCATCCATATGCCTCTACCAATTTCCTTTTTATTAATAAATTTTATGTTAACAACAACTGTTATTTTATACTTTCTGGATCTGACTTTATTATGAAGGAGAGCAAGATAACTCAAACTCTACTCCACGAACAGGTTGATAATGGTCTTTATGCTATTATAGGCGTTTCAAGTCTTCCTCATAAACCTTATGGACTAATAACCATGACTGAAGAGAAAACTTCTATTGAGCAATGGCAATATCATTTGAGACATCCTTCAAACAGTATTTCAATCTTTTCTATGGTCTAATAGTATTTCCTTATCACCTACAACAAATAAACCAGCCTTTTATTTAGCTTGTCCTCTTAGAAAAAGAAAGCTACTGCCTTTTCTAGATTTCACTCGGCTTTCTACAAATCCATTGGCTTCATACATTCAAATGTTTGGACATCATCTATAAGATTTGTTAGTGGTTGTTGCTATTACATTTTGTTTATAGATGTTTTTTCTTGATTTTCCTAGATTTATCCCTTGTATAATAAATCAAAAATGTTTACTACATTTCTTAAATTCAAATTGTATGTTGAAAATTTATTCTCTTGTTCAATTAAACAACTTCAAACAGATAACAGAGGAGAGTATTTTTCTAAGCAATTCACTATTTTTTTTTCCAAGTCCAGGATATACCACATGTTAACTTGTCCTTATACCTCTAAACAAAATGGTATAGCTGAAAGAAAACACCGCCACATTTAAGAACTAAGTTTGACATTATTAGCACAATCTCAACTTAAACAACAATTTTGGGTGATTGCCTTTTAAATAACAGTTTATCTTATTAATATGTTACCTATAAAAGTATTCCAAAATCATAGTCCTTTTGAAGTATTAAATGGTTAAGCTCTTAGTTGCTCTAAACTCGGGATCTTTGGTTGCTTATGTTATCCCTTATTAAGGCTATATCAACCTTATAAACTTGTATATCATAGTAAACATTGTATTTTCTTAGGCTATTCAAATAATCAAAAAGGTTATCATTGTCTAGACTTGGAAACCAATAAAGTTTGCATTTCTAAGAATGTCCTCTTTGATGAAATATCATTTCCAGTGACGAAAAAATATCAAGACTCTCTCCACTCAGGTATAGCTTTACCATCTGGTAACTTCCCTATGTTGGCTTATACAATATTGTCTCATAACTTGATGACTAACTTCATTAATGTAAAGACAAACACTACTTTTGTTTCTCCTCCTACATCAAATATTAATAATCATAGTTTTGAAACTCGACCCGGTGATCGACCCGATCGGGTGATCGGGTCACGAGTTAAATGGCTTGACCTGGGTCAACTGAAAAAAAGACTACTTTTTCTTCCCATCTTTTTTATATATCCCCCAAACAACAGGGTTCTTATCCTCTTTTGAGTTCGATGCTCGATTTTTGCCTTGCTTCGGGGCGAGGGCCTGAGAACGCTAGAGACGTAGCAGACATGTCCCAAGTAGAACGACCATGTCCAGAAACCACAGGTGGCGTGGAAGACTGGTACCCGAATAGAATTAGTCGAAAGCAAAAATAGAGTCCCAGAAAGAGAAAGTCAAGGGTAAGGAAGGAAAAAGAGGACCCTAGTTTGAGACGACAGAACAGAGAGAGAAGAGAGGTGGAGAAACTTTCTGATCTAATATGAAAAAAGATTTAAACTTGAACGGATCCAAGAATTCCTCCACTCTGTAAGCTTTTTCTTTATCTTTCTTTATTTCTTCCTTTCTTTCTTTATTAATCTGATTGATTGTTTCCAATCACTGTATATTATATTATCAGATCACTTCTTGTTGTTGCTTAATAATGGCTTCACCTGGTAATCCAAAGCAGCAGCAATAAGGAGGTGGGGGAATAATAGGGGGAGGAGGAGGTTTTGATCTGAATAAACTATTGAAGCTCTCTTCTTCAAATCCTATGAATATGATGTAGCCCCATATCCAACAAGAACAGCAGCAGCAACAAGTTCCTTCTCCATCTACCAATAGTAACAATGACGTCGTGTCACTTTTATATATATATATATATATATATATATATATATATATATAAAAGTCGAGTTTCAGCTGGGTTTACCCGGGTCGACTGGGCCAACTCTTAGGCGAGTTTTTTCTTAGACCCGGACCGGTCCTAAGCCCGGGTCTGCCAGGTCCCAGGTTAACCCGCCGAGTCAATCCGGATTTCAAAACTATGTTAATAATGACACCCTCACTTATTTATCTACTGATCCTCCTATACCTCCCACACATCGACCCTCCATTTTCACAGACATACCTGTTAATGATACAATCATATCTACATATTCCTCCTTGCACATCCAACAGGACATTCAGCCCCAATAACCATCCCACAATCCATCTCCTTATCTTCATCTACTATACTCACAAGGTTCAAAACTGGTCATTCTAAACTGAAACACTTTGCAGATTATAAATTCCCATACTCCACTCATCATCACTTAAAAATATTCTCTTATGTTTTTGACGAACATGAATGGTTATCATACAATAAAGTTGTTACAAATCCAAATTTAAGAGCTGCTATGAGCACTTAATTCAATGCATTGCTTGCCAATGGAACGTTGTCATTATGTCCTCGCCCTTCTCACCATCATATAGTTCGAAATAAATGGAACTACACCAGTTATCAAGTCATCCATAATTTTGGTCCTCTCATTGGTAGTCACCTTTAATTGGCCCATTACGTAGTTGGATGTATTTAATGCATTTTTGCATGGCTTCTTAGATGAAGAAGTATATATGGGGAAACCACAAGGATTCATTGATACCTCTAAACCTGATTTTCTTTACAAGTTATATAAATCCCTACATGGCCTTAAAGAAGCCCCACGGGCTTGGTTTAGAAGACTCATAGTATCTCATTGATATTGGTTTTGCACCATCTACAGTTAATTACAGCCTCTTCACTTTGCACAAAAGTGACATCAAGCTGTTTGTTCTTGTATACGTAGATGATATTATTGTCATATGTTCCAGCTATTCAAGAATTGATGACATTATATCTTGTATTCTTACTTCCATGTTCGTCATCTAGGCAATCTTTTTTTATTTCTTAGGCATTCAAGCAGTTCGTGATCAGGATGGCTTACACCTGAGGCAATCCAAATATATTTCTAATCTACTTGAGAAAACTTACATGGTTGGTGCTAAACCTCTAGCATCGACCACTATTTCAGGTACAAAACTCTCTGCCTATGATGGTGCACTATTATTTGACCCGACTGAATATAGACATGTTATTGGTGCACTCCAATACTGCACTATCGCTTACCCATATATTAGTTATGTCATTAATCAATTATGTTAGTTTATGCACAATGCCAAAGAGCCTCATTAGATTATTGCCAAACGTGTCCTCCGCAACCTGAAAGGTTCAGTTAATTATGGTCTTCACTACATATAATCCACGACTATCTTCAATGCCTTTTATGACTCTGTCTAAGCTAGTAATTCAGATGACAACCGATCTACCAGTGGTAAAGCCGTCTTTGTTGACCAAAAACTTATCTCTTGAAGCGCAAATAAATAATATGTTATCTCTAAATCTAGCACAGAGGCAGGATATTGCTCTACGGCTTTTGTTGCAGCTGAATTATATTGGCTCGGGATGTTATTTCATGATCTTGGTGTCTCTTTATCCTCACCTCTTATGTTATAGTGTGATAACATTAGGGTTATTATCCTTGCATCCAATCCATTTTTCATGCACACACGAAACATGTGGAGGTGAAATATCACTTCATCCATGAGAAAGTTGTTAATCAGGATATTCTTATTCATCATATTACCACTCAAGACCAAATTGCTAATGTTTTTAGAAAGGGGTATTCGGCAGCACAAGTTACATTTCTTCGGTCCAAAGTGATGGTTATTTCCCTCCCATCAATTTACAAGGGGGCTGTTATGATTTATAATAAGAAAAATCCTTTTCAGGAAGTTTCAAATAAGGAAACTTATGTTAAGGAAATTTCAAATCAAACTCCCTTATGATCTGCAGCCAATCTTCACAAATCTGATGTTTTAACTCTTGAAAAATATCTGTTATAATTATGTATAACTGTAAACCAAATTAGCTCCACACTTATCTCCTTCATTTACTCTTTTATAATGCACTGATGTATATAAATACAAGCTAATATGCAATATGTAAGTTAAATTGATCAAAACAGAATAATACAAAAACATTCTCTCTTTGCATTATTCTAACTCTATATATTATTTCATAAACTTCAAATGCTAATTTCTTTTCTTCCCATGGTCGATATACCTTAGTAACATCTGTGACTAATTTTATCCTCTATCATATGATTGATTAGGACTTACTATATATAATTCTCATTTACTAAGTAGTCCTTCTAATTAGGGTAGTTACGAACTATTATCCTTTTAAGGAAAAAGTCATTATCTATCTTTATCTTTTTTTTTTTTAAGAAGAGAATATGATCAAAATCAATTTTCTTTTAAATATGATTCTTAAAGACAACAAAACTATTGGTATCATGTCTTCACAAGTCAACCTATTATAATATTTCTTCCCCTTGATATATTCAACAAAGGGAAATGTGTGATTGCCAAAAAGCTTGATTTGCCCTCCTCCACTCATCAGTTTGTTAGAAATTCTCTCATCTTTTTTTCAAAAGAGTATTGTTTAACCTCATCAACCACTCTAATAGTTTTATTTCTTTTTTACCAAGCTTGCTAGCTACTTTAGGCTTTCTTAATACAATTATCTTGAATGATATTCTCTCATTGAGTTCCACGATCAAAATTAATTATTGGTAATCTTCTTCAAACTTTTATTAATATTTAAGTTG
>Ga0325414_1005993_pt1 | contig 12862 bp, 5 predicted proteins | sample PopdelMetagenome_8_FD_206183 | JGI IMG/M metagenome (GOLD analysis project Ga0325414, IMG submission 206183) | Populus deltoides microbial communities from Bellville, Georgia, United States - Leaf-PdKOR-R3 | ecosystem: Host-associated > Plants > Phyllosphere > Phylloplane/Leaf | place: USA... | reverse complement strand
CACCGCAGCTTATTGTGCAATTAATCGATTTGTTGGATTTATTTCCCCATTTAGGGAACTCTTCCTCCACGCGCTTCCCGTCTGTGTCCAATCCACGGAAGGTTCCTTTAAAAAAAAAAAAAAAAAACAATTCCACCCTTCTTTTTTATTTATCTAGATTAGATTCTTTTCATATAACTGGAATGATACGAGTAAATCTATTTAAAATATCATATATTTGATCCTTGATTATCTTTATTCTCTCTGAATTTTATTTGATTATTTCTTATAATGTTATGGTTATTTTCCAATATTTTATTCATATATTTTTACGCCAAGGATTTACCTTCTATAATCTCCTTTTTAATATTAAACTATTCCTTAATTAAATGTTCACTCTGGTTTTCTAAGATTTAAAACCCCAAATCACATAATTTTAATTCCAAAAGATGTAGCTCAACTGGTCAGATTTAGAGGTGAGCAAAAAAATCAAAGACCAGAAAAAACCTGAAAAAAAACCGAAAAAACTGAACTGTGAAAAAAACCAATTAAAATTTTGAAAAAATCGGCTGGTTCGGTTCAGTTTTATAAGCTTAAAACTAAAAAAACCGAATCGAACCCAAACCGAAAAAACCCGAGCCAAACTGGTTTGAACCGGTTTTTGTCCTAAAAAATCGAACTGTACTGAAACCGGTCGGTTTGAACCGATTTTGGTTCAGTTTTTTTTAAAAAAATCGGTTTAGTTACCTTTTTTTAATAAAAACCGAACCAAATTGAAAATGATCACCCCTAGAGGCCATTGGAGGCTTACATGGTTTATTCTCTAGAGGTCATCAGTTCGAGTTCCACAAACCTCAAGGCCACTAAAGGCTTATATGGTTGTTAACTTCAAAACTCGTGGGATTAGTTAAGATACACGCACGCTGGCCCGGACATCCACATTAATAATAATTAAAAAAAAACCACAAATCACATAGATATTTCTTAAATGTTCACGTTAAAGAAAAATAGAAATGACATTGCAATTTATTTTTTTTAACCCTCTCTTGTTCCTGTTTAGATTTTAGTAGCAATTTTTTCATTTTTTAAAAACAATTGCAGCTAAAATTTAAATAAAAACAAGAGAGGGTAAAAAAATAAAATAAAATAAGCCCTAGTTCTCTTTCCATGACCCGCTTCGTCCAGGATCGTGACACCCTCCTAACTTTGACAACCTTTTCATTTAAGTCTTGAATTTTTAATATTTTTAAATATATCCTCAAATTGAAGACTTACCACAAAGATCGTTCATTATTATGAAACATTATTAATATAATTTATATCAACATCCTCCTAACTTTCTCCTTCCTTCTATCAATTTTATAAGAGTTTTTAATTACAGAGTAATTTATTTTCAAACCTACAATTTTTTTTTCTCAAATTGAGAGGTTTGTTTTATGTTTCGTACAAGCTTGGTATGATGCAAAGACTTGCAATCTGGAGAATGCTTAATTTTTTTCCATCAATTGTTAATCCCAAATCACATCCCATTAGGCCAGTGGTTGGCCTAGATAGTTAGCCATCATATCTTGGTTTTTTTTTTTTTTTTAAAGAACGCTTCTTGTGATTGAAATGAAAAGGTATTATTGTGAAATTGATTCTTTTTTAAAATATTTTTTTATTTAGAAATATATTGAAATAATATTTTTTATTTATTTTTCTAATAACTTGTCAAAATAATCTGCAAATATAAAAAATTAATTTAAAACAAAAATTAATTTTTCTTAATTTTTCTCCTGACCTGCATCCAGAAAAGAAGTCGTACTTGATCGTTGCAATAACAATCCAAGACGTTGAGGGTAAGAAGTGTAGCTCAACTGGTCATGCCCTGAATTTGCTTCTCAGATGTCACCAATTCGAGCGTCGCAAACTTCACGGCCTCAGGGGGATTAGTCGAGGTGCATGTAAGTTGGCCTGAAGACCCATGATTAAAAAAAAAAAAGCACATCTAGCAAGGGATGTCGCATAATTAAATTGTATAATAAAATAAATCATCCTTGCACATGAAATATAAATCAATACAATACTCCAAATCTCAGCTCGGCGAGGACATGGGTAGTGCTTTGCATTTGGAAGGATAGCATTGCTTGCACGAGACATATTCATATTAAGTTTGATATGATCTTTGTTGACTTGGTTTGCAGTGCCAACCACCAGCCAGCCAGCCAGAATAATAGATCCTGGCTAAGAGATTTACAAAGTTCCATGTCCGTGACCTGGTCCGAAGGCAGGTGCATGGACCCCAAGAGCTCACAGCGCGATTTTTACAAATTATACAGTGATTTTGGAATGAATCTTGTATCCCTAGCCATCACGGGTTTTTTCTCGTATATATTAAATGTTCTCTCTTCATTAGGGTAAAAGATAGGTCATTGACATTCAAACCAATAATAATGAGTATTGCCTTTACTGTGCGGGGTATGGATCATAAATAAGATTGGTTAATATATTATCATAAACAATAAAGTGATCATTTGTTGCCTCATTATGAGTAATCAGTGCATTTATTTTCCTTCAAACTACAACAGCACACAGATTTCTTGTGTATCCAGCTCCTGCTTGCTTGCACAGGTGCACTGAACTTATGAACGAGAGCTTATTTGTAACCTCTTGGCAGTGCCATAGGTGGGCACATGACTATAGAGCAGTGTCGCAGCTAGGCAACCATTACACGGCGCGCCGGAACTGGCATTCAAGTGAACTGAACCATGAGGGACGTGTTAGTGAACGTGTCTTGTAGTCAATTGATCGGTTATACGTAGCATCAATTGTTTTTATTTAATAAATATAAAATATTATATTGCTTAAATCATTTTGTTTTAGATGGATAATAAAGGACATTTTATTTAAGACATCAATGTTAATGCTCTTCTAGCAAATAATGATGTTTATACTCCAGCAAATGATGTTGTTGCTCCAACAAAGAGCAACCTTGTTTCAACCACTTCTACAAATGCTACTTGCAACAAAGGTAACAAGAAAATAAATGTGACATTTAGAACTATTTTTGAAGTTTAGCATCATTTTGATATATAAAAGCGTTGCAATCCATTATTAAAAAGATCTGTATATAAGTATTATCAATAAGATTATATATGTGCTGTAAAGACTCGTGGAGCTAGTAATTTATAGACATGCTTAAATAGCTTGTGTAAGAAGTTTTCTAATAGGTTTAAGTTTGATGACAAAAAACAAAAAACATTGACTCAAACTTTTAAAGGGGTTAAAGATGGAACTGAGGGTACTCTTAAAGCTGTTAATTTTAGTTAAGAAACTTGTAGAAAGACACTTACTAAGATGATTATTTATGATGAGTTTTCTTTTAGAATTGTAAAAGATTTAGGATTTAAACAGTTTTCTCGAGCCATGTAACTCTATATAACCCAGATTTTGTATCCCCTCGTGAATCACTATCACAAAGGATTGCTTGAACCTTTATGCTGAAAAGAAGACAAAGTTAAAGAAAACCATTAAGAATAAGAGTATGTCTTCTCATTTTTCTTATTCTTTTATTCATTGAAACTCGTCACTGGTTTCACCAATGATACAAGTTTTAAACTAAAAACCATAACCCTCATTTTGACTTCAAGAATACCTTTAAATTTGTTTATAGAGATCATTTTCTCTTACATGAAACATTTATTATCATTCCTATTATTTATTCATTTCTTTCATACCGAATCTCCATTACTCATCGAGACCTCATTGCTTCAATTCTATTTTTTTTATTATTTATTTTTATTTACAGGGGTTTACAATATGTTTTACATGTGTGTACAAAATATAAATTACATATGTGTCACAAGTTATTGGGTGGATGATTGGAACTTGCATAAAAGAATTTAAAACTTTTATTAAGTTTTTAATCACAAGCATAAGACCATTGTGAAAATGATAAAAGAGCATTTATAGAATTTTAACAATCACATTAAATAATACAAGTTCTAATGACAATGTCATTAATTATTTAGAAATAAGGACTAAGGATTGGAAGTTTATAGTTTCAGATAATGAGTTTATCCATGTTAAGTGTTGTGCTTGCATTGTTAATTTTCTTGTCCATGATGGGTTAAAGAAGTAGATGAGTCAATTATTATAATTAGAATCGCTATTAAAATTATAAGATCTTTTTCTAATAGGCTTATGCATTTTAAGAAATGTATGGAGAAATTGAAAGTTAAAAGTAAAATTAAGGTTTGTTTAGATATCCTAACTCATTAGAATTCCATTTATTTGATGTTACATACAACTATAAAATTAAAGAAAGTGTTTGATAGATAAGATGAAGATAATCCTTGGTATTTGATGTTTTTTTTAGAGGTAGATTCAAAAGGTAAAAAGATACATAAAGGACCTTTTAACAATATAGATTGAAAAAATACATGAATTTATATAAAGTTCTTGAGATTATTCAATGGGGTAACTTTGAGATTTTCAGAGCCTTTCCATGTCATGAGCAATTGTTTCTTTCATGAACTAGTCTCTATACAAACACAAATTTCAAAATTGTCCAAAAATAAAGATTTCTTAACAAATGAAATGACATCCAATATGAAATGATCGGTTTCGGTTCGATTTAGTTATTTTATATTAAAAACTGAAAATTATATTGTTTTTTGGGTTTTTTTGGACTTTTTAATGGGTTTTTTCGGTTCGGTTTTTTTTGTTTGGTTTGGTTTATTTCTTAACTTAATCAGTTCGATTCGATTCGATTTTTTTATTTCAGACTTATGAAACCGAACCAAATTTTAAAAAAATATTCTAATTGGTTTTTTTCATGGTTCAGTTTTTTCTGTTATTTTTTTTGTTTTCTCAGTTTAATCGGTTTTTTACTCACCACTGTCATTTAATTCCCATACATGTGGAAACATTCCTTTTCTTTTAGTTATTTTTTTTTTTGGACTACTCGAGTGAAATTTTTTGTTAGACAAATATTTTTGAATGAGTCTGTTTAAAATTTATAAAATATCAGAAGTTAAATTAAATACTATTATGGATTTAAACTCAACCCAACTATATTCATAAACACCTCTAGATAAAAAAAATCTAACTCTAAATTAGATTTTAACAAAGTCGAGCCCTAAATTATTAAACGAAGAAGAAAAAAAAGAAGAAGAAAGGAAACTAAGACGTGTAGAAAAGAGGTACTCTCACGCCGAATCTATAAGTGGGGGAAGGTGGCTATCAGATTTAATGGTGGGAGGGTAGTTGTTTTGATGGAGGAGAAGAAGAAGAAGAAATGAGAGAGACGAAAGGAACAATTGAGTTTTAATTTATTTTAAAATTAATAATGAAAATCTCATTGGATATTTGACAACTCATAAATAATGATTGAATTGCTGACAAAATATTTTTTCAATTAAGCTGTTTTTTTTTTTCCTTCTAATTTTCTAGTTAAGAAAACTACATGCGACAAAATATCATCCCTGTTATTAGGAGAAAAATGCAAACAGCAGCTCTCTGTGTTGAAGTAACCGAATGTTTACAAAGTCGTGAGAAATGCTTGTCCGCTTGCAATGGGTGCATTAAGTTGATAACAACAAATGAAGAATCAATTATTTGTTCTTTGAACGTGAATGTGAATGCGGGATGTCTTTGGCTGAGGAGGAACCATTAGGGCTCCACAACTTGGTCCTCCAACAAATGCAATTATATACATGTCATGTCATCACGCTAAAAGAAACAAATCTCTTAACCACGTTAACCACTAATTTTAAATTTATTTTCTAAAATTAAATTTTATCATTTTAAAACTATTAAAAATTTATATAATTATTAATTTTAAAATTTATAGGATTAATTGAGATATATGCAAGTTAACTTGAACATTCATATTAATTAATAAATAAAAATTGATATGTATGTATGTATGTCAAGTAAATATACTTAAATAATCATGTTAAAAAATAAATCAAATTCTAAAAACATTTATATAAAAATCATCCTGGGTAGAGGCGTCATTTGGTGAAAACATGCATAAATAATCTTAATTAATTAAATATATTAATTTAAGTATCAAATAAATTTGATTTTTATATTATGGTATCAGTTTTAATCTTAAATAAAAAGAATCGGAGGGAGGAGTTTTCTTAGAACGTCTAGTCTAAAAATTTAGATCCTTATTCACTGTTTAGAAATGTAGTATAAATCATGTTTTATAAAATTTAATTTTTTTATTAAAAATAATTTAATTTATATGTTTTGAATTGTTTTAATGCGCTGATTTTAAAAATAATTTTTTAAAAATAAAAAAAAAATATTATTTTAATACATTTTAACACAAAAAACACTTTAAAAAACAATTACAACTACATCATCAAACAGACACTTAATATTTGTAATTGGTGAGGGAGGGATTTTTGGATGTTTTTTTATTTTTATATTAAGAACAATCATTGCAAGATAATATTTTTTTATAGGCGTAGGAATAAAACTAAAAAATATATCATATAAAGTTGAGGAAAATTATAATTAAAAATGATACAATTATTCAAGTTCTTTTTAAAACATGTCTCCGTGGGACCCATACCATTCCCCTGGACCTCGTTTCACTTGTCGTGGTTCCCACCTCCAAATCATAAGCGATGATGTCCACGTGGTTGTCTCAAGACCATCGATAACGCTCTTATGTTGACTTTCAGTGGTGGACCCTAAAAGGGACACGTGTTGAAAAGAGACAGATAGTGGATTTGCTGAACACGTGGCAGATTTTAGTGCTTCAAAGGAAAAGAGTAAGCTTATCCACTTGTCAATTATCGACGACAAAAAAGACTGGGCGCGCCATTTAATTTTCTTCTAGTCGGACCCACCAAGAGGTAGACATGACCTAAAAAATGTGAAAAAGGTTGATATATTTTTGTCTTCAACAGCTAAGTTTTACTTTCTCATCTAAACTCATGAAATATACTTTTCAAGAGTGAAATTTTCTTAAATCCAAAAAAAAATTGATACATTTTTGTCATTTTATTTCCTCCCCTGAACGATGTCGTATTCTCATCCATCAAGGCTTCCTTCGCCCTAAAATTTAGACCGTAAAAGGAGCGAGTGTCAGATTTTTAGCGATGAGACTTGATTAAATGCCTGTTTGATATTGGTTTGAAACTTTATGTGAAAGCATTTTATGAGTGTATGTGGTTTAAAAAAAAATATTACAACGATATTTATATTTTTTAGTATTTTTTATGATTTTAATACATTAATATTAAAAATAAAAAATATTAAATATATTTTCAAACAAAAAATATTTTTAAAAAATATTCTCCGCCACAAAACTAAACACTTACTAAATGACCGATTATAAGTTAGTTTGCATTAAAATTAATATATACACATATATATTATGTTATTTTTTTAATTTATGTGATATAGTTTTCATATAATATAATAATACAAAAAATATATTTATCATATAGTGCAAAACTAGAATTGTGTCACGTGTTTTGCAATAACCGAACAATTTTGTTTTTCTGAAATTGATAGAAGAAAACCCCATGGAGGATGAAGTTTTGAAAAAAAAAATAGTTCTAAATAAAAAAAATAGCTATAAAAAAAATAAAGATTAAATTTGATAGAGAAAAAGAATAAAAGAGGGTGAAATTAAAAAAAACATTTATAGTTTTATGATACAAGCATGTTTTATTTTTTAAAAAAATAATATGACTCGGGACATAGAAATGATTGAGAAAAAAGGTTGATATATGGATAAAAAAAAGGGAAACGAAAAAAAATGCACAGTTAAGAAAATCATGTTTAAGGCAGATAAATAAGAAAAAAAAGTCTAATCAATAATGATATAAATGTTAAATGATAAAACTGGAAAAAAAATAGCTTTAAAAGAGAAAAAAACACTAAGAAAACTCGGACAAATCTTCTAAATTTAGGTAAAGGTCTCAAACTCGTGGCCCAATAAATCCTAGACCCATACTAAATTCAAAAGCTCAATTTCTAACGAGTTTAATATTGACTAGCCAAAGTAAATCCAACAAATAGCAACAATTAAAAAAACTCAAAGAAAACCTGAGTCATTTTGAAAATCAATGGAAAATTCTAGAGAAAACAATAAAATAAAAATAATTTAAAAATATACCTCATATAAAATAAATAGCAATAAGAAGAATGAGAATTAAAATTAGAAGAATAATAAAATAAGTGGGGTGAAATAGAAAAGGAACTCTAACCTTATAAATTGTTTTAAAAAATCATTTCAAATATTGAAAGAAGGGATCATGAAAAAAAATAAAAATTTAAAGAATCAACCAAAAAAACCCAAGAACGATAAACAAAAATACCTAAGTCTTCAACTGAAGGATAAAATGAGAAAAAAAAATTAGCTTATACAAAGGGAAAAAAAACAAATTATGTTCGGAAAAATATTCTAAACCTGGTCAAATCTTAACAACCCGCAACCTATGGAACCTCGGATCCGGGTCCAATCAAGAAGTTTATTGCGAATAAATTTTAAAAACCTGTCAAAGTAAAAAAAATATGACAATCAAAAGAATAGAAATTAATTTTGATACCAAAAAAAAAAAACTAAAGGAGGGTGAAATCGTAAAACAAAATTAATTTGAAAAAAATAGCAATTTAAGAAATGAGAATCAAATTTGAAAGATAAGAAAAATTTAAGAGGTATGAAATTGAAAAGACATACCAATTTTATAAATTACTCAAGATAAAAAAATCATAATAAAAATATAAGGGACCAAATCTTAAGAATCAACAAATTAATGGGTTGTTTTTAAATTTTTAAAGGGCTAGCGTGAAAATCTAGATGGAGAGAGAAAGAAAATGAGGGGAAAAGAAATAGTTTTCAGTGTCAAATCACCATGAATCTTGAAACATTTACTTCCTCATTAGGTCGTGGACGCGGAAACCTTTTAAACGTCACCTCAGAAAACAGAGTTTGGTTATTAGATAGCCCCTCGTGCGCCTTCCAAACAGCATATAAATATTTTTTTAATTATATTTAATAAATATAATTATAATAATGCCCATGAGCACTCTTGAAATTTACAATAAAAACAATGTAATATAACCAAAAAGCTCTTAGTGAGAGTTTTGTTAGTTTTGTCTATAAAAGCATCAAAGTAATTATATTCTTCTAAAAAAATTAAAGATACAAAAATATCTCTGAATATTAGGCATTAGGTTATGTTATTCTAGAATTAAATCAGTAATTTTACTGTATAAAATAAAATAAAATTACCAATCTAACCCCATATAATTTATAAAAGATAATTATGTCAAGGTGAAAAAATCATCTTATCATTAATATCTAATTCAATTTTTTTAATTTGAAAGTGATTTTATAAAATTGCAATGAATAAGGATATAATTCTTGGGCTTAAGTAATTTCTCATTCACTTTTTTTTTCCCAATCCATCATAAGTTGGAGCTTCCTGCATTTAACTTCTTAAGAGTGAGGATAATTGTTCATATTGTTTTCCATCATGTGATTGACCACGATAACAAATCAAATCCTATAATTATGATCAAGCATGCGTATGGTAAAATAATATTTTAAATTAAAAATACATTAAAATAATATATATTCTTATTTTATATATATATATATATATATATATATATATATATATGAACACATTAAAATAATTAATTTAATATTTTTTTTAAATACAAAAAATAATTTAAAAAACAAGTTAGCCACGAAAACAACACCACCTAATACAAAGTGTTTCGTTGACATAGCTCATGGCATGCACATCGCAAGAGTGAGAAAATCTACAAAATGAAATCTCTCTCTTAAAAAACCAAGTTCTGGGACTATAATATAAATGAAATCTCTCTCTTAAAAAACCAAGTTCTGGAACTATAATATGGCACCGTTTAAAAAAATTAATTTTTTTATGTGTTTTGGATTGTTTTGATACGCTGATCTTAAAAATAATTTTTTTAAAAAAATATTTCGGCATGAAAAATACTTTAAAAAACAATCACAACCACACTTCCAAACAAGCTCTAATAAATTATTTTCTAATAAAAATAATAAAAAAAGCCCTCCTCCCCCTTAGTGTCAGGAAATTATACTCATACGGGCAGCAATGCATCTAAGGACTGTCTTAAAAAGACAAGTAATCTCTTATTGCTTCTACTCCTTTTTGTTGAAACAAGCACATGAAAAGTATGCAAGTCTCGCGCACATTAAGCGCTTCCTTGGCGATGGAATTTCAACAAGATTGCCTAACATTTACTATGTCAAAAGCACACTGACATGAATTTATCGCTAGTGTTTCTAACCAAACCATATCTTATGAAAATCTGCGGCGAGACTTCCCAGAATCTTACGTTTTTTTTTTTTAAAATATATATATTTTAAAAGCAACACCTGTTTTCATGTGTTTATGGACTTTAGAGCAGTTTTCTTAACCCCAAGCGTCTTAAAATTCAAAGGCAAACAATAAATGAATAAATACAGTAAACTCCTTCAATGTCCCGGTATCAAATATTTCCACACCACTTAAACTCGATTTCCACCCACGCACGTGTTGGAGTTCAAAGGTGGTGGGCAATCACGATCTCCGTCGTCAATTAAGCCAGTCAAAGCTCCGATCGTGATAAATTGTATAATTATTGGAGTTGAACCATGTCGGTGTCAATACGCCAAAATTTGAACAACAGAAGCTTCCACTACCTCAACTTTTTCTACAAAGTATGTTTTCATTCTGACGTATGCATTAATGGAGATTAACTTCTTTTTTAAATTATATTAAAAATTGATGTGATATAGGAAATTCAAGTAGCTTGAGAATAAATTTTATGTTTTGAATAATAGGTTGATATTTTAGTTTTGGCAATCTAATTTATTTTTTTAATTAATGTGGCTAGTAGTTGGTGTTTAATATTTGCAAAAGGTTTTTTTTGATAGATTTTGGGATTCTCTAATGTTTAAATAAGCATTTTTTTGAGAGAAAAAAAAACAATAATATTTTAAAAAGAGATTCTAAAACTAAATATGTAGTTGAGAATGCAGATTGAGAATTTTTTTTTTTAAGAATCCAATGAGTCTTTATACCCCATCATTCTTACTCTTTGATGGAGGGGAGGACTACAAAGTCATCTTCCTCTCATAACATTAAAAACTCATTATGCATAAAAGAAAGAAAATATCTATGACTCACCAGAGGAAACATATCTCGTTGTTTAAAAATAGAGTATGACAAGATTTCTAGAGCCACGTGTACTTAGCCTCAGTGCTTAGCTAATCTCGAGGGTAATTAGTGTGGCAACTCGCAAGACCTATTTATGTGGGGGCTCTGCGCTTGGCTAAGCCCGAAGATGCTGGGTTTGGAAGCTCGATAGACCCGTAAATGCTTGGGTTTAGCTTTTAACTGAGCTTAAGGATGCCGAGTTTGACAATTCGTCAAACTCATAAATGATTGGGCTCAACGTTTAGCTGGGCCTAAGAATGTTGGGTCTGACAATGTGCTAGACTTATATAACTTAGGCTCAGTGTTTAGTTGAGCCCAAAGATGCTGGGTCTTCTTACCCATATATGTTTGGGTTCAGCGCTTGGATGAGCCCAAGAATGTTAGGTTATTACCTTGTCTTTGGTTCATTTAAATGAGAACTTGAGTAAAAATAAAACATATTGATCCATTAGTAGCCCCTAAATCTTTGTGTATTTATTATGCAAGGATTTTAAAAGGTTACCAGTAGTAAATGTGAGCCTTTTTATCTTCCCCATAAGATTTGGTTGTCCCATATAGAACTATTAGGATCCTCGTGGTCAGGTGGCTCATCTTTATTAGAGGAGGTGTCTCTTAGAAAACAAAATGATGGCTTGCATTTAATACAGTAATTAAATGGATCTCTGAAGATCTAAGATGACATGAAAAGTCATTCATCCAATGGTGAGGGTGGAGAGGTGTTTTTTTATAACCCTAGTCATTCTTGCTTCTTTTATATTTTCTTTTACTTTCCATAATTTCTGAAAAACTACTATGTTGAAAACCCTGAACTTTTTGTTCCAATCCATGGAGAAAAGCTCATTCTAGGTTCTTTTCATTATAAGGTTTTTCCTTTTCTACTTTAAAAAGAAATATGGACCAAAAAAAGAAGAAAAGAAAGATATGTCTCTAAAAAGAGGGATGTTGCTGCTATTAAAGAAGAGCTTAGGTTCCAACCCGAGACTAAAAGAAGCAGTAGGGGGCAGAGGTCCATCAAACTAGGCCATATAACTAGAAGGGGTCCACCTCTAGTAGAGGGGAGTAACTATTCTTGCATGAGTCCTTTTTTTGTCATTACTAGAGAATCCCAAGACAGAAGCAGGCTACCCTAAACCCCTAAGGATGACGTTCCTAGCACTTTATGTGCAAATGATATAGAGTTTATTTCTCATCTTCATCTAAGAAAGTACACAACTTGAATGTCTAATCAAGCTGGGCGTATCAGCCAAGAGATCTTGGGCTCTTCCTAGGGTCATTTTTAGATTATGATCCTTTTTTACATTTATACGATGAGGTATTCCTTCCATCTCAAAGGATTCATAAGGGAAGTATTTAGATACTGCCAGATGGGTCCGAGCTGGTTACATCTTAATAGGTAGATCACTTTGTCTACCTTTGATAAATGTTGTAGGCTCATCGGAAATGAGCCTAAAGTCAATGTCTTTAGAAATTGTTACCATCTAGTTGTTGACACTGATGGTGGCAATGAAGTGCATTGTTTTTTCACTTTTATCAATAGGCCCACGAGAGCCATGAAGGGAACTCTAAAAGGGAAGCTTGTACATGTTAAGAAATGGAGAGAGAGATAGCTGAACGTAAGGTATAGAGGGCTAGTCAATCCTAGAGGTGAAATACAACAAGTCTGGGGTTGTTTGTAT